>Ga0172371_10013685_pt1 | contig 10534 bp, 9 predicted proteins | sample Lak12m_FD_114543 | JGI IMG/M metagenome (GOLD analysis project Ga0172371, IMG submission 114543) | Freshwater microbial communities from Kabuno Bay, South-Kivu, Congo - kab_022012_12m | ecosystem: Environmental > Aquatic > Freshwater > Lake | place: Democratic Republic of the Congo: South-Kivu... | reverse complement strand
TTGAAAAGACTCTGGTTCCTGTTTCTTAAATGTCCATTTAGTCCATCCAGCAGATCCATCAGAATAAAGAGTACGACCATCTGCAAGTGTTCCAACTGGCCATTTAGAATTATTAGTCCATTTTTGACCTTTATCATTAACATAATAACCACCTAATTGTTTTGCTAAATCAATAGTCGTTTTTGGTTGTGTTTCTGATTTAGTTGATGAAGTTTCTGTTGTTGTAGTGGTTTCTTTATCATCTTGACTGGTTAATTCTTTTAATATTTTATCCATAGCTTCTCTTTGTCTTTGAGCTGTTTGTGCAGCAACATCAGTACCATACCAATCTTTTGCTAAATTAATTCCAGATGTATTTGCTTCTGATTGTAATCCTGCTATAGAGTTATAAACCAATCTTAAATCAGCTACTTCCTGCGGTGTAAGATTAGCAATTTGATTCTGTAAATTTCTTAAACCTTCTTCTCTTTGTAGAGCTGTATCAGTTGCTAATGTTGTATATTGCTGGGTAATTGGGTTTAAAGCATTAGTTTGTTCCTGTTGGAAATAACCTGATGAAGGAAGAATACCACGCTTTGCCATTTCATTTGAGGTGGTTAAAGTTTGTCGTTGTTCAGCTACTTGCTGATTGCCTTTAATCTGACTTAAAAGATTATCATAACGAGCTTTTAAAGGATCAACTTCTGCCTGAAGTTGTGTACGAGTTTGAGCATATTTACTTTGTATTTCAGGAATCGCTGCCTCTTGTGAAGCTATTGCGGGTTTTATAGCCTCCTGATTCATTTTGATAGCCTTAGCTATTATATCTTCAAAGTTAGGAGCTGATGTTTGACCAACTGATGAAGAAGATCCACCACTTGATCCTCCTTGTCTTTCCCAGACTGCACCTGTCCATTTATATAAAGAACCATCTTGACCGTAGGCTAAAGATGATGTAGGAACTCCCTGACTAAAGCCTTGACTATCGGCTTGTGTATTAGTGGGATCTATTGTTTTGCTATAAGTTGCCATAATATTAACTAACTTAATTAATAATAACCTTAAACCTAAATATCGTCAAGTTTTTTCATGAACCTAAAACTACATAATTTAATTGACGGTTATAGCAATATGCTGTTCCTGCACTTACCATCCATTCAAGAGTTGATCTCCAATAATTATAAGTACCTGACGCATCTATCTCATAAAATAACATTCCTGATTGAAATTTATTAGTAAATTCCTCACCTAACGGTTCATATATATACCAAGTTTGGCTTGATGTATCAAGAGAATAGGATGTTCCATCAGTGCTTTTATACAAGCCAATTCTAAAAGTGGAGTTTGTACTTCCTAATGTATTTCTTGCCATTGTAGAAGCTAAAAATAAAACATTACATTTCTTATTCAAATCAAAATCTAAAGTTACAGAACCTATTGTAGAATAAGTAGTTCCTGCCGTATTAACAACGGTGGATTCGCTTCTACTATCACTTTTAAAATTATAAGTAGTTAGTCCTGTTTGATTCATTATTACACTTCCAAGAGAATTTTTAATTACTATTGATCCATCATTAACAGTAATACCTTCATTATTTAAAACCACTCTTTGAGTTCCACCTGAATCTTTAATTTGAAGAATACCATTTCCATCATTAAGTCCTCCTAAAGTTAAAGTTCCACCAGTTCCAGCATTGAATGAAAAGTTTTTAATATTATAAATAGATACTGCGTTTCTATCATTTGTTGAGTTATATGTATAAGAATCAATAAATGACGCTGTAAATCCTGAATTAGTTACAGGACTATTAATAGGTTGTAAACTACTATTTAATCCTAATTGACTATAATCTGTCATGTTTTTTGTACTTCCGCCTCAAGTGCAAATCCATAAAAAACAAAGTTAGCACTTTTAGACATTTCATAAATTTTAACAAATAGGTATTTACTTCTTGAGTTAGCAGGAAATCTAAACTCACCTACTCCGCTTGTACAATCACCCATGTTCCACCATTTTAGTGACTTTCTATTATAAGTATCTGACATTGCAACAGATACATGAGCCTCGTTTCCTGGGTTAAAGAAAGCCCATAAAGTATCCCATTTTTTATCTCTATGTGGTGCTGCACCATCTAAAACAAACTCCATCTGTACCTCAATAGCTGACGCATTATCCATTAATGAAGTACCTGCCATCTTATAGCACTGACCTGCTGAATCACCAAAAATAAGTTGTTGTACTCCATTTGCATCTTTATACGAATGCCAAGCTGTTGGAAAATTAGCAAACTTCCAATTAAGAAACTCGTTTTTCTGATAATCATATTTGATTATGGCATTACCTATTGTTTCATCAGTAAAGTCATCAGTTATTGAACCTACTGCAAGCAAGTAATCAAATCTATGAGCTACAGCAGGAGCAGTATTAAAAACAGTCCCAACAACACCACTACCTTTATTATTATATACTTGAGGTTGTATTGCATTTGATATTAGCTGTGGTCTTGCTCCTCCAAAACCGTAAATTCCCAATCTATTTAGCCAAAATGAGTAATCTTCTATTTTAACTACCGATGTTGGACTTGTTGGCCCTAATTCTGTTGCTGTATCAACTAATGAGTAACCGTCCCATTTATACATCAATCCTGTGTTTTTACAAGCCAAAAGTCTGTCATTTTGTTTAAATATTTTAGATAACTTACCTCCTCCAGGTATTTTGAGAGATGAAGAATCAGAAGTGCCTGATGTAGCCCAATCTGCTGCATTACCTGCTGCCGAATAAAAAAGGTCCGATGAAGTTCCTCCCGCATATATTCTATTTTGATATTGTTCAAGTGATACTGCAATAGGAGCACCTGTTGTATTTGTAAAAGCTGTACCATCAGTAGTATGACGAGTTGAACCTGATCCATCAGCTATTATTAAAGTATCATCAAGTACAGAATAAGATACATGATTTCCAGCAGTAACTGTACCATTACCAGCTATAGCCCATGCTGCTGTTCCTTGAGAAGAATAATATAAAATACCACCTGAGTTTCTATATGTCCAAAATGTAGTTCCATCATTCTTATAAAAAGAAAAAAGATCAGTAACAGCTGATCCATTAGCAGTTCCTAAGTAAGTAATATATCCTGATCTTTTAGATTTAGCACCATAAGGATTTGATTCTACATTTAAAGCTCTTATTGGTTCGTTATTATTTCTTGCTAATGGATTTACATATAGGTTTATTCCACCTATATTATTTAAGACTAATTCTGCCATATTTTTATAGAACTTCTAAATCATTTTCTGCTCCTGTTGGAGCTACTATATCAATCAACTGTGGTCCTGATTTTTGACGAGGTGTAATCTCATTTCTAAAACTATTAAGTTCACCCATCGCTGAGTTAAGAAATAAATTTCCTTGAGCTGTTTTTTCATCAAGAAAATATGCTTGTCCTAATGAATAATCTACAAAGCTCTTAGTATAATTCTTCATTGATACTGGTAATTCATCAGTATCATCATCCATTATAGAGTTTGTTTTATAATAGTAGACTCTTACCGTTCCTGTTGTTTCGTTTGGTCTACGACCTATTATATTATCTCCTTGATAAAAGAAATAAGGATGAGAATTTGCAAAGACAGTTGTTGGTTCAAAATCATTAAGATCCATTTTAGTCATTTGAAACCAATCAATACCATCTTCTGTATACCATACTTTTCTAATCTCTTTAAAATCTGTACTTGTAATAGTTCCAAGTTCTGTAGTTCCTGAGAATGATATATCAGCTGTACCAATAAGATAATCACGATTCACATCAATTATTGTATTTGTCATTTTCTCCAACCACTCATTGATCCAGTCATCTATAGTTTGATCATCTTTGATATACCCACTTGAGTGTAGTTTTCTCTTAATTCTATCTCTCAACTTAGCGAGTGAATAAAAAGAAAAACCTGATGGTGTTATCCAATCACTCTCTGCAGAAGTATCAGTTGTTACTGAATTATAGTATTGAGTTTTATAAGCGTCAGTTGTAACTCCTGATGTGTCGTCATACTGCGTATATTCGGAATTGGGTGTAATATTTGCGGTGCTTCCAGTAAATGCAGCCGCAGTCCCCGATGTTCCTGCTGCCGATTTTTTGAAGATAATCTGATTATATTTTATCGCATAAACCGGAGTATCTGTTGGATGGTCGTATCTAAGTGTTCCTACAATCAAAATACCAGTTCCCGCAGGAGTTGCTGTTCCAAGCATTATAGTTTCTGCCTGATTTTCCCCAGTATTGCCTAATTGGACAGCATAACTTGCTGAAAAAGGATTAATATTTTTAACAACTAAAGGACCAGTGCCTGCTGCCAATGCTTGACTTAAATATGAATACTGTGACGACTTATCAAGTATATTCCTTACTTTAATTATCATATTTGAATTTAGGAGTGTTATCTATTATTTCACTCTCTATTGATTTTAAATTAATAACTGATTTATTCTTAGCTTTTTCTATTTCTATTTCATTATGTGGTTTAACATCTTTAGATAAATAATCATTTCTTATAAAAGTCCACCCCGTATTACCTAACTTATCATATCCTTCCATACCTGCTATAAATGTTGCACCACCTTCTGCTGTTGAATCCTTTATATTAATATAATCAACATTAACCGTACCTGATGATTTACTTAATGTAAAAGCTGTTCCACTATTTGTTGATTGTATTGATATAAGGCTCCCACTTGAACCCGTTGCATCTAAAACTCCTAGAGTTGTTGTACTTCCTGTTGTAAATTTAACAGTCTTTCCATCAGCTATTGATAAAGTACCAAAAGTATTATTACTACTTATTGTTGTTGTTCCACCATTTAAAGTTACATTATTAAAAGTCTGATCTCCTCCTGTAAAAACAGTTGCCGCTGTTCCAAGAATAATAGGGGCATTTTCCATATTATAAGTTAAATCCCCATTTTTACTTATAGTAAAACTACTTGATATATTTATTGTTGGAGTTCCTGTTATAGTTCCATCAGTTCCCAAAGAAGTAATTATTGACATATCTCCTGCGGAAATTGCTGAAGTTCCAAGAGTAACATTAAAATTATTGGCAAAGATATTAAATGCTCCTGTTAATGTTATAGCCTTACTAAAAGATGAAAACTCACTATCTATAACAGCTAAACTTGTTGCTGTTATAGCACTATCTAAATTAACAACAATATTAGCACCCGCTGATCCTATGTTTAATTCTCCTATAGATTTATTTTGAGTATCAACATTTCCAGCTCCAAATATATTTATTGCCCCTGTAACTGAAACAGACATTGAATTGTCAAAGTACAACCCAGACGATATATTATCACCTATTGATAAAGAGTTAGTTCCAGTAAATGTTGGATTATTTGAAACTCCTCTCCAATCAACTATTAATGCTTCTGCTGATACATTAAGTGTAACTGTTTGTGATGCTATACTAAATGAATTAGCGTCAAAATAAACATTGTCAGATGTTGTTGGAGCAGGTTGTGGTCCTGATCCTCCTGATGTATCTGACCAATGATTAGCATCATTCCAATCACCACTATCGCCTATCCAAAAACGATCTGCCATAATAGATTATTTCTGATAATGTACTGCTAAATTTACTGTTGCCGCTGCTGATTGAGTTCCATCGGCTGTAACAATCCAATTCATACCTGTATTCATTGGAACTACAGTTCCCGTATAAACCGGTGAGGCAGCTTCAGTAACATCAACTGTAAATACTGTTCCGGCAGTAGCATCTTTCAAATAAACGCTAACCGTACCAGTTCCTTCAAGCGAACCTGTTACAACAGTTACTCCTTTTGTCATTCCGTTTAAAGTATTTGCAACAGTTCCAGATGATCCCTCAACCGCTATGGTTGCCGCAACGGTTGCTGTAGTAATTGCCTGTCCGGCAGACACACTTACCGGAAGTACTGTTCCTGTTGCATAGGAAGAATAGTAATCAAAAGCCAAATCATTCAGAGAATTAGCCATTATATTTTACCCTTTAATTTAATTAGTATTTAGTGTGATCGCATACAGGGTGCTGCATACCACGCTTTAATAGTAATGTAGTTAGTCAAATGCGTCAAGTTTTTTGCTCTGTACCATAGATCTCTTTTTCAAGTTGGTCTAAGAAAGGTCGCCATTTAGTAGTAAATACCATATTTGTATCAAAGTTATCTTTAACAAACTTACGGCCTTCTTTACCCATTTTATTACGATTAGCCTTATATACTTCCTCCATCTTCTCAACAATTGAATCAACTGATGGTATACCTATATATGATGATAGTTGTGTAAATCTCTTAAAAGCTACTTTAGTTTTAAAGCCTGTAACTCCGTCAATAACTAAGTCTTTCATTGCTGTAAAGTCGTTAGTAATGACAGGAACTTCACACGCTTGAGCTTCAATAATAGGAATCTCAAATCCACCGTTTGTAGATGGAGCAAGCAGACAATCCATAGTATTATATATCTTTGCCATATCATCTTTTGTTGTTTTAAGTAACATTGTATAAGGCGGAGTATTAAATATATTCTGTAGTCTAATTGCTTTAGCATATCCATCAACAGGAAATCCGCCTGACTGAGCTAAAAGAACATGAAAAAAGATACCTGATTTAGGATGTCTACTTTGAAATATCTTAAAAGCATCTAATACTTCTTGAAATGATTTACGAGATGGATTATCTTTATTAGCAGCTACCATTCCAAACAAAAATATATCATCAGGAATGTTAAGTAGTTTTCTAAGTTCAGATTTCATATTAAGAGGTTTAAATATATTTGTATTAACCGTATGAGGAATATAAGTTGAGTTCATTCCTAATCCTTCAAGCTGTTGATGTCCAAATGGAGAATATGTAACGATCTTATGAGCTAATCTCATTTTGTTAAAGATTACTAAAGGAATAGGATCATGGTCAATTGGTATAATAGGTATAAATCTTTTTAGATCTTTTAATGATTGATCTTCAATAACCCATAGATCTTGGAGAGTAAAAGTAACATCAGCTTTAAAATCTTGTGAATGAAGAACCATAGCATCAGCTCCCCAGGGATGAGCTAATTTAGGATACATAACTATCCCATCAAGCATAAATATTCCACCTTCTTGTCCGTAGAAATTAGAACAAGCTAAAGGATAACCTTCATCTCTTATAAGAGGAAGTAAATCTGCTGCCTGCTGAGCGTAGCCACTCGGACTCCAGATTGCGTTAGTTGAGAACATTATCCTAAGTTTTCTTTGTTTCTTTTCCATATTAATATCCTTCTACATTGTTCCAATCAGATTTATAATTATTCTTAGCATTAAGATACTTATTTATAATCTTTATCTTTTTCTTAGGTTTACTTTTTTTCATAAGGTTTATCGGTATCTGATATTAACCACTTAATATAATCTAATACTTCTCCTTTAAAATAAACATCATAATTCATTTTCTTTTCATAAGCACCACCAGCCCAATGATACGCTTTTATAAGTAAATCACGATCAGGATAGTTATCTTTACCTTTAGGTAATACTACTTTATATCTATCTGGAAATCTTTCATCTTTCTCTAATTTCATGTATATTCCTTCACCCTTAGCAACTAATCCATGCCATGCGTAATATTTATTTTTATCATCATAATGATCAAAACATTTAGTTCTCCAACCGCTATAGACTGCAATAGCATTAACTAAATCTTGTTCTCTATACTGCAATCTCCAGAAGTATTTTGAGTTACACAACTTCCATAGGTGATTTACTAATGCCTCCGAAGTAAAGGCTATTAGGCCAATATTGTAGTATTCATTGGCTGGTATTCCCCATCCATCGCAGGGTTTATATTTTAGAGGATCAACTCTATTAATATTTAACACCGTTCCTAAATCAAATTCATGTCTATGGTCTATTATGTAATTTAGATCTCCCATTATAAGCTGATCTGCGTCTAATCTTACTATTAGTTCATATTCCTTAATTAGTTCTTTAGCAAATAAAGGAGTAAGTCTAAACATATTATCATCAGGAAATCTTAAATCAGCAACTCCTTCCATAAAATCTTTATTCTTTAAATTATTTTCAAAGTCCTCCTTACCATAAACAATAAGTTCGTCATTAGGATGAAATTTCTTGAAAGAGTTTTTCATCATCTTTAAGTAGCCTTGATTAGTTTCATTTAGTGCAATCGTGAAAAAGCAGTATGGTTTTTTTGCCATATTATCTTTATAGCAGAAATATCAATAGTTGTCAATAGAAAAAGCCGACTATTTCTAATCGGCTTTTCGGGAACTTACGATATTAGGCAGCGACATTAACTTCACTTTCTGCGTTATATGTTGGAACTACTTCCACTGCATATACATCTACTGCTTCAACAATCTGCGTACCTTGAAATGAATGAGATGTTGCACTTACTAATGATTCTACAACGGTTCCATTTGTAATGGCTGTTGCTGTTCCGTCATGAATCCATGTAATTGCTTTAACATCTGAAGCTGCACCAATCTTACAACCTAAACCAAATCTTGCGACTTGACCTGCGGTTGTTCCTACTGCTACACCTAATGTAATAGTAGCGAGTGCTGTTCCTTGACCTCCTGTATTGGCAGTTGTGATATCACCTGAACTAATTGTTTTAAATATCTTTGTACCTGCTTTTGTTACACCTGATGTACCTAAAAGACTAATATCTTCAGTAATAGCCTTACCAAATTGATCAGTACCTGTTAAGGTAACTGTTCCTGCTGTTATTGTTGATGACGCACATGATAATGTAACCAATGCTGTTCTTGGATAATCCATTGCTTGACTCAACATAACAAAAGTTCCTGATGTGGAACCTGTTATAGCAGCTGCTGTTCCTAAATAAGAAGCTGACACTGATGGATATATGACATATAATCTTTCATATCTATCTATCTCATCTGGTGTTACTTTATTAGCTGAAAATCTTACATCAGCGTGGTGTTTCTTTAATCCTGGCATTTTTATATCACCCCTTTCAATATGCTAATTTTTAATATCCGAAAGCACTTTTGTTTTTCCTTTAATCATCTCAATTATTTGCTCACCTCTTAAATGAGCTAAATTCTTTTTACCGAAATACTTATCAACTGACTTTTCTTTACCTGCGGCTATTGATTTTAAATATGTAGCTACAGCGTCAGTACGCTCTCTTAACTTCTCTGTATACTGTCTACTTTTTCTTTTAATATTTTCCTCAGTTTCTTTTATAACCTGAGAAACTACATCATCATTATGTCTTTTAACAAATGATGGGTCTGCTTTCTCATTAAACCAATTCCTGTAATCCTTCTTTTGATTTTTAGTTAAGTCACTCATAGTTAAAAAAATGTGCGGGGTGACGGAGTTGAACCGTCAAGTAGAGATGCCATTTAACTACTTCTATTGAAAAGATTTCGTTTAGTAATTAGACCTATCTACCATTCTCATCCCCGCTAAATTGGCGGTCAGGTCCTTGCTGGATTTATCTTTTTCATCCAACATTGCCTGTCTGTCGGTGCCGCCAAAACCACCGTGTTAGTCAGTCTTCTGCGTTAATCTTCCGTTTGCACCTGGTGCAACACAGATAAGATTCATAAACCAAACCATCGTTGCTTGATAGGTAATATAGTCGGTTGTTCTTACTAATGCTCCACCTGTAGGAGACTCTAACCAGTTAAGATCAGATACCTGAGCGATTGTCCAAGTATCCAAATTAACGATCAAAACCTCTCCATCTGGAACATCAAAATCCAAGAATACACCTACTGATCCATTACCCGCAGCGAACTCAAGACCAGTCCATCCTCCTAAAAGTTGAGTTTTGTCAACTGTTCGTCTCATAGCGGTCAAAAGATCGCCATATTTCTTGAATAGAGACTTATTTACGAAGATTGCATACTGATCACCAACTTGAGCATATTCAATTGCGGACAGATACTTATCCTCAATAGCGGATAGAGTAAGAGCCTCACTTGTTGTGCCAACTTGTGGAGTCCAACCTTGAGTAGATCGTGCAACGCCTGCATAGGTTGATGTGCCTGTCGTTGAGGACAAAGCAGCTCTTAATCCTTGAATCTCAGAAGTACCAGCAGCTGAATTTGATCCATCTACAATGTAGATAGCGTCATTAGCAGCTGAAGGTGTACCAACTGTAATTACCACTGTGTTATTGGTAATACTTGAGATAGTACCAACATTAGCAGCAGCAGTACCGATACCAATTGCTTGGCCGACAAATAAATACTTATCGTATTTAATATCACCGTTTACTGTACCATAATTATCAGTTGTTCTTCCATCATCACAGGATGAAGAAACCTGTTGGATTGTAAAAGTTGCTGTTCCTGCTGAACTTGCGACTTCTGAAACAACACCAACACCATCACTATACATTTGTCTGTTTACGCCTTTAGCAAAATCTGATGCCAACATTTTAGCTTGAAAGGTCAGTTGGTTTTCCACTGCACCTTTGGCGGTTTTGGTTGCATCAATGGTTAACTTTGAAATATCAAAGGTACCAGTTAATAATTTTACTCCAACA
>Ga0172371_10013682_pt1 | contig 10535 bp, 9 predicted proteins | sample Lak12m_FD_114543 | JGI IMG/M metagenome (GOLD analysis project Ga0172371, IMG submission 114543) | Freshwater microbial communities from Kabuno Bay, South-Kivu, Congo - kab_022012_12m | ecosystem: Environmental > Aquatic > Freshwater > Lake | place: Democratic Republic of the Congo: South-Kivu... | reverse complement strand
TTCGGGCCCACGCGGCGAGCATCCCCGGATAACTGCCGCCAAAGGTTACCCACTTCGTGTCACCCTTCAAATTGTAGATTTCACTGATGTACGCATGGAACTGTGCGATATCACCAAGGGCCTGTCTGCTGGTCAGCCATTTCAAATTGGCCGTAGAGAGATCCGACACAGGCTGGCTTTCGCCATAGTAGCGGTGCTCAAGTGCCAGAATCAGAGCACCTATCTGTTCGGCCAACTCTACCATGACTGCACAATGCACTGTTCCTGTCTTGACAACGTCAGGCGTAAGCTCAGATCCTTCGCCGCCCACACATAAGAATACCGGACCACTGCCATCAAAGAATGCGTCATTGACAAAATAGCGCTGCTTCCATGTTCTGGTTTCTTCCTGTGAGAAATGATCCAACCGCTGCTCGGTGTACCAACGCGTAACATCGACTGCGGAGGAGCTGGTCCCTTTATCGTCGCTACAGGAAGCAAAAAGGGCGTAGGTGCAACAGCAAATGCAGGCCAAACGGATCAACGTAACTGCATTGTAATGCTTTTTGAACATCATCGCAGTGCTCCCTCTCTGTGCAATCTCATGCATTGGATCTTTGTTTTCTGATAACTGGTGCTGAACAGGTCATCCGGCCCACGGTATCATATCGACCCTACCGATTCTCAACTTCCGGTGTGTCTGCTTTATGTCAATTCGGGGGATCGATTTCCATAGATTGTAGGTCCTACCAACGCGCTCAGAGGATATAATGAATGCATGATCGTCATTTCTGAGCAATTCCCATCTGGTTAAGACTAAGAAATGTAAAGTGGAAAAGTCAAGGAGTGAAGGTTACCGAAGTAATCTACAGCTTTTTGACGTCGGCAACTCTCCGCAATTCTTGCATTATCCTGAATTATTGAATTTTTTCAGGATAAAGATGGTATTTGAAAGCTTCAATTTTCATGCACCATAACCTACCATAAGATCTTGGTGAATTCAAGCAAGACAAACCATATTTTCAACAGGATGTCCTGATTATAAGGTAACTGTATTGATTGAGACCAGGGCGGTCTTCTCTTCTTGATCTTTATCAGCAAAAGGAAAGAGTTACAACAGGGAGGTTTACACGTCTTATCTCAGAGGACTTACCTTATGGATATCTCAAAAATTCAGCACCACCCGAAAGCTGTGTTATCTGCCCCATCTCGGTCAGCATTTAGATCCTAAAATATAATGAAATATCGGACAGATAAGATGTTAAGAAGAGTTTTTCCGGAGTGAAGGTCTTTCATACCAAATGGTAATGATGAAAATAAATGGGGATTGTGTCAAGGCTATCTTCGTCCGGAGAGCCGTTTCAATACCCCATATCCGGTCCCAGATTTCCCGAGGTACTGACCAAGTCTCCGGGCCTTTTAGACCTGCAGTGCGGAGTCCATTGAATGGACTAATCCGAATAGGCCTTTTCAACGGCCCGCTGTACCGCATTCATGATGACCAGGCTGCTGTTTGTGGCCCCGCTTACCGCATCAACCTGTGTTGACTGCTGTTCTATGATCCTTTTGAGGGTAAGTGATTCGGCCTCCTTCCCCCATAGCTCCCAGTGTTCGACCATTTCAATATGGACGATCCTGTTGTCTTTGATAGTTACCCTCACAACGGCCTTGTTAGGCCCTCCCCTATAGACCCCTTCGTAGGTCCCGGTCTTAAGTTTTCTCTGCTCCAGGGGCCCCCCGATCATGGGTGTTGCCGCGCAACCGGCAAAGAAAATGGCAAGCAGAATACAGGCAATTCCACGCCCAATAGGTCTATTGCCACGGGGATCGTGCCTGAAAATGCGACTGCAAAACATCGGTTTGATAACTCCTTATTCCCGGCGTAACAATAGCACAAGGGGCAAGCTTCTAAAGCATACCAGGCATTTCCTCACCAGGCCATGGCCAAAAAGGGGATGGCAGATGGGGTATTCTTTCCGCGGGCTCTTCTATCGACCATCACCGTGGCGAGGTTGGTAGGTATGGTTTGAATTTCACGCTTACCTGGAAAAGGCCTTGTAAAGCTTGCTTGCGCCGATCATGGCCGCGCCATGAAAGGCCGCATCAAAGATATCCTGGTCGCTCCAACCCATCTCCCGCAGCTTTTCCACGTCGGTTTCCTGAACTTCTTCCGGTGTCTTGACCACTTTGAGAACAAAAAGGAGCAGGGCTTTCTGGAAATCCTCCAGCGGCGCATTTTCGGGATTGGCCTTGAGGGCTCCCAGATCAGCATCGGAAAAACCGCCCGCCATTTTGAGAAGCCCTGCATTCAGATTAATGCAAAACGTATAGTCATGCTCTACCGCTGCCAGGTATCGAATCATGGCCAGGAGGCCCATATCCAGCTTTTGGTGGGTCATGAAATGCCGGATAATTCCGCTCTGCAGGTGGGCCAGTTCCGGGCTTGCGCTCATAAGGATGAGAGGGGCTGGGACCGGCATTTCCTTGGGAAACACCGAATAGGCTTCCGCAACTTTTCCTGTAGCTTCCTCCGGTTTCACGGTTTTCAAGATAAACATAATTTTCTCCTTTCCGCTTTTTAAGGTTGATCATAGGGTATATCCTTTGTTCCGCTTTCCGACTCTCCATTGGATGGGGTTTTTTCCAACTTTTTAACTTCACAAATTGAATTCCAAAAGGAAACCTATATCATTAGGGTGAGGGGCACATTGAAGATGCGCTTAAATTGGGGGCCTTTTTTGTTTCAGGTTTGACCTGCAACCAAAATCGCAGACGCTGCTTATTTATCTTTCCCCATATGAAAGGCTTTCCCGACGACTCCTCCCAGGCGCTGATATTGCATAACTCCTACAGTGAATATGAGGGGATCTATCTTAGCAGGATCAGGTTTCCCGTCGGTCATACAACTCTCATCTACATATGTTTCAAGAATCTCTCCAATAATCAACATATGGCTCTTGAGATCCAGGGAATGAATCACTTTACATTCAAGATTAACGGGACATTCGTGAACGAGGGGAGCGGTCTGCGAGACTCCGTAAAAGATCTCAAAAAGTCCCGATTTATCTGCTTTCTTACCTGAATAGATCCCGCAGTAGTCCACCTTCCGGGCAAGACTTGTAGAAGGCACATTAATGGAGAAAGTCCCTTGTTCGTTAATACCCTTCAAGGTGTGTCTCACTTTTTGTAGCGCAACTGAAATAGCCGGTGGGCTGGATGCTGCAATGCCACACCAGGCAGCCGTCATGAAATTGGCTTTTAGGTCAACGTTTGCCCCGACCAATACCGCCGGCATTGGATAAAGGAGTGTTTGAGGCCCAAGTTTTATCTTTTCCATGTTATGCTTTCCTTTCTCAATCCATTCCCACGGGATACCCTCCCGGGTTAAGATTGGATCCCCGGTTTCAAAAGATCTGCCAGCAGGGTGTGGAGTAACAACACCTTCAAGAGGTAACCAGCTTCACACCCCAAACATTTCCGGCTTGTTCCCTAATGGTCCTATGCTTTACGATGACCAGGACCTATGAGTTCAGACTGACTTTCTGACAGCCTCAATATGTTAGGCATCCTGGTTCAGAAAATTGTGAAACCACATCTACCATATAAGACCTTCGGATACAAATCAAAACAACCCATATTCTCGAAAGGATCTCTTCAGCGAGGTCAACTTGATAGTCTTTTTCTATCTATGATGAGGGATTAGAAGGAGTCGTGGTAAGGACGGTCAAGCTTCATTTGCCACAGAACCTATCATCTGGATATGTCAAAAAATCAGTGACCCCGAAAACGTGACATAACTGCCATTCGGCTCAGGCTTTCAATAATAAAATATGAAGTGATATCAGCTAAATAAGTATAATCCCGGCAATGAATCGCGCCTACAGCGTTAGTTGGAATCCACCCTCCGCAGTAAACAGAGGGTTGACACGCTTTATAGACCAATTTTCGCCTTCTTTAACCGGGCCAGGACAGGGGCCACAAGACTGCCAATATAAAGGTAATCTCTTGTCTCTGTCACACTGGTGTTGAGGGGGTATTCTCCATCCGAGTCCTGAAGATCCGCCAACACACTGCCTTTGTCGTCAATAGCCATGATGTGTCCGTAAGGAACGGCTTTGGGCCTTAGGAAGGCCGGCATGCGCTGGATTACCTTACGCATGAAAGGCTTACCTGAAAGTTTGTCAATCAGTGGGTTCCGGGGTGATACAAATGCTACCCAGTAGCGCCCATCCTTACCGGTTGATATGTTGTCAGGAAAGGATGGCAGCGCCTCGATAAGTTTTTCAGCTGTTCCCTTTTTGGGGCCTGCAATCCAGAAACGGATGACTCTATAACTCCCTGTCTCATTCACCAGGACAGCGTTCTGATCGTGGCTGACTGCGACGCCATTGGCAAAATTCAGACCACTCACGAGTGTCTTGGTCGTGCCAGCAACTGGGTCGTATACCAATAACCTCCCATGGCTGCCGTGTTCGTTTATATCAAGCAGGCTCGCTTCGTAGGTCCCCCATTCCTTCGCCCCGAATTTGGTGGAGGCATCCGAAAAATAAATTTTGCCGTCAGCAGCCACATCCACATCATCGGCATACCGGATAGGAACGCCGTCTCCCTCTGTCGCCAGTTCGGTAATGTTACCGTCCGGCGCGATGGATAATAGGCCCCGATAGGCATCGGCAACGATCAAATTACCTTTGCTGTCAAAGTCGATACCAAGCGGCCGGCCCTGGGTATCGACCCAAATTTCCGGCTTAGAGCTATCGGAGTCCAAGCGCACAATATGCCCCTCATGGGTCGCCGCATAAATGCGCCCCTGAGCATCAATGGCAATATCTTCCGGCCCATGATTACCCGCGATCGGAAGGGTTTCAAGACCCTTGAGGCGCTCATTTACGGCAAACGCACCTGTGTAGCCCGGGTCTGGCGGGGCTTCCCACGCTACTGGCTCGACGGGTACCGGCCAGACGACAAAGTAAAGAACAATCAGGGCGATGAGGACCATTACGGACCAGAGTATTTTATTGAGCATGGGCTTCCTCCCTTCGAATAAAGCGAATCTTGTCTATCCGCGGCATAACCTTTCTTTAGCAACTGATTACCCTCATCTATCTCGGGATCGTTCAGATAGTGATGTACGCCGCGCGGGTTTTCTCATCGGTCGTTGTCGGTTTGATATATTCCTGCCATTCTTGTGAATCCCATGACCCTGCCGCCTTATGCCATTCCCAGAAAGTCGTGGGTATTGGATGCGTTCCCACAACCATTTTCATCCCGAAACCCTTTTCTGTGAGGTTACGCAGGTAACCTATATAGGGACACGGAGGGAATCCGCATACCGCGCCTGAGGAAAGGAAAACGATTTCTATCCCAATTTTCTTCCAATCAGCGAGTACCTTGTTCCCAACGGCCCCACTCGGACACCCGGTACACGTCACATAAGAAACCAGTTCAAGGTCTTTGTCTTTGTAATCGCTGAAGGCGCCCTCCCTATTGTTCAGCGCCCTGAAACATTTGATTCCGTGACATTGAGTTTGAACACAGTGTTGGTCGCAAAGTAGAATCCCAATTTTCGTTTTTTCTGTCATGTCAGAATCTCCTCTCCTATTTGGGTAAACTTGAAATCCATAAAGGTTGTTCGAGATTTCTTCTCTTGTAATGATTAGTCATGAATTCCGAGACCACTTGCATCAGTTCAGTCGCCAATTTGGGAACAACGAAGTCGGGACTCGTGCAAACGGATACAACATCTGGCTTCGGCCACCTCAAGAGGCGCGTTGGATTTTCTTTGACCGACAATCGCCTTTTCTCTATACTTTATCAAGAGAAAAGAGACTTTTGCCGCCATTCATGGGCAGACCCGAACATCAGATGTTCAAACCACCATCCTCTGAATCCCCAGGGAGACAGGGAACTCTGAAGGAGAGGAATTATGTATCGATGGGTTGTGTTCATAATATCATTGACTCTGGGACTCGGTTTTCAATGCCGGCTTGCCCTTTCTCTTGACACAGAGTCCTTCCCTTCGAAACAGCCCCCGACGCAGGCCCCCCTTATTCTGAAGAGCGCGGCCGACGCGGTCAAGATTCAACTTCAAGCCATAAATCAAGACCTGGTCCAGGCGGCCCGAAGGCTTTCCACTCTAGACCTGAAAAGCGATGCGGCGCGGGCTATCATTCGGGAACTCCAGTCGCGCAGAGCGGATATAGTGATCGACGCCTCCACGATCAGCTCCCAGGGGATTATGCTCCTCGTGGAGCCTGCTCCGTACCGTTCTTTTGAGGGAACGGATATCAGCGGCCAGGAACAAATCCAGACTATCCTCCGCACCCGGCAACCGGTGATGAGCCGCGTCTTTCGTACGGTGGAGGGTGTGCCGGCGGTAGATGCAGAGCATCCCGTTATCAGTACGGATGGACGTTACCTCGGTTCAGTGAGCGCTATCTTTCAGCCGTGGGTCCTGATCGGGAAGTGCATGCACGATCTCATTGCGGGCATGCCGGTAGAAATCTGGGCCATGCAGCCCGACGGTGTGATTATTTATGACGCCGACCGTCACGAGGTGGGCCGGATGCTTTTCACAGACCCGCTTTATCAGGCCTTTCCCGAACTCCTGCAGATAGGAAGGCGGATCGCGGCCGAGCCTGAGGGATCGGGATCCTATTCCTATTTCAAGGCAGGGACCGATGATGTGGTCCAAAAAGATGCCTGGTGGGTCAGTCTCACGATGCACGGCATGGCCTGGCGTCTGGTAAGCGTCCATTCAGCAGAAATCTCCGACGTGGCCTCATCTTCCCGTGCCAGATCCTTTTCAAGAGATGCTCTTCATGCCCTCGCCTGCGAAGCAGCGCTGATCCAGGCCCTTGCCCGAGGGAGGCAGGAAAGAGCGATGAACCGTTTCCAGCAGGTCGCCATGACCCACAGAGACATTTACAGCCTCTCTTTTATAGATGCCGGGGCCGTCAGTCGCTTCGGGTACCCCCGGAGAAACAGCTTCTTTGATGTTGACCTCCGCAAACAGACAGATCCCGCTTCCGCAGCTATTGTCACAACCATTGAGAATCGAAAGGAACTCGTGTACGCAGGTCCCCTGGTTGAAGGGGGTCAGGCCCGTTATTTCCTGATGCCGGTTTTGGACGGCCAGAAATATCTCGGCTCTCTCCTCTGGATTCAGAAGGAGTAACGGGTTCTTCCAGCGTTGTTCATGGGTCACATTTGCAAAACGGTGGAGCTTGGACACAGCATCAACCATTGGAGAAATGATGGCTTCAAAAAATGATTCGTATCCAGATAAAAACCTTGCTGCTGTTTGTGGTTTGTTCTGCCCGGCCTGTACGCTATTTATCGGCACGGCAGAAAATGAACCACAAAGGCTGAGAGCCGTTGCAGATGTTTATCATACCACACCGGACGTATGGGAATGTCACGGGTGCCGTTCGGAGAAGCGTGGTTACTTCTGCAAGAATGAATGCAAAATGGTCGATTGCGCCAAAGAGAAAGGCATCGATTTTTGCGTGGAATGTGACGAATACCCTTGCCATGAATTGCGCACATTCAAGGAATTACGACCTCATAGAATTGAATTGTGGGAGAACCAGAAGCGGATCAAAGAAGTGGGATATGCCCAGTGGTATGAGGAAATGCTCGAGCATTACGCCTGCCATCAGTGCCGCACACTCAACTCGGCCTATGATCTGAAATGCCGTTCATGTGGGTCTGAACCCAGTTGTGCCTATGTGGATCGGCACAGAAATGACATTTTATACTATTTGTCAAAAAGGAAGTAACACAAACCGATTGCCTGAATCCAAGTTGACCGTCATTTTCTTTAGATGATGAGCGACCGAAGAGGGGTGGGGAATGTCAGCCAAGCCTCGTGTGCCACATAAGTTATCATCTGGATATCTCACAAAATCAGTGGCCCCGAAAGCGTGAGATATCTGCCCTCGAAAGAATCGGCAGGGTGAAGAACTCTTCAGTCTCCACCCCGACTTGATTGGGTTGGAAAGGAGGTTCTCGTAAACCTTCACGGTTTTTGCCACTGACAGCGGAATTAAGGTTTTGGGAATTGACTCTGGGGGTGGCTAAGTTTTGGCCGCATCCACTGCAGAATTTGTCTTCAGGAGGGTTTTCAGATCCACATTGCGAACAAATCAAAAGAAGCTTGGCACCGCACTCTCTACAGAATTTACGCGTCTCAGGGTTGTCAGCCTGGCATTTAGGGCATTTCATTGTTGCGCCCTCCAGATCTAAAGAAAGGTCGACTTAGGAGACAGAGAAGATCGGTCTTTTGCTTTGGATAGGGTTGACCCTCAATTGACATATCAACCTGTCTCCCTTATACTTCATCTTGTCAAAATCACGCGACCCGAACAATTTTCTCAATAACCCCAAAACAGGGGTTCGATACCCCCAGCCATGGAGTTCCGGAGGTCCATTTTGAAAAGGAAAAGCATGTTGCCCGGTAGTATCAAAGGAAGGCTGATTTTCTATTTCGGTATAACCGTCACTTTAGTGGTTCTTCTCATCGTCGGGCTGTTTTCCCGGAGCATGTACCGCAACCTGATCACCGAGAATGAAAAGCTCATCAAGGCCCATACCCAGCAGATAGCCAACAAGATCGAGGAACAGAACCTGGAGGCTGTATCCGTTGCCAAGGCCATGGCACTTGCCCAGAAGAGCGGTCTGTTTGGAAATCGAGAGGCCTCCACCCGATATGCCCAGAACATCCTCCTGAACCACCCCAGATTTACCGGGTCCTATTTCGGATATGAGCCCAACGCGGATCAGGACGACCGCGCCTTCCTGGAGAGGGCCGGGGATACAAGGAGGGGGCTGGACAAGGACGGGCGGTTTCTTCCGTACTGGTTTGTGGAAAAGGGAGGGAAGGGGGAGATCAAACTGAATCCCCTCATCGACATGGAAAAAAGCCTCTACTATCGGGGATGCAAAGACAAGTTTCTTTCTGCGGAACCTGAAAAGTATATGGTCACAGAACCCTACTTTTACGAAGGCAAGATGATTGTTGAGCATACCTTTCCCATTGAGATCGATGGCAAGTTTGTAGGTATTGCCGGGGTGGATCGTGCTCTGACGCACATCCACGACTATATGGAGGGTTTCAAACCCTACCAATCAGCGGCATTTGTGCTTCTCAGCCGAAAGGGGAGGATTATTTCTTCCACCACGTCGCTGGTCTCTGGAAAATCCCTTGCTCAACTCCGCCCCGAGGGGGAGGAAGAGTCCCTGGCTCCGGGGATCGGGAAACGGATGATGACTCGAAATTTCGAGGAAACAGAGTACGCCAGGATCCTGAAACGTTTTTACACCCACACCGGGCCTCCTCTTCTCATATGTGACACCGACCCTCTGGACGGTGAGACCTATATATTTTCAGGGGCCAGGATTGATACAGGTGACTGGACCATTGTGATGCGTGTTTCAGAAGACGAAATTACCTCTCCCATCCGACACACCCTGATCCAGATCCTTCTCGTCTCAGGCTTCGGGTTTTTCATCACCTTCCTGGTCCTTGTGTGGCTGGCAAAAAAGATCAGCGGGCCCATCACTGAGGCCGTGGCCATCGCCCGGAAGGTTTCCGATGGGGATTTTACTGCCCAGGTTCCGGTTGAATCAGAGGATGAGACCGGCCGCCTTGTTTCAGCCCTAAACACCATGGCCAGAAATCTCAACTCCCTTATCGGCCAGATTCAGCGTTCGGGCATACAGGTGACTTCCTCCTCCACCGAATTAGCTGCCGCGGCCAAGGAGCAGGAAACTACCATGAGCAAGCAGGTGGACTCTACGGACAGGGTCGTCAAGTCGGTGGAGGGGATTTCCATGGTCGCCATTCAACTGGTGGATACCGTGAAAGAGGTGGCTTCCACCTCGGAGGAGACGGCCGGATTCGCTGACGAGAGCCGGAAGGATCTATCCCGCATGGAGGAGGCCATGCACCGGATGGAGGATGCCTCCAGATCCATATCCGGCCGTCTTGAGTCGATCAACGAGAAGGCGGAGAATATCACACTCGTGGTAGACACCATCACCAAGGTGGCGGATCAGACCAATCTTCTGTCTCTGAATGCAGCCATCGAAGCGGAAAAGGCGGGAGAGTACGGGAGGGGTTTCAATGTGGTGGCGCGGGAAATTCGCAGACTCGCGGATCAAACGGCCGTCGCCACCCTTGACATCGAGCAGATGGTACAGGAGATGCGGTCTGCCATATCAACAGGCGTTATTGAAATCGATAAATTCATTGCAGAAGTGAAGCGCAATGCTGAAGACGTGGGGAAGATCAGCAGCCAGCTATCCCTGATCATCCAACGAGTTCAAACCCTCTCCCCGCGGTTCGAGGAGGTGAACGTGGCCGTGGGGCGCCAGTCAACGGATGCCCGGACAATCAGCCAGTCCATGACACTCCTGAAGGAGGAGTTGCAGGAGACCCTGGAATCGTTTCGTGAGACCTACGGTGCCATTGGACAGTTGACCGATGCGGCAAGGGGCCTCCAGGATGGGGTGTCAAGGTTCAAGATCAGGTGAATAGAGAAATGGTGTCTAGT
>Ga0172371_10013679_pt1 | contig 10535 bp, 8 predicted proteins | sample Lak12m_FD_114543 | JGI IMG/M metagenome (GOLD analysis project Ga0172371, IMG submission 114543) | Freshwater microbial communities from Kabuno Bay, South-Kivu, Congo - kab_022012_12m | ecosystem: Environmental > Aquatic > Freshwater > Lake | place: Democratic Republic of the Congo: South-Kivu... | reverse complement strand
CTCTCTCTCTCTCTCTCTCTCTCTCTCTCTCTCTACGGAAACGCGGGTTTCCGAAGGTGAGCTATTTTCAGGATGGTTCATAGCATTGGTTTATAACGCTGCAACGTTACAACTTTAATTTATCAAAAAGCATGATAAGCATCATGTTTTTTATCACCAATAACCTTTTATCATCGACAAAGCCTTGATGGCTCTCTATTTCCTGCTGAAAAAAAATTGCAAAAAATTTCTTTGCGCTCTTTGCGTCCCTGCCTGCCGGCAGGCAAGGTTTGCGAGAAATAATAAAGTACTTCGCCTTCACACCTGCTCGCTCATATATGTGTCCTCAGGACATTTGCCATGCTCAGGGTGCCATCACAAACTATTCTGCAAATTAGCTAATCATCTAATTGACTTATTACTACTTTTGCGCGGCTTTAAATTCTTACATCATGTCATTTAAAACAGCAACAGCAACAACCCCCGAAACTATCTGGGCGGCAGATGGTATTTTATCAAAGATGGCAAACATGGACCATGAGCAGGTGATGTTTTGCCAGGATAAAAAAACAGGACTGAAAGCAATCATAGCCATACACAATACCGCGCTGGGTCCTGCCCTGGGCGGCACACGCATGTGGAATTATAAAACCGAAGAAGAAGCGGTTAATGATGTGTTGCGGCTTTCGCGGGGAATGTCATTTAAGTCTTCCATCAGCGGTTTAAATCTCGGTGGCGGCAAAGCAGTGATAATCGGGGATGCAAAAACACAGAAAACGGAAGCGCTGATGCGCAGGTTCGGACAGTTTGTAAATACATTGGGCGGAAAATACATCACAGCCGAAGATGTTGGGATGGAAACACAGGACATGGTTTACATCAAAAAAGAAACAAACTATGTTACCGGCTTGCCCGAAGAAATGGGGGGCAACGGCAATCCCTCTCCTGTTACAGCTTATGGCGTATATATGGGCATGAAAGCCAGCGCAAAATTTGTATGGGGAAATGATTCACTTGCAGGAAAAAAAATATTGGTACAGGGAACCGGGCACGTTGGCGAAACATTAATTGACTACCTTACCAAAGAAAATGCAACTGTCTTTGTGAATGACATCAGTTCAGAACGGATAAAAAATATGGTTTCAAAATACAATGCGGTTGCAGTATCAGGAGATATTTATTCAGAAGAAGTGGATATTTATGCGCCCTGTGCTTTGGGTGCTACACTGAACAGTGAAACAATTCCTCAACTCAGATGCAGCATAGTTTCAGGTGCCGCCAACAACCAGTTGCTTGACGAGAACCTGCACGGACAGATGCTGAAAGACAGGGGAATTGTTTACGCTCCCGATTTTTTAGTCAATGCCGGTGGAATTATTAATGTTTATGCCGAACTGGCGGGGTATGACAAGAAAAAAACAATGGAAGAAACAGCAAAAATTTACAACACAACATTGAATATTCTAAAAACAGCTAAACAGCAAAACATCACCACTGCGCAAGCTGCGTTAAATATGGCACAGGAGAGAATACAGTCGGCAGGCGGCAGTAGGAAGTAGGCAGTTCAATTATCGATCAAAAATTAAAAATTATCAATTAAATAATCCCGTTCTTTAAATCATGTTGAGCAGACGACACCTGAGAATTAAGGTCATGCAGGCGATATATGCCTTTTTACAAGGCGATAACAACGACCTCGCCAAAGGCGAAAGAGAATTGATGAACAGCATCAACAAGATTTATGATCTCTATATCTACATACTGTTATTACTACCCGAACTGATTGATTTCGGTAAGGCAAGAATTGATGAGCGCAAGCAGAAAAAGCTTCCTAATGCCGATGATTTAAATCCCAATACTAAGTTTGTTGACAATCTCCTGCTCAACAAACTTTCAAATATTAATGCGTTGAGAAGAGAAGCCGAAACCCGCAAACTTTCATGGGCGGATGAAGCGGAACTGATTAAAAAAATTTACAATACAATTGTTGCAAGCGATGAGTATGTCGCCTACATGAATAATGCAGACAACTCTTATGCTTTAGCGCAGAAATTCGTTCAGAATATTTTTAAAAAATATATTGCTACTGAAGAAAGCCTTCATTCGCTGTTTGAAGAAAAAAGCATTTTCTGGGTTGATGACATGGAATTTGTAAACAGCATGGTAGTAAAAACCCTGGGCACCATTGGAGAAAATGCCGACAACAATGCTTCATTGCTTCCCCTTCTTAAAGACGATGAGGACAAAAAATTCATGCTCGATCTTTTTCATAAAACTATTATTCATGAAAAAGAATATGATGCCCTTATTGCTCCAAAACTGCAAAACTGGGAAATGGAAAGGATAGCTTTTATGGATGTGATTTTAATGAAAATGGCAATCTCTGAATTTCTGAATTTCCCTACTGTTCCTACTAAGGTGAGCATGAACGAATACATTGAAATATCTAAAGATTACAGTACACCTCAAAGTAAATTGTTTATCAACGGAATCCTGGATAAGTTGCTGTCAGATTTCAGAAGAGAAGATAAAATTGTGAAAACAGGCAGGGGATTAATGGAATAAATATTCACCACTAAGGGCACTAAGATTATAAACTTTGCGTTCTTAGCGTCTTTGCGGTGAAAACAAGACAGAATGACATTCAAAGAAGAAATACAACGCAGGCGCACCTTTGCCATCGTCAGTCACCCTGATGCCGGAAAAACTACGCTCACAGAAAAATTGCTTTTGTTTGGAGGCGCCATACAGATTGCAGGTGCAGTTAAATCAAACAAAATAAAAAAGACAGCCACCAGCGACTGGATGGAAATCGAGAAACAGCGCGGAATTTCGGTGGCTACTTCGGTGATGGCTTTTGATTATAAAGGCAAAAAAATAAACATTCTTGATACGCCCGGTCACCAGGATTTCGCAGAAGACACCTTCAGAACACTGACCGCAGTTGACAGCGTAATTGTGGTGATTGATGCAGCAAAAGGTGTGGAACCACAAACTATAAAATTAGTTGAGGTTTGCCGGATGCGGAAAACGCCCATCATTGTTTTCATCAACAAATTAGACCGCGAAGGAATTGACCCCTTTGATTTGATGGATGACATTGAGAAAAAATTATTCATCAAAGTTCGTCCGCTCAGTTTGCCAATTGGCATGGGACAAGATTTTAAAGGCGTTTACACCATCTGGGAAAAAACGCTTAATCTTTTCAATCCGCACGGGAAACAGAAAGATGAGGAGACCACCCGGATTACTGATATCAACAGCACATCACTTGAAAAACAAATAGGCGAAAGTGCCTCAGCCAAGCTGCGTGAAGATTCAGAATTGGTGGAAGGCGTTTATCCTGAGTTTAAAGTCAGTGATTATTTAGCAGGAAATATTTCTCCTGTTTTCTTTGGTAGCGCTATTAATAATTTCGGGGTTCGTGAGTTGCTCGATTGTTTTATTGAAATAGCCCCTTCTCCTGTAAGCAGAGCAACCGAAGAACGTGCCATTGCTCCTGAGGAAGAAAAGTTTACAGGCTTTGTTTTTAAAATTCATGCCAACATGGTTCCCAACCACCGCAACCGCATTGCCTTTGTGCGTGTGTGTTCCGGTAAGTTTATGCGCAGTAAAAACTACCTTCATATACGACTTAACAAACTACTGCGCTTCTCCTCCCCCACTTCATTCATGGCTGATAAAAAGGAAGTGATTGACGAAGCATTTCCGGGTGATATTGTCGGGTTGCCGGATAGCGGCAATTTCAAAATAGGCGATACTTTAACAGAAGGCGAAATTTTGCATTTCAAAGGAATTCCAAGTTTCTCACCCGAACTTTTCCGCTATGTTGAAAATGCGGACCCGATGAAGAGCAAGCAGCTTGCAAAAGGGCTGGAACAACTGATGGACGAAGGTGTGGCACAACTTTTCACCAGCAAATGGAATGGCAGAAAAATAATAGGAACGGTAGGTGCGCTGCAATTTGAAGTAATTCAATTCCGTTTGTTGCATGAATATGGAGCATCGTGCCGCTACCAGACGATTAATCTGCATAAAGCCTGCTGGTTAAGCAGCAGCGATAAAAATGCATTGGCTCTTTTTATGGAGCGCAAGGGCGACTATATCAGTGAAGATAAAGACGGCAATCCTGTTTTCCTTGCCGATTCTGCATGGGGTTTGCAAATGGCTAAAGAGCAATACCCAAAAATAGAATTTAACTTTACAAGCGAAGGGAATTTCGGGGACGGGAAAGGTAATCGGTAATCAGTATTCGGTATTCGGTTTGTCAGTTCGAGCGCCTTGCCTGCCGGCAGGCAGGTAGTCGAGAACCAACCAAAAAATTTAACACAGAGTTCACAGAGAACACAGCGTTGCACAGAGTTGGTATTGAAAATAAAAATACTCTTATTGTTACTGTGAAGGGATTTTTATTTAATATTGCTAAAGCTTTAAACCCAAAACAAATGAAAACAAGCTACCCGATAATACTTCTTATCTTAATTGGCTTTGGGAATCTTGCATACGGGCAAAACGTGAACATACCTGATGCAAATTTTAAAAACTATTTAGTAAACAATGTAAGCATTAACACTAATGGTGATAATGAAATACAGGTTTCGGAAGCGGCAGCGTTTACAGGTACTTTATATTCACATAATTTAAATATTACTGACCTTACAGGCATTGAAGCTTTCACTGCTTTAACTAAATTAAGTTGTCCTAACAATCAACTAACAAGTTTGGATGTTTCAGCCAATTTGGCTTTAACTGATTTGTGGTGTTTTGATAATCAACTTACCAGTTTGGATGTTTCCTCCAATACGGCTTTAACTAATTTGAGTTGTTCCGGTAATCAACTAACAAGTTTGGATGTTTCCGCCAATACGGCTTTAACTTATTTGGATTGTTCATTCAATTCCCTGACAAGTTTAGATGTTTCTGCCAATACGGCTTTAACTGATTTGCTTTGTACTTACATTCAGCTCACCAGTCTGGATGTTTCCGCCAATACGGCTTTAACTTATTTGGACTGTAATGTAAATCAACTTACAAGTTTGGATGTTTCCGCCAATACTGCGTTAACTGGTTTGAACTGTTCCAGTAATCAACTTACCGTTTTGGATGTTTCCGCCAATACTGCTTTATTTGGTTTGATCTGTGATGGAAATCAACTTACAAGTTTGGATGTTTCCTCCAATACGGATTTATTAGATTTGAGATGTTCCAATAACCAACTTACAAGTTTAGATGTTCCCGCCAGTGCGGATTTATATTATTTGTACTGTTATGATAATCAACTTACCAGTTTGGATGTTTCCGCCAACACGGCTTTATATTATTTGAGTTGTTATAATAATCAACTTACCAGTTTGGATGTTTCCGCCAATACTTCTTTAGGAAGCTTGCGCTGTAATAATAATCAACTTGCAAGTTTGGATGTTTCCGCCAATACTTCTTTAGTAATCTTGTGGTGTGAGAATAATCAACTTACAAATTTGGATGTTTCCGGCAATACGGCTTTACAGAATTTGCAGTGTTATACAAATCAGCTTTCAAGTTTGGATGTTTCGGACAATACGGCTTTATATTGGTTGAATTGCGGCTACAATTCTCTTACAAGTTTGGATGTTTCCGACAATACGGCTTTATATTTTTTTTTCTGTTATGATAATCAACTTACCAGTCTGGATGTTTCAGCCAATACGGATTTACATTTTTTGAGCTGTTCCAATAACCCCCTTACCGGTTTAGATGTTTCCGCCAATACGGCTTTAACTTTTTTGGCGTGTTATAATAATCAATTAACAAGTTTAGATGTCTCTGCTAATACTTCTTTAGCTTGTTTGTTGTGTCAGAATAATAAACTTACCAGTTTGGATGTTTTCGCCAATACGTCTTTATATCGATTGTATTGTTATGATAATCCACTTACCAGTTTGGATGTTTCAGCCAATACGGATTTACGAGATTTGAGATGTTCCAATAACCAACTTACCAGTTTGGATGTTTCCAACAATACGCATTTAACTTATTTGAGCTGTTATAGCAATCAACTTGCAAGTTTGGATGTTTCCGCCAATACGGCTTTAACTGAATTGTACTGTCGTCTTAATCAACTTACCGGTTTGGATGTTTCAGCCAATACGGATTTAGATTATTTGAGCTGTTCCAATAACCAACTTACAAGTTTGGATGTATCAGCCAATCCGGATTTATCTTATTTGAGATGTGGATTCAATTCTCTAATCAGCCTGAACGCGCAGAATGGCTATAATACCCATTTTACTACTTTTTATGCTGATAGTAACCCTGACCTTCTCTGCATACGAGTGGATGATGCCGCTTACTCAGCTACCAATTGGACCGGGGCAAGTTTCAGATTTGACCTGGGTATAACATTCAGCGAAGATTGCACTGTAGGTATAAATGATTTTAATAATTCTTCTTTATTAGTTTACCCCAACCCCGCCAGCAATAGTATAACCATAGAGTCGGCAGTTGGCAGTAAGCAAATGGCAATAAAAATCTTCAATGCGCAGGGGCGGTTAGTCTTTCAATCACTAATTCACCCAAACACTAAATCACAAATAGACATGAGTCAATTTCCCTCTGGTTTCTATTACCTCACCCTGCAAAGTAATGAAGGTGTGGTAACAAAGAAGTTTGAAATAATAAAATAGATAATGAAAAAATTGCTGCTATTATTTGTTGTTTGGGTAGAACTTGTTAATGCCCAAACCTGGGTTTCAGTCGGTGGCGGAGTAAACGGATTTATTAATAGCCAAGCTATATTGAATAATGAACTATATGTGAATGTCGAACTGTCTTCTTATGGCGATTCTTCTTTTCTGAAAAAATGGGATGGTTTTACATGGACAACTTTATGTCCTATGGATTACCAGGCAAAATTAGCGAGCTATAACAACAACATTTATACTGCATTTATTGATTCAAACTCACAGTGCATAGTTGCGAGATTTAACGGCAGTTCATGGGATACAATAGGAATTAGCAATTTGGTTTCCACACAGGTGAGCAATCATGAATATGTAACAATGGAAGTTTTCAATAACGAACTTTATGTAGGATCGGGATTTACTCAAATAAATGGCGTTAACGCTAACAGAATTGCTAAATGGAATAATAGCACATGGAGTGCGGTAGGCAATGGTTTAGACGAACAACCTGTCGGTTTTTTATCTTACAATAATAATTTATACATAGCGGGCGAGTTTACAACCGCAGGAAATATTAGCGCGAAAAACATTGCAAAATGGAATGGTACAGATTGGGATTCACTTGGCTCGGGATTGCTGCCCTATTTTCCAGGGTCAAGTCCTGATGGAGATTATTTTGGAGGTTTAGTGTTTTATAATAATGATCTATATGTTTCTGCAGAATATGTTTGGGGTACACCGGGACATATGAATGTACTAACGGATTCCATTACAAAATGGGATGGAACACAATGGACATCTTTCCCAAGCGACTTTCAAAGAATTGCATTGTTTAATAACGAATTGTATTTTATAAAGTATTTGACAAAAGGTAGATATTTAAGAACATTTGATGGTGTTAATTTAACTACTGAAATTATTGACAACACTATTATTGATACCATGTTTGTTTTTGATTTTTTTGTTTTCAACGATGAATTATTTGCTACAGGTGAAATAATAACTAATGGATGGAATCACGAAGGTATTGTTAAGCTATATGACCCTATTGTGTCTGTTGACAAGGGCAAAATCAATTCAGATTTCACTATATACCCAAATCCCGCCTCCGATAAACTCACCATCGAAACCTCATCTTCCGGAAGCATTTACCAATTACAAGATATAACCGGAAAGCAACTAATGCAAGGTAACATAAGTGCTGCAAAGTTTAATTTAGATATAAGCGCACTGAGCAAAGGCATTTACCTACTCCGCATTTTTGATGGAGATCGGGTGGCGCACCGCAAGATTGTGAAAGAGTAAGGGGGCAGTAGTTAAGGGAAGCCTCAACCATTTTTTGATTTACTATGGTCTTTTTTCCTGTATTTTCTCTAACAGTTTGCGTTTGAACTGCTCTTCAGCACGGTAAAATTGCGCAACTTTTTTTACAGGTAACACCGCTTTGAATTGTGTGACATATTTTTTCTGAACATCCAATTCCTTTTGCCTGCTTGTAATTTCATCATTAATGAGTTTGTCAACTTCTGCATCCGTCATGACTTCAAAGTTTATTTTCGCATTATCGCGTGCCAGTTGACGGTCCTTTCTCAGGCTTTCCAGTTCGTTATTCATCTGGTTATAAACGGGCCAGAATTTCTGCGCTTCTTCTGGTGTTAAATTCATCTGTTGCGTGATAAATCCTATTTTCATGGCTTCTACTTTTTCTTTTTTCTGTTCCATTTTTGCACCCGGCTGAGCAAAAGAAATGACGATAAATCCAAGTACGGTAAATAAGGTTATTGCTGAAGTTTTTAATTCTTTCATTTTTTATTTTTTTTAAAATTCATTTATAGTTGCAATGTCAATATCATCTTCCATCAGGTAATCAATAATTTCCTCGTTTGAGATTATGTTCTCATTATCTGCATCCAGTTCCTGAATCATTTCCTCATCCATAAAGTCAATTAATACATCCTCGTCTATTTGCCGGATGTTTTCATTTGTGGTAATATCTTCAACCATTGTTTGTGCAATTTCTTTTTCAGGCAGTTTATTATTCATAAAGTGTATGATAAATAATATTATGGCTGCTAAGATGGTAGCTGCAACTGCATAAGTGGGACTGAAAATTTTCCTGATAACCCTTCGCTTATAGGCACCAATAATAAGTCGCTCTTCTTCTTCATCTTCATGAATTTTCGAAAAAATTTCATTCCTGAGGTTTCCAAAATAATTTTCCGGTTCTTTGAATGGCTGAGCCGTTTCTTTCAATTTATTCAGAAGCGGTGATTCATATTCAGGAACATCATTCTCGTCATTATTTGTTTCGTTTATATTCATTTTAATCACTTTGATTTACAAAACACAAATAGGTTTAACCCTTCTGAATAAAATTTTCAATCTTCTTTACTGCAAAATGATAGGAAGCCTTCAGCGCACCTACGGAAGTGTCAAGCACTTCACTCATTTCTTCATATTTCATTCCGTCAAAATATTTCATGTTGAAAACTAATCGCTGCTTTTCAGGAAGAGTTAAAACCGCTTTCTGAAGCTTGCGTTGAATTTGTTCACCTGTATAATTTTTTTCGCTGTCAATTTTCTCGTACAAACCATATTCAACATCGTTGATTGAAATGGTATTGCTGTTATTTTTCTTAGTCAGGAAAGTCAGGCATTCATTGGTGGCAATGCGGTAAAGCCAGGTATATAACTGAGAATCCTCACGGAAGCCTTCGAGGTTTTTCCAGGCTTTAATAAAAGTGTTTTGCAGCAGGTCGTCCGTATCATCATGGTCAATCACCATTTTACGGATATGCCAGTAAAGCCTTTTCTGGTATTTACTGAGGATTGAATTGAAAGCGTTGTTGCGGGTTGCTTCGTTACGGAATTGTTCGAGCAATTTTTTATCTTCGGTTTCCATCGGTTTGTATTTTATGTTGAAGGAAACAAAAGTGTCAGCTATAAGCCTTTCATCTGAACAAATGGAATCTAATTTCCCGGATTTTTTCTTGCTATTACTTTTTCTGCCGCCTGCACTATATCGGGAGTATCGAGTCCATATTTCTTGAGTAATTGTTCCGGGGTTCCGCTTTCGCCAAAACTATCGTTCACCGCTACCATTTCCATTGGAGCCGGATAATATCTTGTCAGAACCTGAGCGATGCTGTCGCCAAGCCCTCCGTTCATCTGATGTTCTTCTGCTGTTACCACACTATTTGTTTTCCTGACTGATGCTATGACTGCATCCACATCCAAAGGTTTAATCGTGTGTATGTTTATTATTTCAGCGCTTATACCTTTTTCATCCAAAACCTTTTTTGCTTCCAGCGCTTTCCATACTAAATGCCCTGTTGCGAAGATGGTTACATCCGTACCGTCAAAGAATTTCAAGGCTTTGCCAAACACAAAAGGGAATTTATCGCCTGTGAAATTGGCAACTTTTGGTCTTCCGAAACGAAGGTAAACCGGTCCCTGAATGTCGGCTATAGCTATGGTTGCTGCTTTTGTCTGGTTATAATCACAGGGGTTAATCACGCACATTCCGGGAAGCATTTTCATCATTCCTATATCTTCAAGGATTTGATGCGTGGCGCCATCCTCTCCAAGAGTGAGACCTGCATGAGAAGCACAGATTTTCACATTCTTTCCTGAATAGGCAATGGATTGACGTATCTGATCGTAAACCCTTCCTGTTGAGAAATTGGCGAATGTTCCGGTGAAAGGAATTTTGCCGCCAATGGTTAAACCAGCTGCAATACCCATCATGTTGGCTTCCGCAATTCCTGTCTGAAAAAAGCGGTCAGGAAATTCTTTTTTAAACGCATCCATTTTCAGGGAGCCGGTGAGGTCGGCACAAAGCGCCACCACATCTTTGTTCTTTCTTCCCAGTTCAAGCAAACCTGCGCCAAATCCGCT
>Ga0172371_10013677_pt1 | contig 10536 bp, 7 predicted proteins | sample Lak12m_FD_114543 | JGI IMG/M metagenome (GOLD analysis project Ga0172371, IMG submission 114543) | Freshwater microbial communities from Kabuno Bay, South-Kivu, Congo - kab_022012_12m | ecosystem: Environmental > Aquatic > Freshwater > Lake | place: Democratic Republic of the Congo: South-Kivu... | reverse complement strand
GCCGGGGCAGATATAGTGACCTTCAGCGGAGATAAGTTGCTGGGAGGGCCTCAGGCTGGTATCATCCTGGGCCGGGATAAATTTGTAAGACAAATCCGAAGCAATCCCCTGAATAGGGCGCTGAGGATCGACAAGTTGACGCTATCTGGTCTGGAGGCCACGTTAAGGCTGTACCTTGACGAGGAAGATGCCGTAAAGCGGATACCGACACTGCGTTTATTGACCATGCCCATCTCTGAAATTCATAAAAAGGCCCTACAGCTTTACCGCCGCCTGACAAAGATAGCCGTGGAGCATCTTTCCTTACAGGTTATAGATGTTGACTCCCAGGTAGGCGGCGGGGCCCTGCCTCTTCAGAAATTGCCCAGCCGGGCCGTAGCCGTCAGGCCAAGGGGATTCTCCGTAACAGAACTGGAGGCCAGGATGCGAAGCCTTCCTCGCCCGGTCATCGGCCGCATTGAAAACGATCAATTTATCATGGACATGCGCACAGTGAGCACGGAAGAGATTCCCCATATTGTCGAAGCCATCAAAACAGTCCTTTCGGAGTAAGCCAACATGGGAAAAAGGCTCTCCCTAACTTCATTAGAACCACAGGATATATTCCTTTTCCAGAAGTATATAAAAAAAGACTTAAGACTTCTCTTTCAGACCCAGGATGTACTCCTTTGGCCTGCGAACTGTGCGCCGGATCTTCTTACCACTTTGATTACCGAGAGCAAAATGAAAATAATCCCCCCTCACCCCCCTTTGCTAAAGGGGGGATGGGGGAATTTTCAGATAAAAGAGATCTTTTCAAATAGTGTTCCTGTCGTTGAAAAAAACACCAACTCAGTATTCTTGCCTTTTATATGGCAAAACGAGCCTCTCGGCATAGCTATATTTAAAGATACGGCCGGGACATTTAATAAAAATATACTATCTAGCCAATGGCCGAAACTCAGCCAGTTAATTCTGGAAAAAACCCGGGTATATAAGGCATATTTTGCAGATCCGGAAAGCGGCATCTTAAGCCCGGAACTTTTTAAAGACACCCTTATCCGGCTTATAACTACGGACCGGAAGGGCAGGGATACTAAACCTACCTCCGAATCAGAGAGCTTTCCGGATTTGCCTGGCTCGCATACCAACTTTTCAATAATTTTTATGGAAATACTCTTCAGTCATCCGCTAAAGCGCCGCTCTAACATGAGCCTTAAGCCAGGCCGCCAAAGTGAACTCTGGGCGGCTATTATCCCGGCTATAAAAAATGAGCTGAAAGGCGTCGATTTTTCATGCCTGTTTCGCAGAGATAAATCGACCTTAGCCCTGATCATGCCCTTTTGTGATGAGGAGAAGGGCCGCGATATAAGTTTAGCCATATTGGAACTCTTTAATAAAAGACGCTTTATACCGCCTCACCTGGTACGGTTCAAGGATGGGACTAGGGCGGCCATAGGGCTTGTGTCCTATCCAATAAATAGCAACGAAAAATGCCGGAATCTGCCGCCGGAAAAATTATATGATCTTATTGTCGGGAAAGGTAAAGAGACTCTGGCAATCGCCAAAAGCAGGTTTGATTATCCTCTTTGTTTTTCCCGGGAGCTTGAAGAGACCATTAGTCTTAAAATGGCGGTAAATATTCATCGGGTTACGGATAAACTGAGAAGGAAGTGGAGAAAAACAAGGAAGTTCTCCTTGATATTAGCAAGATATGATGCCCAAAAGGGGAGAGAGGACTATGGTCACTTCCTGGAAAAGATAAGCTTCTGGTTATCGCCGGGTCAGTTGATCCTTCCGTGTACAGAGAACTCCTTTTTCATTTACCTGCCGGATATTAGCCCGGAAGAGGCTTTTCTTGCAGGAAAGAATTTAAAATCTCAGATCAAGGAAGCGTGCGGCAGGACCGTAGCTATGGGCTTGGCCAGTTATCCGGCGCTTGACTACGAAAAAGAGGGGGTCACTTTTAACGCCTACAAGGCGCTTGTACATACTGATTTCTTTGGCCCGGACACCATTACCGCCTTTGATGCCATAAGTCTCAATATAAGCGGGGATACGCTCTTCAATGCAGGCCATATCCATGGCGCCATAATGGAATATAAAAAAGGCCTATCCCTCGATCCGCAAGACGTTAATCTCTTAAATAGCCTGGGCGTTTGCTATGCCCGGCTTAAATGGTATAAAAGGGCCATTTCCTGTTTTGAGAAGACCCTGTCTCTGGAAAAAGATAATTTTATGGCCCAATACAATCTGGGTTTGGCCTACCTCAAGACCGGCATCCCGGATAGGGCCTTTTTGGCCCTGCAACAGGCGGCTTCATTGAATGGAAATCATTTTGACATCCTCTTTCAGATGGGGAAGTTATTACAAGAACAAAAAAGAGGGGCGGAGGCTGTTGGTTATTTTCAAAAAGCAGCGCAGCGCCCGGATGCTAAGGGGTATATATACCGCTATTTGGGTGAGGCTTATCTCGACTTGAATCTAAAAAAAGATGCTATGGCCGCATTTAAAAAGGCGGTCAGGAGCAACCCTGCCGATGCCTTTTCCTTCAGTTGGTTGGGTATGCTTTATGCTGAACTAAAAAACGACCTGGAAATTGCCCATACACTATGTCAAAAGGCGCTCGAACTTGATCACCAAAACAGCCTCTATTGGAAGACAATAGGGCGGATTTATTATCTCAAAAATGATTATCCTCAAGCCATCCGCCATCTTAAAGAAGCACAGCGCCGGATGAAAAAAGACCACGAAATCTACTATCATTTGGGCCTGGTTTATGAAAAAATGGGTGATATAGCTGAGGCCAGGAGAAAATGGCAAAAGGCGCTTAAGGTCAACCCTCTTTTTAAAGAAGCCCGGATTGCGCTTCAGCCCATAGGTACGATTGAGGAATAAGTGAGAACCTTGTCTTTTTTAAAATTAAAGCGCGTTTCATGAAAACAAAAGCTCACTATCACTAAGGAGGGAGGCATTTTTATGAAAAGCAAAGAAAAGGACTATTACCGGTCTCTATACGAGGTGGCCATGGTAATAAATTCCAGCCTGGATCCGGCCACGGTCCTGGCGAAAATAGCGGAACAAGTTACTTTGGCCATAGAGGCCAAGGCTTGTTCTATAAGACTCCTTGATAAGCAGGGCAAACGGCTGCTTTTAGGGGCCTCTTATGGATTGAGTAAGGGATATCTACGTAAGGGCGCAGTAGAAATAGAAAAAAGCGGCATTGACCAGGAAGCCCTTTCCGGTAAGAAAGTTACTATCCGTGATGCGTGCACCGATCCACGATTCCAATATCCAGAAAAGGCAAAGGAAGAAGGCATCGCCTCGCTAATTGTAATACCCCTTATGGTTGAAGATCGGGCTATAGGAGTGCTGCGTGTCTATTCTGCTACGTGCAGGGATTTTTCCCCTGAAGAAGCAGAGTTCTTGACGGCCATCACCAACCTCAGCGCCATCGCCATTGAGAATGCCCGCTTACATCAAGCCCTTAAAGCAGATTACGAACTTCTGGCTGCTTATGAATACAGACTTTTTGACGATTAAAGAGGGGAGAAGAGCTATGAGAAAGGCAAGAATAGGTATAAACGGGTTTGGCCGCATTGGCCGCCAGGCGTTAAAGGCTATACTGGAAAGACACCCGGAAAACTTGCAGGTAGTGGCGATTAATGATCTGTTTGACGCGCCTACCAACGTCCACCTGCTCAAATACGATACCAATTACGGACGATTTAATGTTCCGGCAGAAATCCGCGACGGCGAAATGGTCGTTGGTGACTGGAAAATCCGCAATTTTTCAGAACGAGATCCCGCCCAGATACCATGGCATGAGGTCGAGGTTGACATTGTTATAGAATCTACCGGCCTCTTCTGCGCCGGACCCAGGGCCAATATGCACAGGGAAGCAGGGGCTAAAAAAGTAATCATAAGCGCTCCGGCTAAGGAAGAAGATATCACTATTGTTATGGGGGTTAACGAGAAGGCTTACGACCCGGTCCGCCACCATATTATCTCCAATGCCTCCTGTACTACTAACTGTCTCGCTCCCCCGGCAAAGGTTATTAACGATCAATTTGGCATTATAAAAGGTGTTATGACCACTGTACATGCCTATACCAACGATCAACGCATCCTCGATCTGCCGCATAAAGACCTGCGCAGGGCGCGCGCTGCGGCCTGCAATATAATTCCCACCTCAACCGGAGCGGCAAAAGCCGTAGCGCTTGTAATACCGGAACTCAAAGGCAAATTCGACGGATATTCATTAAGGGTTCCTACGCCTACCGTATCCGTAGTAGATTTCGTAGCGCTACTGGAAAAAGATAGCGCTACAGATGACCTGAGAAAAGCGCTAAAAGACGCAGCCAATGGCCCGCTGAAGGGCATTATGTCTTATTCGGAGGATTCCCTGGTTTCCTCTGATTTTAAAGGTGACCCCCATTCCAGCATAATCGATGCTGAATTCACACAGGTATTGGGAGGTAATCTGGCCAAAGTCGTCTCCTGGTACGATAATGAATGGGGTTATTCCTGTCGTCTTGCCGATCTGGCTAACTTTATAGCTGAAAAGGGGACATAAAGCCGTCATTAAAGAAAAATAGTGACATACCGAAAAGAAAAGTATACTTTTAGGCGCCAACCTAATCTATAGAGAGGCTAATAGTGAAAACGGCATCCCGGTGGTTATCGATAATATCTATATTAGGGGGTTATTTCATATGGTTAAGCACTGCGGCGCTGGCCTTAGATACAGACTGTAATAGGTGTCATGCTACTTACAAGGGCTTAATAGACACTCTGGATCAAGCGGCAGAGCAGTGCACTCAGTGTCATGCGACTGTATCTGAGCGTAATACCGGTAAGGTAGGATCAACTCCTTATGTTTATCAGATTACAGAGACAGACTTAGCGGGTGGCAATTTTTACTATGTCAGTCTTCATGGTAACCGCTATGGCCACAATATGAGTGAGTTTGCGGACATAGAACCAGATACTATTAATGCACCCGGACTGAATGATCCTTCTTTAGACTTTACTACCGTACGGTTGGCCTGCTCCGGCAAATATGGCTGCCATGGTGACCGTAGTAAGGTATCGCCTCGCGAAGCAATGTATGAATCTCACCATTTCAATGATCCTGCGAGAACGCTTGATGGAAAAACAGTAGCCACAAGCTATCGCTTTCTATTGGGGGTTACCGGAAAAGAAATGAATGAAGACGGTTATAAATGGGAATACAAGGTTACCCCTGAGAAACACAATGAATACCAGGGAGCGGATAACTGTGAAGATCCACGGAGCATAAGCTACTTATGTGCCCAATGCCACGGCAGCGATGCGTTTGGCAGCAGTCCAGGTAATTTTCACGGTGCGGCCGGCACTGGAGGTAAGGGTCCTTGGTTAAGACATCCAACGGATATACCCGTACCAGAAGGTGAGTATTCTGAGTACACCATATATAATCCGATTGTGCCTGTAGCCAGGCTTGATTTTGATCGCGTGAGTAAGCCCTCAGAAGTAGATTTCTCCTCAGGCAACGAAATAGTTATGTGCCTTTCCTGCCACCGGGCACATGCTTCTCCATATCCCAGTATGCTTCGCTTCCCTTACGAGGAAGACATGTCTACTTCAGGCTCTTGTCGCACCTGTCACCGCAATCACTAAGAACTGCTTGCCACGAATTGACACGAATAAACTCGAATAGATAGAAACCCTTTTATAGCATCTTCATCGCGGCGGTTTTATTTGTATAATTTATGTACATTCGTGTGTATTCGTGGCTAACACATCTAAATCGGTATTTGATTCTTCAGCGCGATAGCATATATTTTGTGTTGGAAGGGATGGATCTGGGGATGCTTTTCAAACAGCCAACCCTCAAAGATGTTCTTACCACCCTCATAAACGACCACTTGAGCAGCCGGATTCTTAGGTTCATTAGAAAGAGAGGTTATTCCCTGAGGAGACATAGAAAAATCGGGCAGGAAATTTAGCGCCTTAATCATTATCTTACTGCCAGGAACGGCTAAATCTTTGTTAATGTCAACTACGTAATCCTTTTCCGCACTTGTCTGTTTATTAACCACGGCTATTACTACCGCTTTCCATTTGCCCTGGACCTCCCGGGGGACAACCACCGGTGCGTGGCCTTTCGTAACCGGTTTTGACTCCGGTTTTTGTTCCCTCTTCCGGATAGCTTCAAGCATCTCTTTCGGGAACTGCTCTCCCATAGCCGGGGGCATCTGCTCTTGTCCTAACGGAGCAGGTTCGTGCATAGACGGTTCAGAAGGCATTGCCGCTTCCTTTTGCTCCGTTTTTATGTCTTCCTTTTTCTGACATCCGCTAGCCGACAAGATCCCTCCCACAATAAGTGGAACTGCAATAATCCTGATTTTTTTGAATGTATCCATTATCCTGCATCCTCCCAGTATAAAACCACTCACGTGGCTAAACTAAAAACCACGGTGAGGGGTTTTAAATTTATTATTTTAGACTCGAAAACCGTTAGTTAACCTAACTATTGCTCCGATCGCCCGGCCGGGATAAAAACCTGCAGGCGATTATTGTCGGCGTCAACTATAAACAGCCGGTAATCAGAAGCTACTTCTATCCGATAGGGAAATATGAACTTCCCCTCCTTCCACCCCTTTTCGCCTATCTCCCCCTGCCAATTTCCGTTTCGGTCCAGGAGAACAAATTGATGCCGGTGAGAATCCAGGACGTAAATGCGTCCCTGTCCATCCACAGCTATGTCCACCGGAAATTCAGTTTCTCCGCGGAGTTCCCCCCGCTTACTAAACTGGCGGATAAGCTTTCCTCCCTTATCAAAGACATGGACTATACCGCGCCGGGCCTCAAGCGCAATTATGCTCCCGTCCCTGGCAACCGCCACTCTTGAAAACCCCGTAAACTTCGGTTCAGGAGAATTTATGTGAAGCTTATACGTTAGATTGCCATCAAAAATGTAAATCCTCTGGTTCCCCTGATCTACGACATAAAGATTGTCTTTATCATCCAAGACCAGGCAAGCAGGCCAAAAGGACGAAGCATCGGGAAACCCATCCGTAAGAATGCCTCGTCTCTCGCCGGTCTCAGGATTATAACTGATAATACCCTGAGCGCCCCGCTCGATGACTATAATCGTCCCCCGGCTGGTCTCTACAGCGCTAACGGGTAACGCCATTTTGTCAGATTTAAATTCAGACAGGAACCTAAATTTACCCTCACTATCGCCAAAGAAAAGCAGGCGGTTATTGCCGGTATCGGTTACAAGCAGTCTATTTTGGGCGGGTGACCAGAAAAGGCCCTGGATCTGGCTCAATTTGCCCATGCCTTCCATCTGTGTAAAACCAACCTGGAGGGCAAAGGGGGCCTTTTGCCGGGCAAAACAAAGATCAAGCGCGAAAAAAAACGACATAATACTACACAACACAAGGACAATTAATAAAAACCTGATCCTGCCAGACATCAAAGCCATACTGCAAGCTCCTTAATCTCTTTTATGGCATTCTATGCACAGTTCCTTTTTACGGTCGAAATAAAGCATGAATTTGTTTTCAGCGGTATGCATCCCGTGACAGGTCGTGCAATAAGTCGGCTGGTTAGTCCGCGGATCTATAGATTTTTCCCTGAGAGGATGCGATACTCTGTGTTCCCTTTTATGGCAACTCACACAGATATCAACCCCATCGTCTTTAAAGTAACGGGGCATATTTGCGGCGTGCGGATCATGACAATGGGAACATTTTCCCTCCTTGATAGCCGTACAGCGGATGCCCTTTTGTTTCTCAATGGAGGCCCGCTCACGCCGATCCGTGTCGGCATGGCAGGAGATGCAGAGCCATTTCTCTTTCTTCCAGATAAGGCCTTTATCCTGCGAGGCATGAGGATTATGACAGGTAGCGCAGGCCTTACCTCCTCCGGCGTGAATGTATATCTTAGACAGCATATCCTTCTTATTACCATGGCAATCAAGGCATAATGTCCGGCCGGTCAATTTTGTCGTAAGGGGCTTATTTGCGACAATCGTATCGTGGCATACCTCACATTTTTGATCGACGAAAGACTGATGGGCTATAGGATTGAAAACCCCTTTCTTGTTTGAGGCATGGGGATTATGACAGTTAGTGCAGTCGGCATTCTGGAGGGCAAAGGCCAGAGAAACCCCTTTACTCTTGCACTTAATGCCATGACAGTCCTGGCAAAGACGATTTATATTTTTCCTTACCAACCCTTCCTCCCTGGAGACATGGGGCTGGTGACAAGAAAGGCACTTTTTCTCCCGGAAGGGTGGTATGGAATAGGAAAAGGTGAGTTGCTTTTTTACGCCCTCATGGCAGTCCAGGCATAAGCTATTTGCTTCTTTGGCCAGTAGGTTATTGTGTGCAGAAGCATGGGGATTGTGACAGCGTGTACATTTATCATGTAAAAGAACGGAATGAACGTACCCGCGCCCCAGTTCCTGTGCCAATCCCTTGTGGCAACTATAACAAACCTTGTTTATCTCATCTTTCAAAAACTTATCCTGGTTCGCAGCATGAGGATTGTGACAGGCCGTGCACTGGCCCTTGCCCACAGGATCATGTATGGTTTTCTGCGCAAATTGCTTCTTTAACTGGCTATGGCAGCTATAACAGGTATCAGCCGAAGGCTTTGCCGCCAGTGCTTCACCTGTAAGTGTCCAGACAAAAAAGGCCAACAAAGGCCATATCGCAAACTTAACCCTCATATTGTTAACATCTCTCCATCTCATAAGCTTTCCGGGTATCGCAGAAATTTCGCCATTCGTCCCATATTAAATACGGGGTTTGTCACTTATTTATGACACAGCCTGCAATCTCTCTTGGCAAAAGGACTGTGCTCATTTTTCTTCAACAAACTTCCCTTAGCAGCTATATGTGGTTCATGACACTCCAGACATAAGCTGGTATTTAGGAGCAACCCTTGATGCGCCTTGATATTGGTAGGTTTATCGGCGGCATGGCACTGGAGACAGAGGAATGGATCACGATTGGCCAAAAGTCCTTTTTCTTCTCCGTAATGGGGTAGATGGCAGCCGCGACAATTACCTTGCTTGACCGGCATATGCCCCCGGGCCGAACGCAGCGCCTCTTTTAGCTGGCCATGGCAGGACAGACACAACTCGCCGGTTTGATTGAGGAGCAAACTGGCAAGCTTTGTACCGTGCGGGCTATGGCAGCTAATGCAGTTCCCTTCCTTTATGGGTTGATGTACGGCCTGGGCATCTTTTCCTTTGGCCACGAAGTTCTTATGACACTTCAGACAGAGTTCAGAAGGTGGAAGCATCTGCTGCATCGGATAATTACTGGCATGGGAGTCGTGACAGCCCTGGCATTCCCTTCTCATAAACGGCGGGTGACCCTTGCCTTCTGCACCTATATTCTTCATTTCTACATGACAGGAGAAACAAATATCCGTCTTGGAATGCTTGAGAAGAAACTTATAATTCGCTCCGTGCGGCTTATGACATCCTGTACAATTCTTTTTACTTACGGGCGTATGAACGTATGCCTTATAAAATTTATCTCTGGCCTCCTTATGACAACTGTAGCACAGGGCTTCCGGGGATACGCCCAGCATTCCCTTATAATTGCTGCCATGGGCGTTGTGGCAGGTCGTACACTGATCTGCTACGAGAGGTTTATGTACATAAGCTGCTCTTAGCTCTTCCTCCTCCTTCTTATGACAACCGAGACAGAGCTTCTTTTTTTCCGTTTTGAGCAATTGTTTATTAGCCGCAGCATGCGCATCATGACAGGCCGTACAACCCTGCTTTTTGAGTGGCGCATGCAGCACACCTGCCTTCAAAGAAGCTGCCTTCTCTTTATGACAGGTAAAACAAAGAGAGTTGACATCCTTAACCAACTGGGGGACAAAATCCGTGGCATGGGGACTATGGCAGACCAAGCACTTACCCTCTTGTATGGGCTTATGCCGGCAGACCTGTTCAAATCGCCTGACTACCTGCTCGTGGCAGGAATAACAAAGGGCGCCATCCTGAGCCACCGCCTTTAGCGGCTCTTTATCTGAAGATGGACGGTGGCAGGAACTACACCTTTTTTCCGCCAGAGGCTTATGTATAGAAGGCCTTAGCAACTTAGGATGGGCTGTGGCATGCGGATCATGGCATCCCGTACAATACGCCTTTTCCACTGGGTAATTCTGATGCGCGGCCCGGAAAGAGGCGCTCCCTGAGTTATGGCAACCAAGGCAAAGCTCTGTCTCCGGTTTGACAAGATGATTGGCCTGGGGTGAGGCATGAGGTCTATGGCAGGTCAAGCACCCCTTTTCTACCGGGGCATGTACCTTAGCGCCTTTAAACAGGGCCTCCTGGTGGCAATCAAAGCAAAGGCTATTACCCCGCTTCCTCAAGAAAAGTTTATTGTCGCCGGCATGTGGGGCATGGCAGGGTATGCATTTGCCTTCTTTTATAGGAGTATGAACCGCAACTTTTTCACTTATTATCCCCAGCTTTTCCGCGGCATGGCAGGTATAGCACAACGCGGCCCCCGGTTTTTTAAACGTCCTTATAGCTATCTT
>Ga0172371_10013676_pt1 | contig 10537 bp, 8 predicted proteins | sample Lak12m_FD_114543 | JGI IMG/M metagenome (GOLD analysis project Ga0172371, IMG submission 114543) | Freshwater microbial communities from Kabuno Bay, South-Kivu, Congo - kab_022012_12m | ecosystem: Environmental > Aquatic > Freshwater > Lake | place: Democratic Republic of the Congo: South-Kivu... | reverse complement strand
GACGGTGCAGCCACTGAGGGGCGCTCCGTCCAGCGTCACGCTCACTCCGGCTGTATCGATGCCGGAGCCGGTGTCGCCAAGCGTGGCGGTTATCTGCGGCGCTGTGCTGGTAATGAGGCCGGATGGCTGCGGGTTGGTGATCTGGGGCGCGACTGTATCAAGAGTAAATGACGCAGTTCTGGTGGTGACATTGCCGGCGAGATCCGTAACCGTGACCATGGTGTCATGGGTTCCATCTGCGATTCCCGAAACCGGGCAGCTGCCATAGCTATCATTAATGGTACAGCCCGTAAGCGGGTACCCATCAAGTGAAAAGATGACGGTAGCGCGGTCGACGCCCATCCCGGAATCAGTGAACGTAGCGGAAACGGAAGACGGCGGAGCCACTAAATAGCCACTGGGGGCAAGAGAGCTGATCTGCGGCGCCACCGTATCTTTGGCCTGGTAGATATCCCAATTGCCATTTCGCTTGTCTGTCCAGACGATCAGGTTGCCATCGATGACCGGCATTTTCTGCGCAGCGGTGGCGTTGCTCGTTGGATCTGTGTTTACCTGACGCTCCACCCCCGTTGAAATACGCTTGATGTAGATATCCTCATCAACATTGCGCACGTCCTTCCAGACCACATAATCACCGCTGGCGCTGGGCCACGTCTGCGCGGAGGCATTGGTTGTCAGGCGCGACTCTGTCCCCGTGACCAGATCCTTCATGTACAGATCCCAGTTGCCGTTCCGGTAGTCCTGCCAGAATACGCGCGTGCCCGAAACTACCGGGGAATACTGATCGGCGGTGTTCGTGCAAACCGCATAGACCGTCCCCGTGGATAAGTCCTTGGCGTAGATGTCAGGGTTATGCCACCAACCCTGGGCATCGACGGTAGCGTTGCGCCAGTCTTCCCAAGCCACAATATTGCCGTCGATGTCCGGATTGCGTTTATCCTTCTGGGGAATCTGCAGTGCCGGATCGCCCGTCGCCACAGCCTGGTCGGCCGGTTGAGACAAGTCCCGCATATAGACATCCCCGTAATCGCTGCTGTTTCGGTAATCTATCCAGACGACCCGGTTGCCGCTGATCGCGGGAGAGACTTCCTGTACAGTGCCGGTCGCAGTCGAAGCCGAAGAAAGGATCCCGGTGCTCAGGTCGAAGAGCATGATCTTGCCGGTGTCCCAGTTGCGCCAAACGATACGATTGCCGCTGATGTCGGGGTCGAGCGCATTGGGAGTCGATGTCAGACGCTGCTCTGCGCCACCGGAGATGTCCCTGGTATAGATATCCGCCGGCAGGCAGTTCTGGGCGGCAGGGCAGCCGCTGGTTTTGTTACGGTAGTCCTGCCAGACGATGCGGTTCCCGCTGACAACAGGATTGATCTGATCGTAGGCATCGCTAACCACCGACGTTTCCGTGAAATCGCCAGTCGCCAGAGCCAGCAACGGGAACAGCAAGGCCAGGGCGGCAACGCCCATGAGGATGACCAGTAAAACCCTCTTCTTGGGGAAAAGCAACTACCCACCACCCAGGCGGATCCGCCGGCATAAGCACAGCCCGGATTTGAACTTGCGGGAAAAAAATTCCGAACAGCCTTCCGACTGGCAGGCTCCCCGGAAATATTCATCAGCAAGTTGATTGTAAAAGTTTAAAATTTTATTTAATTCTACACCTCGCCACCGAAATAGCATGATGCAGTCTCAGGAATTTTCTGATGCAAAATGACTAAAGGGAAGCTGCCTGTGCCTTTATTCGCGCACACCGCGCAGTAGCCACCAGTCAAGCGGCACCCCCCACCACTGATGACGGCAGCGGAAGGAGCTGATGGCGCTGGCGACGCCGACATACCCTCGCTTGAGCGTACTGTGTGCCGCCCGGCGCCGGACCCACTGGGATGGATACCCATAGACCAGGTAGAATTCCCGTTGCCGGTTCCGTTTCTGAAAGCCCTTGCTCATCCACGGCAGGCTGCCGGTGACCGTGCTGAAACTGGCCCATTCCTCCAGTGACCCGGGTTGACTGAGACCCAGCTCCGCGGCCTTGTCGTAGAGAGCATTACCCGGCGTGGGCGCGTAAAAATGCAGTTGCGAGTTGTACTCACCGACGATTTTGGACACCTGTTCCATGACCTGCCAGGTCTCCTCGACCTCCGCCTCGGTCTCGCCGGGAAAGCCGACAATGAAGCTGTAAGTGATGTTGATGTCATGCCGCTTGGCCACCCGGGCGGCCTCGAGGATATCCTCAGGTCCGATATCTTTCTGCATGTTCTGCAGCTGTGTCTCGGATCCGCTTTCCGCCCCCACCAGAAATGCCCACAGTCCGCTCTTTTTGAGGATGGCGAAAGTATCATCAGCGAACTTGCCCAACTGGGGGGCCCGGGCATTGGCGGCCCAACCCAGGATCAAGTCCTGCTCCACCATCTTCTCCGAGATCGCCCGGGCGCGGTCCTCTTTCACAAAATAGGTGGAGTCGAAATACATGACCCCATTGATATCAAGGAAACTCCTGAGGAACTCCAGATCGGTGATCACCCGGTCGGGCGTATACGCCTTCCACGCCCGGTGATACACCAGCGGCTCCGCGCAGAACTGGCAACGGGCCGGGCAGCCCTGGCTGGAGACATAATTGATGACCCGGGTGCCCACGTGCATCGAGTTGAGATACTGGCGGGGATTTTCCAGCTTCTCATACGGCAGCCTGGGGAACTGGCTGATGTCAGCGACTTTTCTGGTAGGCGTGCTCACCGTCTCTCCGTCCCGGGTGAAGGTGAGTCCGTCGATGTCGGTGAAATCCTCTCCCTGGCTGATGGTGTTGGTGAGCTCCAGCAGGGTGACTTCTCCCTGGCCGCGCACTACGGCATCGACATACTGATTCTGGCTCGTCTGATCCGGCAGGATGGAAGGATGGTAACCGCCCCAGATGATCGGCAGCTTCAATCCGGCTGTGCGCACCGCCTTGGCGGCTTCCAGACCGAAATGGATCTGAGGACCGGTCATGCAGCTGATGCCGAGCAGCAGGGCTTCGCGGCACTCTTCGACCACCCGCTCCAGCCAGCGCGGTTCGACGTTGGCGTCGATCAGGGTGACATCGTAACCGGCGGCAAAAAGAGGAGCGGAGGCCGCCATGATCGGCAACGGCGCCCAGGTCCAGGGATGATATACCTTCTCGTAATGGTTCCGAGGATATAGCAGAACCACTTTCTTGGCATTTCTCATGGCACTAGTTTACCGCAAACTCAGAAACTTGGGGGACGAAACTTACTGGCTGATCGCGCAGACGGGCGGGGCATCCAGCTGATAAATGTATGTCTCCTGATCCGTTCCCGGATCGATTGTGGCGAACTGCTGCCATTCCGGATGCCCCTCCTGGTCGCGAAACTGCGTCGCCAGCTGGGGGCGCCACTGGTCCAGGTCGCGGCGGCTGATCACCAAGAAATCCACTCCCCGCCGGCGCGCATAGATCGTGACCTGATCGTAATCGCCGTAAGGAAGCCAGATCAGCTCGCCCCCGGAGTAAAAAGGCGCCGAGGTTTCACGGCTCATGATTTTGGTCGCCCCATCACTCACGCTCACCAGTGACTCGCCGGCATCGCGATAGCCGGTCTGATAATCGTGGCGGTTGACTGTCACGAAAGCGAAAATGAGCACTGGCGCCAGCACCAGGGCGGCGATCAGCCAGCGAGCGGGAGTTTCCCACCTGGCTCTTCCCTCCGCGCCCGACACCATTGTGAGCGAATCGCCGGCCCACCATTCCAGCCGCTCCCATCCCTGGGCCATGTACACCAGGACCAACGCCACGAAAGGCATCATCAGGCGCGTGTAGACGTTGTATACAGTAAAGACCGCCACGGCCGGCAGCATCATCAGCGCCAAATACCCCACCCCGGCTGCCCGGGTGCGGGTCCAGCCGGCACCGAACAGCCCCAGGCCCAGCAGCGGTAACAGCCAAAGGGGCATCACCCACGCCGCGCCATCCGTGTAGAGATACTTAGCCTGGCGCCCCAGGTTACGCAGGCTCCGTCCCGGATCGTTCAGCAGATTGCTCACCGGGTCAGCCGTATCAGTCACCCGGTACAGAGTCAGCGCGCCTTCATCAGTCAGGGAAAGCATCTGCTTTTCCCACTCCAGGGTGCCGTGTCTCAGCCCCTGGGACGACGCATAGCTGTTCCCCAGCGCCTTGCCGTTGTAAGACCAGTGGCCCAGCTCTCCGTGCAGGAAGACCAGATACGGTAGGGCATACAGGCTGAAGAAGAACAGGAGCACCAGTACCGCCCGGGCCATCTGGGGCAGGATCCCCTTCCGCAACGCGACCACCAGCGCCAGCACCAGAAAGATAACGAGATACAGCAGTGCCGACGGGTTCGCCAGGTAAGCGAAACCCAGCGAAGCCCCCGCCAGGGTGCTACAGGGGATGCGGCAGCCACGCAACATGTGCCGCGCGAACACCACCGACATCAGCAGGAAGAATACATAGACATTCTCGCCATAGATGAGCGAGGAATAATCAACATATATCGGCATCACCGCAACCAGCGCCGCCGCCATCAGCCCCACCCGCGGACCCCCGCCCAGCTCCTTCCCCAAAAGATATGCCGGCATCAACAGCAACGCCCCAAAAATAATGGATACGGCGTACGCGCTGACCACATAATCGCGGACCACGGTAGCCAGACCCGCGATCAGCAACGGCAGCAGCGGCGAGAAGTTGGTGGTGTCGACCCCGGTGATATCAAACGGTGAGTGCCCGCCGGCCAGGTTCTGGGCCATGCGCACATAAGAAGTCTCATCCATCTCGATCATCGGTCGCACCAGCGCAGCCACGATCCGGATGACGAGCGCCAGCAATATCAGCAGCCCGAGCGCCGTGATCGGCCCCGGACGCCATTTCTGGCTGCCAGAGTTTGTATCCAGCTCCTGATTTAATGGTTCTGACATGGCGCTCATGGGACCAGTTTACCCGCAGGGCGGTTTTTCCTTGGTCCTAAGCGAAGAAGGAACGGACGGATTCGGCCACATGGCTCAACTGCGCCTCGGTGATCTCGGGGAAAAACGGCAAGGAGAGGACCTCGGCCGCGGTGGTTTCTGTGTGGGGCAGGCTCACGCCGGGAAAGTCGCTCATGTATGCCGGCTGCAGATGCACAGGAACGGGATAATGCACCAGCGTGGGCACGCCGCGCTCCGCCAGATGTGTTTTTAGCTCGTCGCGGCGTGAAGACCTGACAACATACAGATGATATACATGCAGCGCCCACTCGCGCTCCACCGGTAACCTCAGCTCCGGCCGGCCGGCGATATCCGCCAGCGCCTCGCGGTAGAAAGCCGCCGCCCGGCGCCGCCGCTCGTTATCCTCACCCAGAACTTCCAGCTTCACCCGGAGGATAGCGGCCTGGATCTCATCAAGCCGGCTGACATCGCCCTTATGGATGTTGTGGTAGCGCTCTTCACCCTGACCGCAGTTGGAAAGGGAAAGCACCCGCCCGGCCAGTTCACTGTCAGCGGTGATCACCGCGCCGCCATCACCGCAGGCACCGAGGTTCTTGGTAGGATAAAAGCTGTAGCACCCCACCGAGCCGATGGTGCCGGTCATCCGCTCATGGTAGAGCGCTCCATGCGACTGGGCGCAGTCCTCGATCACGGCCAGGCCCAGCCGGTCAGCGACATCCATCACCGGATCCATGTCCACCGGGTGCCCGTAAAGATGTACCGGCATCACCGCCCTGGTCCGCGGCCCGCAGGCCGCCTCCAGCTGCGCCGGGTCCATGCAAAAAGTCTCAGGCTCGATATCGATGAGCACCGGGGTGGCGCCGGCCTTGGAGATCGCTAGCACGGAGTTGACCGCGGTATGGGAAACAGTGACGACCTCGTCGCCGGGGCCGATGCCCAGCGCCCTTAAAGTCAGATAGATGGCATCCGTTCCCGAACCGACACCAACACACTCCAGCCCGTCGATGCCCAGCTCGGCAGCCGCGGCCGCACCGTGCTCGGCCGCCCACCCGCGCCCCAGCCACTCAGCGAACTCCGCTTCAAACGCCGCCTTGTTGTCGCCCAGCACATAGGAACCGCTGGCGAGCACGCCCGAGACTACCTCATCGATCAGGTCCTTGAGGCTCTCGTAACCAGCACCCAGGTCGACGTAAGGGACCTCCAACTAGATGAACTCCAGGTGCTTCTCGTTATCCACGATCCAGGCCTTGGCCAGGATGGCTGCCTCGTGGAACGGGCAATCAAAGACAGCGCACTCCTCCGGCACCGTGGAACGGACAGCTTCGAAGTGCCGCTCGCTGTACCAAATCTCGGGGAAGCTCTTCTCGTAGACGTTGCCGATCTTATGCGAGTCCTCACGGTGATGATAGAAAGCGCACAGGTACATGTCACCCGCCGCATCAATCACCGGGTGGATCGGGTTCAGGAAACAGCGCCCGATGACCTTGGTCTTTTCCAGGCCGCCGAACACCCGGAAGTTCTCGCTGCGGATCAATCTGGCCCGCTCGCCCTCCTCCATAGCCTCGACCAGCTCTTCGCCGCTCAAGGTAAACTTGCTGTTACGCAGCGACTTGAACTGCAGATAATCGAGACCAATCTCGCGCGCCATCTCGGCCGCGGCGGTCAGTTCCCGCCAGTTCTTCGTCGATACCAGGTACTTGGCCCCCAGGGTCGCCAGCCCCTGATGCTTCTGGTCGGCCATCCGTCGGCCCTTATCGTTGCTCAGCTCGGCGCGTTTTTGCACCAGTGTCCGCAGGTTCTCCTGCAACTGGTCGAACATGTCCTTACCATGGATCTTCTTATAAGTCTCTTTAGTGGCGGCATCAAAAGCGATGCGCAGGAACAGCAGGTTCTGCACCAGGAACTCCGACAGCTCTTCATTAAGCAGTGTGCCGTTGGAGAAAATGCCTACCTTCAACCCCTTGCTGCGCATGAAAGCGATCGCCGGAATAATCTGGGGATACATCAGCGGCTCGCCGCCGCCGGAGATCTCGACTCCTTCCACGCCCAGGTCCGCCAGCTGCGTCACGATCTCTTTCATCTTGTCGAAATCGAGGAACTTGTGCTGGCTCTGGTGCTGATGGTGGGAATGGCAGCCCACGCAAGCATGGTTGCAGACGTTGGAAAGATGCAGCTCCATGGTGCGCGGCGCCGGCATCTTGCCCTCCAGAATCTCCTTGACCTCCTTGTAACAGGAAAGGATCTTCATCGCCCCGATCGGGACGTTGTCAACGTTGATCATCACGAACCCCCGTGTATTTCAGACATGCTGTCATTGTAACTGCCATTGTCGATCTCCTCGCCATCAGGCCCGTTTCATACTCGCCTGGCGTTTAAACGCTCCGTAACGGCGCCGCAGCTTAAGCGTACCCGCCAGCATCTGCGCGCTCGTGCGCCACACCGGCGTCTCGCCGCTGGTCGTATCGTGCACCCACGGCAGCGCCACTTCTTCCACCTTCAGATTCAGGGCGCCCACCTGGGCAATCAGCTCCAAGAGCATCTCCGGCCCATCGGCTCTCAGGTCCAGAAACGGCAGTATCCTCCTGTAAAATCCCACCGAACCCGTCTGCGTGTCAAGGACTTTCAGGTTAAAGAGCACCCGGTTCATCGCGATGTAGCCCCAGCTGAACAGCCGCCGCTTGAGCGGATAGTCGGCCTTGACCCCTTTATAGCGTGAACCGATGACCACCTCCGCCGACTTCAACGTCTCCAAAAATGTCGGCACCGCGACCTCGGGCGTCATCGCCAGATCGCAGTCCGTCATGATGATTATCTCGCCGCGAGCAGCCTCATACATATCTTTGTAAGCCCGGCCGGGGCCGCGGTTGGGAAAATGCGTGGTGTAGCGAACCTGCTCATCCTTCGCCGCAAATTCCTTGAGGATCTCCAGCGTCCGGTCAGTACTTCCGTCATCACCGAAAATGAGCTCCCAGGCGACGCCCTGCGCCTCCAGCACTTCCTTGATCCGCGGATAAGTCGTATGCAGGATCGCCTCCTCGTTATAACAGGGAATGCAGAGGCTGAGAAACGGCTCGCTCACAGCAGATCCTTCCGGTCAGGGTTGCGGCGTGAAGTCACCACGTACTGCAGGAACTCCTTGGCCCCTTTGGCACTCTGCCCGGGATGCTTCGCCAGGTAACCCATCTTCCCCACAATAAACGAGGGCGTCATGTAATACCGCTTGTAAAATTCTGATTCCAGCTCCGTCCCCGGCTGCTCGGTAAAGACGCACCGGTAAGGCAGCAGGCTGAACTCGATATCCGTCTGTTCCCGTTCGTAAAGATCGGTTGCGGGATAAGGCACCAGCGTCGACACGGCGACGAACTCCAGCTTAAGGTCACGCGCCAGCTGGAGGCTGGCCTCGAAATCTTCGCGCTCCTCCGCCGGCGAACCGACGATAAACCAGCCAACCATCTCCAGGCCGCTGGCGCGCACCGCTCTTAAGTTGTCCATTACCGCGTCCAGTTTATACCCCCGGTTCAGGTAATCGAGGACCTTCTGGGAACCGCTCTCGATGCCCACATAGACCCGCTTGCAGCCCGCCTTTTTGAGCGCGGCCGCCACTTCGGCGTCGATGGTATTGGGCCGCGTCAGGCAGCTCCAGGAGATATCAAGGTTCAGCTTCGCCAGACCGTCGCAGATCTTGAGCACCCGCTTCCGGGAAGCTGTGAACGTATCGTCCATGAAGCGGAAGTACCTTATACCGTGATCGCGCACCGCCGCCTCGACCTCGCCGACCACATGCACCGCCGACGCCATCACCAGCTTGCGCCCGTAAGAGCGCACGCAGTAGCTGCAGGGGAACGGGCACCCGCGCGAAGACTGAAACACCGTATAGGGTTTGCCGAAAAACGGCTCGCTGTAAAGGGAATGGTCGATGGCGTCCTGATCGGCGTAGGGCAGCACGTCGATGTCCTCGATGCGCTGGAACTCGGCAGGGATGAAATCGCTGCCCTCCGCATAGCAGGCAACGCCGTCACCTGCCGTCTCGCCACCAGCCGCCCGGCGCTCCAGCAACTGCTTGAACGACTGGTCCGGCTCGCCTACCAGCACAAAATCACACTTGGCGGCGTCGAGCGTCTCGCGCTGGAAGTTACCCGGCAGATGGCCGAAGCAGCCGATCAGCGCCATGGGCAGCTCGCGCTTGAGGCGTTGCAAGAACATCACATCATTGTCGAAATACTCGATGGCCATGATCGCCAGCACCACGTCCGGCCGGAACTCATTGATCCGGTGCACCGCATCATCGGAGCTGATGCCCTCAGCGATGCAATCGAGCAGCCGCACCTCGGTATTCGGGACGAGCTTGGCCGATGCCGAAAGGTACATCAGCTCCAGAGGTGGAAAGAGGAAATTAGGCGCATTGTATGAACATACATAGCGCCGGACGATCTTCGACCGGTAGGGTGGGTTGATCAGCAGGACTTTCAAACTGTTATCTGGTTAGGGAGCGATGGATTTGCACCATGTTAGTATATCAATATCGGGGGTCCGGCAGGGGTTTGTGCCCACGTATCGGGCAGTTTGCCGCGCTGGCGCCGGAGCCCGCACTCAAGTCTGCCGCCGCGCCTTATGATCCTGCTCATCATCGTCATTACCCTGATGGCCAACCTCGCCGATGTGCTGCTCAAACTGGGCGCCCGCGACGCCGGTGACGCCATCGGCGACCCGCTCGTGCTCCTGACTATCCCCTGGGTCTGGCTGGGAGGCATCGCGGGAGTCGCCGCCATGGCCCTCTGGATCTACGTCCTGGGCCGCCACCACCTAAGCCATGCCTACCCGGTCTTCGTCGGCCTCAGCTTCCTCAATATCACCCTGGCCGCCGTCATTTTCTTCGGGGAAGAGATCGGCACCAGGCGCTTGCTCGGCATGGCATTGATCCTGGCTGGCATCCTCGTGGTGCATTTCAATTCGCGGGAAAAAGGTTCGGGGAAGAATGATGCGGCGCCTGCGACAGCTCCAACTGAGAAGCCTTCTTCATGAATCTGACCTACCTGCTCTTACTGCTTGCCGTCTCCGCCACAGCCGTGGCTGGAAACACCATGTTCAAACTGGGCGCCACCCACGACCCCGAAGACGACCCCGTAGCTATCGGCCACCTGCACCGCACCCTGTTCAAACCGGTCATCATCGGCGGGATGTTCTCCTACGCGGTCTCGCAGCTTTTGTGGATCACGCTTCTGAGAATCTCAGACCTATCATGGGCGTACCCGCTATCGATCGGCCTTAACTTCACGCTGATCATGACAGTGGCGTGGGTGCATTTTCGGGAACCGCTTAGTTGGGGGAGGCTGGCTGGGGTGGTGCTGATCTTTGGGGGGATTGTAATGGTGGCGACAGCGTGAAATCCGCAATATAAATTTCAAAAACGGAAAAAAGCGATTCTACCCACACCGTTGATAAATTTGACCAAATTTATCGCAAATAGGCCGCGTCGATACCAGAAAAATAGTAGTTGACAAGACTTATATATATATATGGTATTGGCATACTTATATAAGTATCCCCAGGAAGGGAGGTGCTGACATCATGAAAACAAGGGCAAAGGCATTATACATTTCAATTTTGG
>Ga0172371_10013672_pt1 | contig 10539 bp, 14 predicted proteins | sample Lak12m_FD_114543 | JGI IMG/M metagenome (GOLD analysis project Ga0172371, IMG submission 114543) | Freshwater microbial communities from Kabuno Bay, South-Kivu, Congo - kab_022012_12m | ecosystem: Environmental > Aquatic > Freshwater > Lake | place: Democratic Republic of the Congo: South-Kivu... | reverse complement strand
GAAGACCCGCTCAGCGGGCCAGCCATCTTTAATTTAGCGTGGCTGAAGACCCGCTCAGCGGGCCAGCCATCTTTAATTTAGCGTGGCTGAAGACCCGCTCAGCGGGCCAGCCATCTTTAATTTAGCGTGGCTGAAGGCCAGCTCAGCGGGTCGGCCATCTTTTGCAAACGACACTTGAGGTTAAATTGGTTTAGGAAGCCTTGTTACTAGTGTATAATCTAGCAAATGATAGTTGTCTTAGATAAAAAAATTACCCCCGCGCAATTTAAACAAGCTCGTGAAGCATACTTGGATTATATTAAAACAGTTATAGACATAGAAAAAAATATCTTGGCGGTCGGTGGAGAGTTTCACATAGACTGTGAAGAGGTGCTTTTAAAATTGGGAAGTAAGCAAGAAAATTTATATGGTGGGGGATACAGAGTTAGCACCAAACAGATAGAATACATGGCAATGAGTAACTACAAACCCCGTCTTGGAAGAAATACCTATGAAGTTATGGATTCGGGCATTAGGGAAAAACTATTAAAACTAACTACTAAATTTCTAGAATTATGAGAGATAGGCAGTTTTATGTTGATTCTATAAAAATGGATTTGTATCGAGTGGTTACTGCAGTAGGAAATTTAGAAAACCCAATCCCCTATAAATCTGTAGAAGAATTTATTGACCACGCATTACTTTACTTTGATAAAGTTGTAATTTCTAAACGAGAAACCGAACTAAAATTAGAGCTTGAAGCATTAAAAGATAAATTAAATTCACTAGTTGGTTCTCACAACCGCCTTTGCTGGGCAGAAAAAGTATTAACTATTAGATGTAGATTATAGTTTGTTATAGTTAGACCATGGGAAAACTGATAGTAGCAAATGCTATAAGAAAGGAAGATTTTGAGGTTCCACAGGAGTATTTAGATCTCTCAAACAAAATTTACGCAAAGGAAACAATAACAAAAAGAGATTTTATTGACCTGTGTCTTTTAGCAGTTAATCTAGTTGATACTCATTGGGAAAATCGCCAAGGTCTTGCTTATCATTTAGTTGGAATGTTAGCCAACCCATTAATCCAAGAAGATCCTCTATTGGATGAAATTGGATCTCTCTTTGGTGAATTGGAGCTGCCAGATCATCATATAGGAGGTACAGAAGAAAAAGTAAAAGAACAGTGGCAAGAAGTAAAAGATTTAGTTGCCAAAGCCCATCAAAAATACCCTAAATCGGGACATTCGCCCACTATTACAAAAAATTAGACTAATTTCTTAATGGTCTTGGTTCTTAAGTATTCTACATTTCGTTTGGAAGTTGCTAGATCTAGGCTAATATTAATACCAGATACAACCCCAAGCCTTGCCCTAATAACATAAACTACCCCATCTATCACCACAGCTTTATAAGGTAATACTTTGCCACCAAATGATTGATTGATGGCGTTTTCAATTTCTTCTGCTGTTAAAGTAGTGTCAATATCAATTTGAAAGTTTGGAAGCCAATAATCTACCCACTTATCGGATCTATTCGTAATAGGAATTATTTCAAACAAGGGTTTTTGCCAATCTTCGGTATTACCCGCAAACAACCACAATGAGGAATCGTTTGATGGTTCTTGGTATAAATGAAGGTCAGTTTTAGAAAATTGTGCAATTAGATCGGTGAGGTCTTTATCTCTTGTTGTTGTGTAGTAACAAAAACCTATATGGTTTAAGCGGATCATAGCAGGCTTAACAATTTTCATTAAATCCTTGAAGTTTTCATCACTAACAAATGAATCGGATAAAGGGGATGTAAACGAAAATAGTTTGTCTTTTAGCGATGGAAGGGGGAACTTAATGGACAAGTCGCCCAATTCAAGTAAATTTGCGTTGCCAACGGTGTTTATATTTAATGTACCATCAACCAGCCAAGACGGCTCAATTAGATTAAATACATTTAAAAGTGTTTTACAGAACTTGTTTTCTAACTGTACCATTCTCTTATCTTACGACCAAATTAATTGCACAGCAACCTCAATTTAATTTGCTTAATCCCATAGTTTGTAGTATATTGAGGATACAATTAAACCCCTTGGCTAAAGGAGCGTGGAGAATGTTACTTCAAAATCCGTACGACTTGCTTGATGGTCTTGACGATAAGGCAAAAGCGGTTGTGATTAAGCTCTTTTCCTTGGCTGGACAGCTAGGGAAAATGGCTGGTGGGTACTTCTACGAGAAGGCGGCGAGCGAAGTTCTGGAAAGATATGGCGAAGTTCGGCTTATAACCGAAACTGCCATGGTTGTAGCGGTATACCGCAATTTTTGGGAGCTTGTAAGAGCTATCCAGCAATCTACGGTTAGCGAGTATGACCAACCGTTGCGATGGGAAACCGACTCAACGAAGGAGATGAGTGATAAGGTTTACGCCATCCATCGGGCATTGCAGGAAAATCTTCGCCATCGTGGTGTGAAAGCTGCGGAAGAATACGAATTGATCGCATCTTGTTTAGGGGGCGATACCGGTCGCCTTGACGAAACAGCATTGCGATCCCTGATTGAACCTCTTCTTTCGCATTGAAGGAAACTCTGCCAAAAGACTACTCTTAGCTATACGCTTGCGAGTAGTTTTTTGTTTTTATACCAACTTCTAATCCAAAACTAAATTGTATTAAAAATATAGAACCTTTTTCTGGTAGTTTTGTCTACTCAATACAACAACTTGCATATTTGACACGATGACTAAAACCACCAAAACATGGTGGTTAATACATTGTTAATACCACAATTTAATTTACACTATCGGTACATATAAACAACCACCACTTGCATAATAACCTCTGCCGTATCTAATGGTGGCATTATTTATTGTTAAGGAAAATCCAGCACTTATGGTAAAAACTCTTCTATCCCCCGATCCCGAAGAGGTTGTACTTTGAAAAATTGTTTGATCCGCTCCGTGGTTTTGTAGGGTTAAATCTTTTCCAATTGTCATACCATAAGCTTGAGCATCTCCTGTTTCATCTGCATTGCCCCAGCTAAATGTTCCTGTTAAATCCAAAACATCTCCAGTACTTCCAATTGTGTACGCTTTGTGAAATGTTTTGTATGGGGTTTCTATTGAGACGTTTCCTGTGGTATCGTTTCCGGTTGTGTAATTTGAATAAATAGTAGCTCCAAAAGCTTGTGTTTTTGTAACAAATACTAAGCTTAAAAAGATTAAGCTAAATATCAAAAAACTCCCCAATTTATTAGGCATATAATAAGATATTAGAGAATGGAAAATTAGCTGTAAATGATTTTTAGGAAAGGAGATTTTGTTCTACTTGATTCCAGTTTATTACATTCCAAATGTTATCTAAATATTCTCCACGACGATTTTGATATTTTAAGTAGTAGGCGTGTTCCCATAAGTCAATACCTAGAATTGGGGTTTTATTTATCTCTAAAGTGGTATTTTGATTAGGGGTAGTAACAATTTCAAGCTTACTATTGTTTTTAACTAGCCATACCCAGCCACTGCCAAATTGGCCTAAACCGGCTTCTTTAAATAATTTTTTAAAATTTTCAAGTGATTCAAAAGTACTGTTTATTTCTTGTAAAACTGTGGAAGGAATTTGATATTTGTTAGAGGGGGAAAGAATTGACCAGTAAAAAGAATGGTTAAAATGCCCACCTCCGTTATTTATTACTTTGGTTTTAATAGCATCTGGAATTAAATTTGTGTTGGTAAGAAGTTTTTCTAGTGGTATGTTTATAATTTCTTGGGTTTGTGAAAGAGCTTCGTTTAACTTATCTATGTAGGTTTGGTGGTGCTTTAAATAATGAAGTTCCATAGTTTTTGTGTCTATGTATGGCTCTAAATCGGAAAATGTAAAGGTCAAGTTTGGTAAAGTGTATTTCATAATATATAGATTAACATCTATATGTTTGATGTCAAGAAGTATTATTGTCTTTTGATTTCTATTTAGCTAAAATTACATGGTTTATAGGGGCCTTTAGCTTAGTGGTAAAGCAGCTGGCTTTTAACCAGTTGATCAGGGTCCGATTCCCTGAAGGCCCACCATTAGAATTTGTATTTGCAAAGCAAATTACAAATTCTTATGTCCTTCGAAGCAGAGACTTTATCTTACAGTGAGATTCAGTAATGCTTGCGTAGAAGGACCGCATGGCATGGAATTTCCCACGCCGAGATGGCGAAATGGCAGACGCGCAACGTTGAGGTCGTTGTGGGCGAATAGCCCTTGGAGGTTCAAGTCCTCTTCTCGGCACCATTAGAAACTCTTAATCGCAAGGCGATTTAGAGTTTCTTATGTCCTCCGTAGCTTTAGCGTAGGAGGACAGGAATAATAATCCAAATTATGGTGAGGTAGCCAAGTTGGTCACGGCACCGGTCTGAAAAACCGGCTATGTGGGTCCGATTCCCACCCTCACCACCATTAGAAACTCTTAATCGCAAGGCGATTTAGAGTTTCTTATGTCCCGAGCGAACGAAGTGAGTCGAGGGACTGATTGGAATTTGTATTTGCAAAGCAAATTACAAATTCTTATGTCCTGAGTGAGCGAAGCGAATCGAAGGACTGGTTGGAATTTTCTCTTGCGAGAAAATTCAGTAGTTAGTAATTAGTATTTAGTAGTTAGGTAGAGGAAAGATTGGCCCCGTCGTCTAGTGGACTAGGATATTTGGTTTTCATCCAAAAGATCGGGGGTTCGAATCCCCCCGGGGTCACCATTAGAAACTCTTAATCGCAAGGCGATTTAGAGTTTCTTATGTCCCGAGCGAACGAAGCGAGTCGAGGGACTGATTGAGATTACATTTTCTTATGTTATGAGCGAATGAAATGAGTCGAAGGAAAGATAAGTAAAAAACATTGTATTGAATTTGTAGGCGGGGTTTATTAAATACTGCTCTTAAATTCTGTTAGCTCTTGGTAGTACTGCCAAACACACTTTGCCCATGGTCCTCCCTTAGGAACAGAAGGAGGCGTGTATTTTTTCATAATTTCCCAAATCTCATTAAACTCTATCCCATCTGCTGGATTTATTAAATGATAATAACCAGTTGCCAATCCTTTAGAAACTCTAGCAATTCCATGCTCCCAAGATAAGTTATTATAAGCACCAGTTTTTTCTTCTAAATCCTGTTCACTTGCTGCCCACCCCCAAGCATTAAAAGAATCTTTTGGAATATTTTTTCCACCATTAGATTCACACATTCCAATTGCAGGAACTAGTCTCCAATCTATATTATATTTATCGGCCTCGGAAACAATTGTACTTGCATAATTTGCTAAAGGGGCTTTGTGTTTCGTAAAAAATTGTTTAACTATAACTGCCCTTGGATCGGAAGTAGAAAATTCCATTTTTGAAGTTTCCTGAGTTTTTAAATTTCCAGAAAATAGTTTATATAGCATGGGTGCTGTCTTACCTCCTTGTGAAGAGTAAATAACTTTAGGATTGGAAATAATATAAAGGAACGAGAATAAAAATGTAAAAAAGGAAACAGTAATTGAAAATGGTATAAACAAAAGCGAAGCCTTGGCAATTCTTTTGGCAAGGGCTTTTTTAGTATTTTTGTTATAATCAAGCCTTAAAGAAAGAAGACCTTTATTATGTCGTTTCACTAAATTAATTCTAGAGATTTTTTACAAAAAATCAATTTTAAAGAAATACATTCCCATGCTACATTTCCCAACTATTTCAGAACCCTTTTCTTGTGGAGGAATTGGAATAATCGTAGAACCGCTACTTGGTAACATTTTTTTATAATTTAGCTTTGGAATTACAAGAGCTAAGGAGCAGTCAAAAGAAGATTTTGTATTTACTTGTAGATTATAGTTAGTATTTGCTTCGGCCTTTGTAATTTCCGGAAAATAACCACCTTTGGCAAGAATTTCTATTGTTTTAACCCCATTTTTCTCGGATATAATATTCTCTATTGGCATGTTAGTGCTTTTGCTATTTTTGGAAAATATATAAGATACAAGCACTATCAAAAACGCTAATAGATAAAATAGTTTTGAGTTCATTTTATTAAAAAATAAATATTATGTATTCCAAGAAAAATTATTATAAATCCAGATACCTTAAACACAATATTGTTACTACTAAAATTAAATCTATTTTTAAATATTCCAAATCCCAGAATTCCTAAAACGGGAAATGTACCAAGAGCAAATACAAGCATGGTTAAAGCACCACTTAGAAAATGGTTAAGCCCTAAAGAATAAACTTGCATAGATTGTGTAAATCCACAGGGCATAAAAAAAGTTAAAGCTCCAAGAATAAATGCAGGAATTGTTCCATAGTTTGTGGTATTTGTTTTTACTAAGCTTTTTGGAAAAAATCTAATTTTAGGAACAAGGTCCAATATTCCCAAACCAATATAGATCAATACAATATAAATAATTATGTTGATAAAATTTCCAAAATCTCCGTAAGAAAGGTTTGTTCCAATTTTGGTAATTGCCCCACCCAAAATAAAAAAGGATAAAAACCTACCAACAAAAAAGCTAATAACCGGAGTTTTTTTGGAGTTGTTTTTGGCAACCGATGCCGAAATGCTAAGCAATATGCCACCTACAATTGCCATACAGGTAGAAACTGAAGCAATAATCCCAATTACAAATACCCATATTAAATTAATTCCATTTATATTAATTATTTTTTCAAGTCCCAGTTGCTGGAGAAAAATATATAATGTAAATATTAGAATTGAATAAGCAAGTGGCTTTTTATAAAGTTCTAATTTAATAAGTACCGGCTCTGGCTTTTCCATTGTAAGTTTATAATTAGTTAGCGCTTTATTAAGTCTTTCCTGAATTTGGAATGCCGACAAGTTGTTAAAGTTTCCTTCTACCTCTACAGTTTTATTTTTTAGCTTTGCATTTACCTTTATAACAGACCTATCTTTTATAAGTTCCGATTCAATTGCAATCTCACACGAATTACAATGCATTTTTGGAGCGTAAAACAAATAATTCTTATTCATATTTTAAATATTTTAATCTTAAGGAATTTCCTAAAACCGATACGCTAGATAGGGCCATTGCCAGACCAGCAATACTTGGATTAAGGGAAAATCCAAAAAAAGGATATAAAATGCCACTGGCAATAGGAATTCCAATAATGTTATAAATAAAAGCCCAGAATAAATTTTCTTTAATTATTCTAAAGATTTTTTTAGAAAGAAGGAACGCCTTATAAAGTTTTTGTAAATCACCATTTAATAATGTAATATCCGAAGATTTTATTGCAATATCGGATCCTGTGGACATAGAAATACTTACATTGCTTTGGGAAAGTGCTGGCGCATCATTAATACCGTCGCCCACCATGGCTACCACTTTCCCCTCTTTTTGCAAGGATTCTATAAGTTTTCTTTTATCTTCCGGCAAAAGTGATGCATATATTTTATTTATTCCAACCAAGTTACCTATAAAATTTGCGGTGTTAATATTATCTCCCGTTGCCATTACTGTCTTAATACTTATTTTGTTAAGCTTGTTAATTAGTATTGGAGACTCTTTTTTGGGGGGATCGTATAAAAAGGCAATTGCTTGGGTTACATTATTAATTGCTAAAATTACGGGGGTTTTGCCTTTAGAAGCCTCTGTTTCTACTAATTCTTTATTGTATATAATGCCAAGTTGATTGATAAATTTTTCGCTTCCAGCATGGTACTTTTTGCCACTTATTTCTCCGGATATTCCAAGTCCCTTAGATTGAGTAAAGTTTTCTACAGATTCCCTTTTAAGATTTAGGTTCTTGGCGCTTTCAATAAAAGCTTGTGATATTGGGTGGTTAGAAATTGATTCTAGCGAGTAAAACAGGGAGTTTATTTCCGAATCTTTTAATTTAGTAAAGTTATGAATTTTTTCTAGAATCATTTTTCCTGTTGTTATAGTTCCAGTTTTATCTAACACAACTACATTAGTCTTAGAAAAAATTTCTAGTGCTGTAGCGTTTTTAATTAATATTCCTTCTTTGGCACCTTTTCCAGTTGATACAATAATTGCAGTTGGTGTAGCCATACCTAAAGCGCAAGGACAGGCAATAATAAGTACACTAACAAAAGAGGTTAAACCAATTTGCCAAGAAGTATTTACTCCGTAATATTTACCCCCAACTACAACCCATAAAATTATTGTTAATACTGCAATAACAAGTACAATAGGAACAAAGTAAGAAGAAACGGCATCAGCAAGTTTTTGAATAGGTGCCTTGCTTGTTTGTGCTTCTTCTACCATGGCAATAATTTTAGATAGGGTGGCTTCTTTTCCAATTTTTGTTACCTTAAAATAAAATGGAGTTTGAAAATTAACAGTTCCCGAATAAACCAAATCGTCTATGTTTTTTTCGGAAGGCACAGCTTCACCTGTTAACATTTGTTCATCTATTAATGGGTTTCCTAAAGTAATTTTTCCATCCAGCGGAATGGTAGAATGCGGTTTAACCAATACAATATCGTTTATTTTTACATCTTCTACCTTAACTTTTTTTATAATTTTGTTTTTTACAACAAAACAATAGTCCGGCTGAAGCTTAATTAAATCCTCTATTGCTTGTTTGGTTTTGTTTTTTGCTTTATCTTCTAAAAATTTACCTAAAGACACTAGATATAGAATTACTATTGTGGATTCGAAATAAGTGTAACTATCTACAACAAATAATGAAAAAACACTATAAATAAAAGAGGTTAATACCCCAATGCCAATAAGGGTATCCATGTTCGCCCTTTGGTGTCTAATAAAGCGTAGAAAACCCAAGATATAAGGCTTTCCAAAAAAAAAACAAATGCTAGTACAGAAAATAAGAATAACAAATAAGCAAATTCTTCAAAGGGCATCCAGAGCATAGATAAAATAGAGATTAAAATTATAGGAGCAAATATTATATATTTTATAAACGAATTTTTATTACTAGGGCTTTTTACCAATTTTTCTTTAATAAAAAGGCTGTATCCAAGCGGTTTTAGTAGATTGTTGTAGTTATTAATGTTATCAAGATTGGATTTTTGATTTATTGTTACCTGCTCTAAGCCGTAGTTGGCGGTAGCCGTAGTAACAAGTGGGCTTTTTTTAGGGTTTTTTCTATGGCAATTTGGCAGGATGCACAACGCATTCCTTTTACTTTGTAAGATACGGTTTTCATTTTCTTTTAAGTTTATATACTTTTAAAATTTCTTCTTTGGCCTTACTAGTGTTGCCTTCTTTTATTTGTTTAATTACAGAAGATCCCAAATGATTTTCCATTAAAATATCTTCTACATTGGATAAAGCTTGTTTAACTGCAGATGTTTGGGTAATTATGTCTATACAATAGGCTCCCTTATTAATCATTTCCTGAAGCCCTTTTACTTGTCCTTCTATTATTTTAAGGCGCTTAATTAAATTGTTCATGTCCCCAACTATACCCCCTAGGGGGTATATTGGTCAACGAGTTTTTAGAAAGAATTTTAAGATATGTTTTTCTCCTTTATATGGAGAAAATATCACAACACAAATTTTTGTTAGGCCGGCGTATACAAATTTCCGCACGTGCGAAGATTTGTATACTCCAATCTAACGACTAGATACAAAATCTATTTTGTATAGGTGAAAACGATAGTGTTAATTAGATGTTGCTTATCTCTATAGCCTTAACATGCAAGTCTTCTGGTGTGTCAAGCATATAAACAATAGCTTTTGCAACATCTTCGGTTCTCATCATCCATGGTTGATTGTGAGCATCTTTTTCTCCTGCTGTTTCAAATATATTACTTTCAAAGCCCCCGGGGTAAAACGCCGATACTTTAATTTTCGTTCCAGCTAACGCGTAAGCCAATGCCTTTGTATAACCAGTTACTGCCCACTTGGTAGCAGAATAAGTTGGATAATCTTTAATATCTGGAGTGTCGGTACCCGCTTTTGAAATTACATTTAGTATGTGTCCTTTATTTCTTTTTTTAAATAAGGGGAGAATTGCTTTTATAAAATATATCGGACCCATAGAATTAACTTTGAATGATTGTTCTATAAGTTCTGGTCTTTTTTCTTCAAGTTCATCGGTAGTCCAAATTCCTGCTCCGTTTACTAAAATGTTAATAGGTCCGAAATTTTTCTCAATTTCTAAAACAATTTTGTTTACTTGTTGCTGGTCTGTAACATCACATACAAAAGACTCTGCAACTGCATCAGAATTAATAATTTCTTCTTTCACTTTATCAAGATCTTCTTTTGTTCTGGAAACAAGTGCTAACTTTGCACCTAACTTTGCTAACTGATATGAAAGCTCCTTTCCTAAGCCCTGTGAGGCTCCGGTTATTATAATTACTTTATCTTTAACCATAATAATTTATTTAATTGGTTTATAAAACTTTTAGAAGCAATTGAATAAATTTTGGTGGGCAAGGAGGGAGTCGAACCCTCACGTCTTTAAAGGACAAAGGATTTTAAGTCCTTCGTGTCTGCCATTCCACCACTTGCCCATTAACAATTACAACAAAAACAATTAGCAAAGTATGTTCGTCTGCTCCCGATGAAATCTGAAAACAGATTTATCGGGATTAAAGTATTTGTATGTCGTAAACTCCT
>Ga0172371_10013670_pt1 | contig 10541 bp, 4 predicted proteins | sample Lak12m_FD_114543 | JGI IMG/M metagenome (GOLD analysis project Ga0172371, IMG submission 114543) | Freshwater microbial communities from Kabuno Bay, South-Kivu, Congo - kab_022012_12m | ecosystem: Environmental > Aquatic > Freshwater > Lake | place: Democratic Republic of the Congo: South-Kivu... | reverse complement strand
TGATCGAGAGGGTGAAATATTAGATGGGTACTTCAACTTGTCGGTATCGAAGAGGAAGGGCAATAAAGTTAGCCACTTGAAGATTTACATACCTATCAGTATATATAGCTAGTAGTATAGACTCCCTGGTCCCCCCTCCCTGCTCCCTCTTGAAATAATGATATAGATATTTATCAATGTTCGTAAATATCTATCTGTAAACAATGGCTCATTAACGAGTATCGAATGACAGAGCTGAAAACATCCACTGACTGGAAACATCTCGTTTCAACCTTGAAATCAGACGTCATGGTGTCAGTCACTGCTCCTCTGGAAATCCATGACCGGATCATGATCGGCTATGCAGCAAGTCCTGAAGAGTCTTACTGCGCGGACATGACCGTGAATGAATTTGTGTCCACAGGTCGGTCTCTCTATGTCCACATGAACGCACCCCGTGCCTTTCACGGCCTCAAGCGAATATGGGAATTCATGGATCGAAAAGGTTCACGGACAGCCGAGGACCCGGATAACTATATAGATATACATAAGATAATAGATACGAAGCTGATGGCGTTCCTGCTCGATCCTGAATCGGCAAAAGAAGCGTTCCTTGGAGACAAGCGGATACAAGAAGGGCTGACGCTTGCTCATGTGGCCCATCGGTACCTACGTAAATCTATGGCCGAGCACTTGGACTTCACCGATGAACGGGTGTACGACTTCCTCACTGCATGGATCGTCGGAACCTACTTCTATCCCATCTTCAAACATTATCCGTATGTGCACTTCACTGGTCCTCGCGCAACGGGCAAGTCTCAATGTCTCCACTTCCTCGAGTGCCTTTGTCACAATGCCAAGACATCCGGCTCCATGTCCCTCGCTGTGCAGTTCAGGCTCATAGAGGCTCTCCAGCCGACGATTTTGTTCGATGAGATGGAAAACTTGGGAAAGACCCAGCACACGGAATTGCACCGAATGCTCAAGTATGGGTTTGAGAAGCACGGCGGCAAGGTCTGGCGCATGGAAGCCTCTGAAACCAAGCAGGAAATCAACAGTTGGAACGTCTATTGCCCTCGTGCGTTCGCCTCCATAGAGGGAACGGAGGAAGTACTCGCCTCCCGTTCCGTTCAAATCATCATGGAGCGCTCTTACAAAGATGCTATCAAGACCAAGACCATCAGCATGGATGACCAGCAGTGGCAGGATTTACGCGATGAGCTCTTTCTTGTTGCCATGACCGAAGCCGCCAACATCAAGAACACGTACGACAATTTGGTCAAGCCTGAGCAAATTTCCTTCTCCGGACGTGACTGGGACATTTTTCAAGGTATTCTGACCGTGGGTACAGTAGTGGGAGACAAGGGAGTCATGAAGCGTCTCGTGAGCTTTGGCGTAGATACTCACAAGGAAAAGGTAGACCGCGACCACGACAATTCTCCTGACGTGATCATCCTCCGCTTCCTTTCGGAGAAAGTCCAAAAACCAGGGTGGTACGAGCTGGGTAGCCTGAACGACGAACTGACGGCAATGGCATCTTCTCAAGGACTGGACTTGCAGGGAGCCATGACGAAAGACCGGCTCAAATGGCGCATTGCGAGCCTAAAGGTATACGAAAAAGGCAAGAAGCGCAGAGCAAACAAGGACGGTCAGAAGGTCACTGAATACTGGCTGGAACCGGACAACATAAGGAAAATACTAGACAATCATCTGAATTAGGACACAAGGGACACTTCTAGGACACGTCCAAAAAGGGGATGTGTCCCCTGTCGAGGAAGATGTGTCCATCTTGGGAATGAAGGGACAGAGATTCATTCATATGTAATTGTATTTATATGTGAATATACTTATGTCCACGTACATCCAGGAATTCACACCTCGTGTCATCATGTTCACGTCGTGTCGTACCAGGAGACATGAGGTAAGGTGAGTTGTCGTGATGGGATGATTGTCCCAACAGGAAGAATCACAGGTATTCCTGGATAGATGGGTATCTCTTAGTGTAATCACTTATATATGTAAATGGTGGTGCATGTGTTTGTTCATCTTGGTTGGCAAAGCCCTATCGAGAGTTCCTTCGGGTTATCGAGCTACGAGTGGAGACCTGAAAGCCTTTGACGGACATTTGACCAGAGACACGATTCCGTGATACGCGCCTAGGCAAGGCGTAGCCTACGATGCGGAAAGCCAAGTTCAAAGGGGAAATACTATGAGATTCAGAATGCTGACCATGAGTATCATGTGCGCTCTTGTGGCTTTTGGTCTTGCTTTATCAGCTTTCGGTGAAGAGCTGAAGCCGGTTCCACTGCCTGAGCCCAAACTCGATCCGAACAAATCTTTAGTCCAGGCTCTCAAAGACCGTCAAACTACAAGGGAATATGGAGGCGACCTGTCTCCACAGATGCTCTCAAATTTGCTGTGGGCTGCGTCTGGGATAAATCGTCCTGAATTGGGCAAGCGTACTGCCCCGACGGCCAAGAATTGGCAAGAGATAGACGTGTATGTCGCGACGAAACAAGGGATGTACCTCTATGATCCGAAAGGCAATGCTCTCATTCCGGTTGTATGGGAAGACATTCGTCCGCTGACCTACACGCAGGTAGAACGGTTCAAAGATGCGCCCATCAATCTCGTCTACATTGCAGACTTGGCAAAAACGGACGTGGAGGCATCGGTCGCGATGGGGCTAGCCGCAATGGATACGGGCTTTGTCGCCCAGAATGTCTACCTATATTGCGCATCTGAGGGACTACCAACGGCTTATCGTGTATCCATACCCAAGGACAAACTGAGCGAAACCCTGAAACTGAGACCAACCCAAAGAATTTTGGGAGCCCAGAGCGTGGGGCTTCCCAAGGGAAAATAGTTCGATCAGGGATTACCGGGAGAGGACACGCTCCTCAGAACGAATGGGTTGAGGCGGCAATGCCGTTCCCTTGGTGTTGCCGCTTGGACAAAGATCTGTTCAGTCAATTGGTCGGCTTTGCAGCGGATACCCATAGGGACACGGTAGCCCGTGACCATGACAATTCTCCTGACGTGATCCTTCGTTGTGCCTTACCCAAGATCCTCTGTGACCAGATTCGTGAGCTGAGAGGACGCTTTGATCTTCATACGTTGGAGGCTGTCAAGTTGTACTTGCTTTGATCAAGCAAGACGGCATGGTGATCTAGGTCGCTAAGGAGCTTCCTTCACAGCTTGAGATTCGTTCTCAAACGAACGGAGAACAATTCTGAGCGACGTCTCGGCTGGGGCAAGGCAACCTTATGGTCGTGCTGACAAGGAAGCGACCGCAGGATGAAGAAAAGCCTGATTGGGATAGGAGAATAGGGGGGAGGCTTTCACGATGATTATGTGCTGAGGAGTCTGACCGGGGAGCAGGGACGTTATCGGCTCCACACATAGAAAATTCGTTTCCCCAACAGATTATCTCGCATTAAGATGGGTAGATTTATGGTACTGAGCCAGGAGGCATCACTTTATTGTGTTTTCCGGCTTCCCATGGGGCTGGCTTCAGGGGTGAAGCATGAAGCACATAGGAGCTTGCTGCCGTGCCCGGTCCCGGGAGCACAACAATTCGCACTATTCTGGAGGGTCCTTCGTTGAGGCCTCACAAGGTTCATCACTCGGGGCAAGAGCCATAATCATGACTTTGAGCCGAATCAGAAGTCAATGATCACTATGTACTTTGATCCTCCTGAGAATCCATTGGTGTTGAGTGTGGACTAGAAATCGCAGATTGTGGCTCTGGATAGGATTCATCCAGACGTTCATCTCAGATCAGGGAACCCCAAACGACGGCTGCCAACCCACATCCGCCATGGACAGTCCGCCTGCTTGCCTGGCTAGATCAGGCCGGTGGCCAACCCCATTCCATGGGCAAGAAGCGGTCCGTGACGCTCCCAAGAAAAAAGTTGACCGTCCCTTGCAAACAAATCATACTTCCTGTGCACCATTACCTGTCGAAGAGGCTCCACGAGACATAGAGTTCACAACAGAGGACAGCTTCCAGGCGGGGAGAGGCGCCAAGCTAACGGTTTCCATAGGGGGAGGCTGCAGTGGGTTCGCGGTTTCGAGTTCGAGGCAGATTCATGCGTGGCGGGCGGTCACTATGTCTTTGGATTCTCGGGCGGCTAGATTAGTTATTCATTGCAGCACCAGGGTTCGACGGGGCAGAGCTATCGCTGGCCAGCCCAGCCACGGATATTCGTCCTTTTGAACCATTGCCGGTGGAGGGTCGATTGTATGCCGGACGACAGATTTCTACCACAACGATCAACCTGCTTCGCGTCTGATGCTACGAAGGAAATGAAGCGGGTTTTGGCCCAACTTGGATGGGAGGGGATTCTTCACACCCTGCCTTATCCTGTTGCAGTTGTAGATTCGAAACGGCGGATACTATGTATTAACGAAGCCATGGCCCAAAGATTGTCAATCGCGCGTGACACGGTCTTGGGGAAAAACTGTTGCGCAATCTTCCACGGGCAGGACGGTTCAGCATCTGTGTCGAGATGCCCTCATTCGCAAACATTGAGTGACGGTCAGGCTCATCTTATGGAAGTGGTTTCACGAACGCTGCAGGGCCATTTCCTCGAGAGTGCGTCTCCGATAATGGGACCCGACGGTTCGGCGATTGCGGCCACCCTCGCGTTTCAGGAAGTTACAGCATTCGTGGAGCAACTGAGCAGAACGGACCAGGATCTTGAAGCCTGTGTTCACGAACGCACCCATGAATTGCTACAAGCGAATCAAGAGCTTCAACGAGAAATTGCAGAACGCTCGGCTGTCCAAGAAGCACTGCGGGCAAGTGAGGCGAAGTTCCGGGCCATAGCCGAAGTGGCAACGGACTGCATTTATTGCCAAGATACCGACTTCCGACTCACTTATGTGAATCCGTCAATGGCTGAACTTTTTGGCGCATCGACTGACGGCCTCCTGGGCCAAACCCAGGAAGACTTGTTTGGTGTGAAAGCAGCGTCAACTCTGACCGAAGTGGACAGACGGGTGCTGTCTGGTGAAACGGTTGAGTTGGAACTGAAGAGAAAGGTCAGAGAAGTCCCTGTGGTGCTCCACGACGTCAAGGTTCCTATGCGTGACGAGTCAGGCCAGATAATCGGTATCTGCGGCATATCAAGAAACATAACCGATGGCAGACGACTTCTCGCACGCCAGCCCCACGACATTGATTATTCGTCGTCAGCCATGAAGGCCGTTCAGGAGGAAGCGTTGCTTGCGGCGGCAAGTGACAGCCTGGTGCTGCTTTTGGGTGAGAGCGGGTGCGGGAAAGATCACCTCGCTCGATACATCCACGACCATTCTTCTCGGGCAGATAGCCCCTATTTTTCACTGAATTGCGCTGCCCTGCCGCCCGAGCTTGCCGAATCGGAACTGTTTGGCCACGAGGCCGGTGCCTTTACAGGGGCTCGGAGCCGCACAAAGGGGTTGCTGGAATTGGCCGAAGGCGGCACCTTGCTCCTCAACGAAATTGCAGAGCTTGCTCCGGCCTTGCAGGCCAAGTTGCTGGGATTTCTGGATAAGCGTTCCTTTACCCGAGTCGGAGGTCGAAGGGACATAACGGTAAACGCCAGACTCATGGCGGCCACAAACCGGGATTTGGAGCAAGAAGTTGAAGAAGGCCGTTTCAGAAAAGACCTTTATTATCGCCTCCAGGTCATGGTTATCCGAATGCCTCCTCTGCGCGAACGCTTGGACGACCTGCCGGTTCTGGTTGAGAAACTGATGGCCCAAATCGCAAGTGAGGTGAAGAGACCGCAGGTGCCTAGAATTGACAGCACGGGTATGCGGGCATTGCGTTCGTACCACTGGCCAGGCAATGTGAGAGAGCTTCGCAATGTGTTGGAGCGAGCGGTCATCGTGTCCCAAGGGCCGCGACTCGAAGTTACCCGCGTCCTGCCTTCCCCGGAAAGCAGATCCTGGATGATTCAGGTCCCGTTCCCGGAGAGCGGCACTCTGTACCACGTTTCGCAAGACGTCAAGCGACAACTAATTCTGGAAGCTCTGAATCGCTCCAACGGTAATCGTGGGAAGGCCGCGGTCCTGCTTGGTATCAGCCGCTTTGCCCTGAAACGCCAAATGACCTCGCTAGGCCTTCTCGGCACGAAGGATAAGGCGCAATATACCTGAGGTGCGATTCAGACCCACTCGATCATTAAAAATCATTCTTAATTACGAGATCCCGCAGACCATGTGTGCGTTTTCGACCCATGAGCTAGAAAAGAACTAGTTGGAATTATTACATCAAATCATGCCCATGTGCGTTTCTGATCCACTCGAACTCTCGGTAGCATGAATCCCTCCTTATCCGGTCGCCAACCCTTCCTCATTCAATCTTGACTAAATGGCTCCTGTGGCCGCTTTTCCACTTGAATGGTCTGCTCGAAATTTCCTGGCACATATTGTGCTACGGCACATCACCAAATGAGAGGGTTGCCCAGAAACGGTGAGCCATGTAGAAGCTGGGAATTAATTAGAGCAGCCCAATTGTTCGCGGAGGTGCGCCATGTCGATTTTTAGTTTCCTTAGACGTCCCCAAAATTATCGACCGATCAGGCTGCTCCAGCAACTGGAGGACAGGATTGTCCTGGATGCAACCGTAAATCCGGTGCCTGACAATCCGGATCAACATCCGGACGGTGACTCGGATGTAGCGCAAGGGGCTGTGACTGGTCTCCCGTCTGACGCGGCGATTGCCGCGCCGACGGATGCCGATGGAAACGCGGGACTGGTTCCTGATCTCCCACATACTTTTGAACAGTTGTTTAATCAGGACCTCAACGTGGTGCTCATCGCGAACAATTTGTCTGACATACAGACCGTCAAGGATGCAGCAGTTTCGGCTGATGCCGTGGCGATGGTGTACGACGCAGAGCATGACTCCCTGGCCACGATTGTACAAGCACTCGACAATGTCGTACAGTTCACCGGCCAGAAGATCGGCCATCTCGCGGTGCTGAGTCACGGCGACCCGGGCAGTTTGGTACTTGGACCTGATCAAATATTCACCGTAGCCACCATTGAAGCAAATCCGTTACCGTGGGTAATGTTGGGGACGCTGCTCGATTCTGATGCGCAAATAGACCTATATGGCTGCGAGATTGGCGCTGGCGAACAAGGGATTTCGTTTGTACGCAAGCTGGCTGAAATCACTGGAGCTACGGTTTGGGCAAGCGAGGATAACACCGGCAACGTTCTGGATGCAGACTGGGATCTTGAAGTTCGCAGCGCAGAGAGCGCTAAGGCGTATCTAATTGACAGCATTGCGCTTGAGCAGGTACCCGTCTTCATGGACTCCCGCTCGGTCTTTACACAAAACATTGTGAAAGGCCAATCGACTACAATGACACTAGCGGATTCACGCCTGGAGGGGTCCAATTTCTTGATTTACACGCTGCAGCTGAAGGGTGATTTTGACAAAATGTATACGAATCCCTTTGACACCAGCCCCGCTGCAGAAGATTTGACTGTTCGCCTGGACGGCCAAACCTTGGGAATCTTTTCGGGCGCGGGAGCGACTGCGGGTCTCAAATCATACGGTACCATCCATAGCGCCATGTGGGATCAGATAACGCAGGATGGCAAAATCGAAGTGACTTTCCAGTATGGATTGGGCGTCGATCTTTCCCCTGGAAACTTCGTTTCTCTTGTCCTGGAATATGAATCCAGCACTCACCTTTCCATAACAGACCCAAGTCTTTTTGACGGCCCCAATATCATTACGCGTACGATACAGGCTGATTCGCTTCTGAATTCCGCAAACGGATTCGCCCTGATCAAGTATCAAGGCGATGTTGACTCATTGAGTGAGGGTGGAGTATTTGGCGGCAGACCGACACCCACAACCGATGAGTATTTCCGTTTCACAATTGACGGGTTGGAAAAATTATCCATTCAAGGCAATCCAGATGCCACGAAGAGAGCTTTCCCCGCTTCGATAAGTTTTACCGACACGGAATGGCAGACTATTACCTCAGATGGTCAAATAGATTTCACAATTGAAATCGGGGGCAATGTAAATGCTGCCAAGACAAATCTCATTGACATAGAATGGGTGTATGAAGTCAATTACGCCCCTCTCTTAGTCCGTGACCTTCCGAACTTGACGGTACCTGAAGACTCCGCGCCGAGAACACTACCGCTCAAAGATTATTTTTTCATGGATCCGGAACGAGATGCCTTTACCGTCCAGATTGCCGGAGTCACTTCACCCGACGGCCTTGGGCTTTCGGCAATTATGGACCCCAATGGCAGTCTAACCGTGCAGGCTGACCCGAATTCGTGGGGACACGCGGATATCCGGTTGATCGCCTCTGACGCCAAAGGGGCAACTGCCGAATACATCTTACCGTTCACGGTTATTGCAGTGAACGATCCACCGGAAATCGTCGCCCAGGATGGATACGAATTGCCGATGGCGAGAATTGATTCTGCGTTTGTTCCGACTATTATAGACTTTACCCCGACTTACATATATGACGTGGATGAACAGGGTCAGGGCCTTAGAGTGATTGTGGAAACCGATTTCGGGCGGTTCGTAAATCAGGTCCCACCCCCAAACGTGCAGGTCACATATTCACAGAACGGATTTGAAGTGACGGGCCCGCAGGAGGCAGTCAACACATTTCTCGGCACGGTCCAATACGACCCGTTCCACCTGGCGCGTGTCGGCACCAACCAAGTCGACGAGTTCTATAGCTACTGGGGTCCGAACACCTTCCACGTGACAGTGAGCGATCTCGGCCATACAGGACCTGACGGACCCAAGGAAGCGAGCAAGGACATTTCCGTGTTCGTTGCGCCTCTCTTCCCTGCGCTGAAAGTAGTCCCAGTAGCAGTTAGTCCCACCGACGAGAACACCCCTGTCACCATTAGCGGCATCTCCATCCGTGAGTACAAAGTAGGTAATATTGAGCTGCACGCAGTACTTGACGCTCATTACGGTACATTCAGCCTCGGGGACATGGCAGGTCTCCAATTCTTGAAAGGTGACGGCATTGACGATTCCTATATGGAACTCGTCGGTTCACTGGAGGCAATTCGCGGGGCCTTGGCCACAGTCACCTATTACCCCGGTGAGCATTACCCGCTCAACGACCACTTGGACATCTTCATTGATGATCAGAATGCTACTAATGGTACCTACCCTGTCGCAGATTTCGGCTTCGTAGCAATTGGCGTTCAATCCATAAATGATCCCCCGGTTTTAATAGTCCCGGGCACGCAGAAAGTGCACACAGGTGAAACTCAGGTGTCGTTCGGGCTATCGGTAACGGACGTCGATTCATCAAGTAACGACCTGATGAGTGTCCAGCTCCAGGTCTCTCATGGGACGGTGACTTTGTTCGAGACGACCGGCCTCGCCTTTTCCTCAGGAGACGGAACCGACGACCCATTGATAGCTTTTTCAGGTTCAAAACACGATATCGGTATCGCGATTTCACAACTGATATACCAGCCCGATGCAGGTTACAGCGGCCCTGATTCTCTAGTTGTAACTGTCAATGACAGTGAGTCCGGCGGTCTGGGCGGATCTCTGAGCGACACCAAATCAGTGGACCTTATTGTGGGTGCCCAGTTAGATGAATATCAGATCAGTACGCCCAGCGCCCTTACCGTGTTCGGTAACAGCTCTACATCAGTCCCCCTGCACATCGAAAGCGCTGCCACTCCTGACAGTGTAATCCAGGTCGGTCTCCAGGTTCAACACGGCACCTTGAGTCTCGGGGCCGCGGACAACGTGACGTTTCTGCAGGGGAGCAAGGGTGGAGACATTGTAGTCTCCTTGTCAGGTACGCTTGCAGCTCTCAATCACACCCTCGCTCGTCTTGAGTACGTCCCTGATTCCCTCTATATGGGCGCAGATCTGCTTCTTGCTTCCATCGAATACCCTGATGGAACGGGGGAGGCTACCATAGTGACTACCACGGTGTCCATCAGATCAGATCATCTTGCAGGAAGCCTAGTCACAGACCTCCATTCAGGAAGTTCGTTACCCTTGACAGGACTTCCAGACCAGATGGCCGTTGCCATGGGATCACTCTACTTCGTAGCACACGACGCACTCCACGGATATTCGATCATGGAATATGACGGCGAACGCGTGTTGTCGCTCGAGTATATCGTGGGCCCCGATGCTAGCCTTCCCTTCGACCTTACCGGATTCGAAAACAGGCTGTATATGATAGCAAATGAAGCCTTTGTGGAATATGACGGGTCTGCTTTCAGGTCCGTCGTGTCGGGCAGTGGCGGCCAGACCCCTAACTTTTCCAATCTGACAATATTCGGGAATCATCTCTATTTTTCTGCAAATCTCGATGCTGAGCACGGGCAGGAACTCTATCGATACAATGGAACGGAAGGAGTATCGCTGGCTGCGGATATCCACCTGGGCCCCTCGTCCTCCAATCCCGATCATTTCTACGCTTCGAACAATTTCCTCTATTTCGCGGTGAACGGCACTCTGTACCGATTCGATGGTGTAAGTGCGACACCGCTGCCGGGGCCAGTACAATATTTCCCTGCACCTGGGTATGATGATGAACTCG
>Ga0172371_10013669_pt1 | contig 10542 bp, 10 predicted proteins | sample Lak12m_FD_114543 | JGI IMG/M metagenome (GOLD analysis project Ga0172371, IMG submission 114543) | Freshwater microbial communities from Kabuno Bay, South-Kivu, Congo - kab_022012_12m | ecosystem: Environmental > Aquatic > Freshwater > Lake | place: Democratic Republic of the Congo: South-Kivu... | reverse complement strand
GACCAGGATTTTCATGGATATCACCTCGCTCGCCATTATAACATTTTAAGTCTTGGCAGTAATGACCTCAAGCTCAAGCAAAATAATTTCAATGGCACGGGCCTCTGGCCCGTGAAACCCTCCCAATATCACCAATGATTTCTTCCCAGGCTGGAAGCCTGTGCCACTGAACAAGGGATTAACGCATCACCAAAACGGAAGTCTGGCACTTGCTCACAAAGCGCCCCACCCAATCCCGGGGAAAGAACCGGTCCAGCAAGGATTTCCGTGCCATAAACAGGGCCAGGAGGTCCTGCTGCAATTCCTTATCGATGAAGTTTTCGAAATCGGCAATCTCGGTTAAGCGGGTGCTCACCTTGATCTGGCGATCCTCATAATAATCGCCGATCTCGATGAGCCGCCGGTACACGTCTTTTTTCATGGACCCTTCCTGGGACAGGCCGATTAACTCCAACTGGGCCCCGTGCAGGGTGGCCATCTGGTTGATCATCTCCAGGGAATCCTGGCTAATGTAGCTCTGGTCCAGGCAGGCCAGGATGCGGCTGATGGGCTGTTCCTCTTTGACCAGGAGAACGGAGCAACCGGCGTCATTCACCACGCGCTGGGGCACCGGGGCGGCGGCTTCCCAACTGCATTGGCCCCCCCGGGTGCACCCGAGCACGATGAGGTCGCTCTCCGCTTCCCGGGCTTCCGTCAGGATCTCCGAGGCCACATTGCCGATCCGCAGGCACACCGTCACATCCCGCTTGGCCCCCCGGGTCACCAAGAGCTCTTCCCACCGCCCGGCTTTGACGGGAATCCACTCATAGCGCGGGGACCCCAGAGCATACGGCGAGCCCTCGCCGCCGGCGCCGGCCAGGAAGGTCTGGCGATAGCCACGTAAGGCCTGGGCCAGGATATGATCCTCACCGGACTCCACCGCGGCTTCGACCGGGGACACGGCCACCAGGGTCACGTCGGCCCAGGTGTTCATGGCCAGTCGGATGGCTTCCTTGAGGGCGTAAGCGCTGTAGGGATATTCATCCCCGGCAAATAAAATTTTCATGGTCTCTCCCCTCCCGGGCGAAAAGTTCAAAGTGTGGCAATATTAGGTATGCGTACAGTCGCAACAAGCTCTTTTAAGGATGGCGGGCGGGGACGCCCGCCCCACCATGGAGACCCGCCCCGCCGGTTTTCTCACAGGCTGGAAGCCTGTGCCAGTCTTAATCCCCCAGGGCTTTCTTGACCGATTTTTTTAATTCGTCGATCTTCACCGGCTTCGGGAAAAAGTCGTAAATGCGCTCCCGGATGGCCTCGATGGTGGCATCCAGGGTGGCGTAAGCCGTCAGCATAATCACCCGGGTCTCCGGGTAGAGCCGGTTCACTTCTTTCAAGATATCCATGCCGCTGACATTTTCCATTTTCAGATCGGTGATCACCAGGTCGAACCGCTGGCTCCGGATCGCCTCCAGGGCCAACTCACTATCGGTATAGGTCTCCACCTCATAGCCTTCGGCCTGCAAGATCTTTTTCGCCATGTCACACACAATCTTTTCGTCGTCAATCACGATAATTCTTTTTGCCATGGTTAATCCCCTTTATCCTGGCTCTTGGCAGGTATCTTAATAATAAAGGTGGTGCCCCGGCCTTCTGCGCTTTCCACCAGGATTTCCCCCTGATGCTGCCGGATGATGCCGTAACTCACGGATAATCCCAGGCCGGTGCCCTTGGTGCTCTTGGTCGTAAAAAAGGGATCAAAAATATAAGGCAGAATATCCTTCTTGATGCCAGTGCCGGTATCCCTGACGGTGACGATGACCTGCTCGTGCTCCTGATCCAGGGCCACGTCGATGAATAAGTCGCCGCCCTGGGGCATGGCCTGAATGGCGTTGATGTACAGGTTGATCAGCACCTGTTGAATCTGCGGCGCGTCCACCGAGACTGGCGGCAGATTATCGGCGATGGCCACGTGGTGCTTGACCTTGGAGATTTTTAGCTGGTTGGCCACCAGCCCGATGCTGTGCTGCACAATATCGCCCATCTGGCAATCATGCAATTCTTGTTTCTTTTGCCGGGAGAAATCCAGCAGATTTTCCACAATCTTCTTGATGCGCTCGCTTTGATTATAGACGTCGCCCATGTAATTTTTTTTGTCGTCATCCCCCAGGAGATCGTACAGGCTCAAGTAGGTCTGGGCAATGAGGGAAATATTATTCAAGGGATTCCCCAACTCATGGGCCACGCCGGAGATCAAGACGCCCAGGGAGGCCAGTTTCCCCGATTGCAGCAGTTCCTGCTCACGTTTTTCTAGTTCCCCGGCCATATCCGAGATGGCCTTGACGGCAATCTGGATTTCGTTATGGGGGGCGACGGTCTGGACGGCCACTTCGTGGAGGCGGCCGTTGGATACCATTTTAATCCTTTGTTCCATGATGTTGAGTTCTTGAATGAGAAAGCGGAAAAAATACTGCCAGAGCACCACCTGGATAATGAAAATGACCGCCAAGGAGACAATGAGCATAATAATGTTGTAGCTGACGATGTAGCTGACCGTTTTGCGTTCGCGGCGGAGCAGGGTCGCGGATTCCTCGGTGAGGACATGCCCCAGCCTCCGGATTTCCCCCTCCAGGGTGGCGGGAACCTCGTGGGTTTTAATGGCCGCCTGGATGAGCTCCAGATAATTTTTAAAATTTTGGAGCAATCTCGAGTAATCCTTATCGCTTAAACCATGCAAACCGGAAACCAGGTGCATCCGGGAAGACTGGAGGACCTCATAGCGTTCCTGGCCGATGGTCACCAACTCATTGAGCGAACTCGGGTCCTTATAGAGGAAATAATTCTTTTCGGCCTTGCGCATCTCCAACAGGGAAATATTTAAATCATCAATGATCTCGATGGCGTGCAATTTAGTCAGGACCAATTTAAAGGAGATATAGCCGAAGTCGCAGATCAGGCAGATGACAATCGCCTGGATGACGGCGGCGATAAGAATTCTTTTTCTGATGGTCATCGCGGTCCGGAAAAACTGCTTAATCCGTGCCAGGTTAGGTAAACGAACTGAATTTATGCGACTGGATGGACTCCTCCACCCGCTTCTCCACGGCTTCCGGGGCCAGTTCCTTCTCCAGTCGTGGTATCATCTTCCGCTCCACCCGGTAGGATTTGAGAAACAGTCTGATGGCCATGGTGATGCTGACTATCCCCACCACGGTGATGAAGGCGTCAATGGCGGACCAGGGGCCCAGCCCGAAAATCCGGGTGAATAAGGTCCCCAGGGCGATGAAGGTCAGGCCGGTGCGTAAATATGAGAGCTCCGTGCGTTGCTTGGCCAGGAGGGTGCGGTACTGGGATAAATTGGTCCGGGATTGGGCGAGGCCGGTGCGGGCGCCGCTCATGCGGGTGCGGATTTCCGCCAATTTGTTGCGCATTTCGGCCCATTCAGTGCGAGATTGGGACCAGTTGGTCCGGGATTCGGCCCAATCCGTGCGCTTCCGGGCGAGATTGGTCCGGTCTTCCGCCAGCTCGGTGCGTTTGTGAGCCAGATTAGTGCGGCCTTCGGCCAGCTCGGTGCGCTTGGTGGAGAGGGCGGTACGCTCCTTGGCCAAATTGGTACGGCCTTCGGCCAACTCCGTGCGTTTACCCGCCAATTGAGTGCGGCCTTCGGCCAGCTCGGTTCTTTTATTAGCCAGTTTGGTACGTTCACCGGCTAACTGGGTGCGGCCTTCAGCGAAGCCGGTTCTCTTCTCGGCCAGATTGGTGCGGCCCTGGGCCAGCTCGGTGCGCCGCTGCGCCAGTTCCGTGCGTTTATGGGCCAGGGCGGTCCTTTCTTCCGACAGCTTGGTGCGAAACTGGGCCAGGGCGGTGCGGTCTTCGGCCAGGTGTTCCCGCCGTTCGGCCCACTCCTCCATGGCCTTGATGAGCTCTTCGCCCTGAAGGGAAGACACGTCTTTTTCATTATCGTCAGGCATGTTAAATCCTTAATGGCCGGCCTTTACAGCCTCGTTCCGCCGTAGGGGGGGGAACTGGCAAAATCGCCATCAATACAGCACCAGCATCATGGGGCTTTTCACCTGGGCCAGCCATTGCAGGCGGTCATGGTCTTTTTTCACCGCCCGCTCCAGGGGCAGGGCCACTAAGCCGTAATCCTTCAGCAAGGCCGGAGCCGGGCCCCCTGCGGACCAGTCGGCCACTTCCTTCATTTCCACGTTGCAGCCCGCCTCCTCCATGGCCGCCAGGGCCTTGCGGACCTCGTCCCGGAGGGCGTCCCCGGCGCCCGCCAGGGGCGGAACCGCCAGGTGCACCGGGATGGAGCAGCCGACCCAGAGTTTTTGCAGGGCCAGCAGCACCGCCCGGGCCCCCGGCGCATCGGGGCACACCACCAGGGCCTGGTGGATTTTGCGCAGGACCCGCAGCCAGATGAGGGGGCAGGCGAGCTTTTGATAGAACTTGGAGTGCAGGCGCCGGTGGATGCTCGCCGGGTTAAAGGGATAGGGCGCCCCTTCGACATACAACGAGAAGGTTTCCTGGCTGACGATCTTGAGCATTTCGTATTCGCGGTCCCCATAGATCACCCGGGGGTCTCGCAACAGGGGGCAGGTTTCCTGTTCGGAAGAGAGCATTTCCTCGATCTCTTCCTTGCCCATGGCGACGATCTCCCGTTCCCAGGTATGCCGGACCCAGCCCGTGCCCGTGGCGGGCACCTCCGGCGGCGGGGCCTTGACATAGACGGGAAAAAGCTCCATGGGGATCAGGTTGCCCAAATCACAGGCATAACGGATGGCCATGCTGGAGGCCAGGTCCACCTCGATGGCTACCAGGGTTTTCAACATATGCACTTTCTCCTTAATCGGGGCGGGGTCCGGCCGCCAGGGGCGCTCCGGCGGGCGCCGCCCGCTTAAGCTTTCGCCCCCCGGACCTTGGCGGCCGCCCGGGTCACCACGTCCTGGATTTCGCTCAACTTAAAGGGCTTGGCGATAAAATCAAAGACGCCCTTCTGGAACGACTGCTTGGCGGTTTCCATGGTGGCGAAGCCGGTGATGACGATCACCTCGGTTTGCGGGTGCCGCTTCTTGGCTTCCTCCAGGAACCGCATGCCGTCGATCTCTTTCATCTTGAGATCGGTGATGATGATGTCATAGGCGGTCTGTTGAATCTGATGCATGGCCTCGACGCTTTGGGTGAAGGTGTCCACCGCGAACCCCAATTTTTCCAAGGCCGGCTGCAGGCGTTTGCAGACAATGGGTTCATCGTCCAGCACCAATACCCTGAGCTTAGTTTCCGTCATACATTCCTCCTTCCGGGGGCTTCTCCCCTTCCAGGGAGTTTTGTTGAAAAAAAGCCTCCACAAATTCCGGAACATCCTCATCGCTGCGGAGTTGTATATCCAGTTGGCGGGTAAACCCGATCAAGCGGCCCAGGGCCTGGAGACGCTGCTCCATATCCTCCCGGGGCAGGTGGAGCACCTTGGCCACCACCAGGTCGCCTTTGACGTCCACCTTAAAGTGGTATTGGGACAGAATCTTTTCCAGCAGTTGGGCCCGCCGGGAGCGGCGGGTGAGGTCGGTCACCCCGCCCACAAAGCGGAAATAGATGTGGTTGCGGGGCGGGTCGGACTCCATGCGGGCATCCACCAGATTAAAGTGGTAGCCCAGGCGCAGGTGCAGATTCATGTAAGTTTCGCTGATCACCGCTAGGTTGAAGCCCGACACGGTGGTGGGCCCGGGGGTTTCGGCCCAGGTCTTGGTGAGGCTGGACATCATCCCCTTAAAGTCCACCGGCACGGGTTCGGTGCTCCAGACGCCGGGGCCGGACAGGCCGGCCCACAGGGCCTTCATGGGCCCGGAGCGGATGTCCTGGGGCAGGAGCTTGGGCCCCAGGGCCTCGGGGGCGATCCCCCCGCCCAGGTCGAGAATCTTCAAGCCCAGGGGGATGTCGGACACCAAAGTGAAAATCCGGACCCCCTTGAAACGTTTGACAAACCGGGGCAAGTCCATCAATTCTTCCACGGCTTTTTCATGGATGAACCGGATGACGTCGTGGACGGAATGGCAACCTGCCGGGGTAAAATTCGGGTCCTGGGGATCGACTAAATGGAGCGGGGCGATGCGGGCCAGGATGCGCCGGAGCAGCCGGAATTCCGGGGCGTCCTCAAAGGCCAGGGATTGGACCAGCTCATACTGGAGCAGCTCTTTGACCCGGCCCTCATAGATGGTGCGCTGCTTGGTGTCCACGGTGACCTTCAGGCCTTCCGCCAGGATCTCCGTGGCCCGGCCCACCCCCACCAGGGTGGGCACCCGGAATTCCCGGGCGATGGTGGCCAGGTGTCCGGCGGCGGAGCCCCGCTCCGCCACGATGGCCGCGGCTTGGGGCACGATGCGGGCCAGCCACGGCGCGGTGTATTTGGTCACCAGGACGGCTTCCTCGGGAAAGCGGTCCATGTCGGCGTCGGCGGCGACTTGGGCGACGATGCCGGCGCCCACCCCGGCATGGGCCACCACCCCGACGTCCCGGATCAGGATGGGATAGAGGGCGCAGGTCTCGCAGATATCCTGGGGCGGGGGCGTCACGGCTTTGGGGAGCTGCAAGGCCCGGGATTGCAGGACCCAGCAGTTGCCCTCCTGGTCCACGGCCCATTCGATCTCCTGGGGGCGCTTGAAGTAGCGCTCCAGGATCAAGGCCCAGCGCACCAGGGATTCAATGGCGGCCTCGGAGAGGGTTGGCCGGCTCTGATCCTCCGGGGGGACCGGCACCTCCTCTTCACCCCCGCCGGCCATGGCCTGGAGCAGCTTTTCCTTGCGGGCGATTTCCTGGGACCGGATGCGGTGGGGATAATCCCGCTCCACCACGTAACGGTCGAAGGGGCCCTTGGCCTCCACCACGGTGCGCCCCAGGCCCCAAGCGGCAAAAATGACCAGGCAGTCGCGTTCGACGCCGCTGACATCCAGGGTGTGCACCAACCCGCTGGCCCGGCTGGGAATCATCTCCTGGCACAGCACCGCCATGGCCGCCTCTTCCCCCAGCATCCCCATCTGCTGACGGTAGATCAGGGCCTCGGGAGAATAGAGGCTGGCCAGCACTTTCTTATAGGCCTGGATGACGCCCCGGGATGGGACATGCAGCAGGCTCTCATGGAGGCCGGCGAAGGTCAGTTCCCCGTCTTCGCCGTAGGCGCTGCTGCGGACGGCCCAATCCTCGCCGCCCTTTTCCACCTGCCGCCGCACCTCGCCGGCCACTTCATGGGGCGCCACCCCCGCCAGGATGGTGTACTGGATCTGGCGGGAGGCCTGGCGTTCGTCGTACTCGCCCGCCACCCAGGCCTCTAACAGGGCGTGGATGCGTTCCTCCAGGTGGTTGTGCTCCAGGAAGAGCCGGTAGGCCCGGGTGGTGATGATAAAGCCGGGCGGCACCGGCAGGTGCAGGTGCTGGATGGCCACCGCCAGGTGGCCGGCCTTGCCGCCGATGAGCTCGGGACGATCGGCCGGCACCTCCGGCAGGGTCGTCACCAAGGGCATCTCCCGGGACAGGAGCAGCCGCCCCCGGAGTTCGGCCCCCAGGGGGATGAAGATGCGGTCCAGGGCCTGATACAGGTCCAGATAGCGGTTGGAGGCGAGGAGGTTTAAGCCCTTGACCATGCGCAACAGCAGGTTCTGGATGGCCTCGGTGGTATCGAGCAGGTACTTGCGGTCAAAGATATATTCGCCGCCGGATTTCTCCCCCAGGTCGGCAATGAGTTCCATGACCCGCTGGTGGTCCTGCAGCAGGGCCTGGAAATGCTCAAAAATCTCCGGAAAGGCCACCAGGTCCGGCTTGGGCCGGGAAATCCGGTTCCAGAGATGTTGGAGAACTGGCCACATGGGGTTTCCTAAAAGCTATCAGCTATCAGCGTCCGTTCGCCGCCGAGGGCGGCGGCGCGACATTTAGGATCGAAATCAAAAACATAATATAATCACGCCTATTGGTCCAGGCAAACATGCTGCTATTATAACAAAAGAGCCTGGCCCTCAATGGCCGCCGCCGCCCTTGAAGAGGAAGCCCATGGCAAAGCCGGTGATGATGGCGATGACCACCGCGACCACACCGTAGGTGGCCCCGTGCTGGTAGGCCAGGGAGGCCAGCAAGGCCGGAAAGCCCACCATCTCCACGGTGAGGTCGGCGCAGGTGCGGTTCACTACCTTGCCGTCGGCGATCACCGAGAGGCAGACATTATAGGTGCCGGGTTTGGTGTTGGTAGGCAGGGGAAAGGCGCCCGAAAGTTTGCTTTCCGCCCCAACGGCGGCGCCGATCTTCAGGGCCCCGGGAAAGGTGGCGTAGACCTGGTCGCTTTCCTTGAGCTGGAAAAATTGACCCAAGAACTCCTCCCGCTCTGCCGGCTCGATGCCGCCGGTGAAACGGATCCCCGGTTTCAGGGCCTGGTAGCCCCAGGTGGCGTCCGGCGGCGGGGCGGTGAGCAATTCCTTGCTGGTGCTCATGACCAGGTAGAGGGAGGGGGCGTCGTGGACCACGATTTCGCCCACGTTCATCCACAGCATCCCCCGGCGCCCCTTGCGCATCAGGTGCTCGTCGGCGTTGATCCCGACCACCTCCAGGACCGCCTGGGCCCCCGCCGGGATGGCCCCGGAGATCGTCACCGTCTGCCCGTGGAAAAAGGCGCCGATCTGGACGGCGGCGGGAGAGACCGTTAGAGCCGGGGCGGCCCAGGCCGGCAGCGACCCGGCCAGCAGCACCCCCAACCCCAGAGCCGCAACCTTGAGAGAAAGATGCCTCATGCGTTTCATCTCAGTGCCCGCCTTTGTGCGCCAGCATGAGATGGGGCGGCAGCACCAGGCTCACCAGCATCTGGACCATCACCAGCAAAACGATGGAGGCCAGGAGAATCTTGAGCTGATCGGCCTTGAGGCGCTTGCTCAGGCGCACCCCGAACTGGGCCCCGACGGTGGAGCCCAACAGCAGGATGATGGCCAGGACCATATCCACCGTATGGTTGGAGATGGACTGCATGATGGTGACGTTGATGCAGGTAAACAGGATTTGCAGGAGGCTGGTGCCCACCACCACGTGCATGGGCATGCGCAGCATATAGACCATCACCGGCACCATGATGAAGCCGCCGCCCACGCCCATGATGGCCGCCAGGATGCCCACGAAGACCCCCAGGATGAGGGGCAGCACGGGCGAGAGGGTAACTCCCGACTTGTCGAAATGCATCTGGTAGGGCAGGGCCTGGATCATGCGGTTGTATAACGAGACCTTGGCGGGGGCTTCCACCCGCTTGCTTTCTATCGGCTTTTGGCGCAAGGCCTGGAGGCTTTCCACGAACATGTAGAAGCCGATGACCCCCAGCATGACGACGTAAGTGATCTTGATGACGAAGTCGGCGTTGCCCATGGCCCGGAGCAGCTTGATGAACTGGACCCCCACGGTGCCGCCGAGCACGCCACCGATGATGAGGATGATCCCCATCTTGAAGTCCACGTTCCCCAGGCGGTAGTGGGCATAAGAGCCGGAGGTGGAGGCCGCCACAATCTGGTTGGAGTCCGAGGCCGCCGCCACCGTGGACGGGATCCCCACCATGATCAACAGGGGCGTCATGAGAAAGCCGCCCCCGACGCCGAACAGCCCGGAGAGAAAACCCACGGCACCCCCCAGGCCAAAGAGAAGCAAGATGTTGGTACTGCTGCCAGCCAGTGGTAGATAAAGGTTCCAGAACATGTGCCGCTCTCCCCTCCTTCGCGTGGCGTTATAACGATTTTGCGGTCAAAAGCTGCAAACAATAAACCAAAACCCAGAACCCGTATTAAAGGTTCGTCAGGCGGGTCACCTTGCCCTGGCCGCGCACCAGGAGGATTTCCCCGCCGATTTGCTGGTGCAGGCCCTTTAAGGCGGCGGCGCAGCCGGGATACCTCTCGCGGTGCGAGTCCTCGGGCCAGCCCAGGATAAGGAACTGCAGGCCGCTTTGGGCCCGGGCGAAGGCCAGGACTTCATCGCAGAAGGCCCCGGCCGCCAGGAAGATCTCCAGGTTCACCCCTTCCTGCTGGCAGCGCTCCCGGACCTTCCCCAGCCACAGGCTCTGATCTTCCTGGAGGCCGCCTAAAGAGAGGTCGCCGGGGTCATTCAGGTCGCCGGGGCGGGGCAGAAACACCGCCAGGAGCACCAGGGATAACCCGAGGCGCGCCGCCAACTGCAGGGCATACGAGGCGGCCCGGGAATCCGGCATCTCCAGGTCGATGGCTAAGAGCACCCTTTTCTTCATGTCCCCCGGATAATATGCACCAACCGGGCCAACGCCAATTATGCTTAAAAAACAACCAGATAGCCAAAACGGCCAATCAGGCTTTGTTTCAAAATGGAAAATGACTGGCGGGGAAAATTCCGAAAAAGGCGGGAAATAACGGCAAAAAGGCTTATTTCAATTTGAAACAAAATGGTGAAACCGGCCGCGGGGAGGGACCGGCATCAAACCCGGGACAAGCCGTACTTCTTCATCTTGCGCCACAGGGTGGTGCGGGGCAGTGCCAGGATGCGGGCGCTCTCCCCCACCTGGTGGTTGGTGTACTCCAGCACCTT
>Ga0172371_10013668_pt1 | contig 10543 bp, 6 predicted proteins | sample Lak12m_FD_114543 | JGI IMG/M metagenome (GOLD analysis project Ga0172371, IMG submission 114543) | Freshwater microbial communities from Kabuno Bay, South-Kivu, Congo - kab_022012_12m | ecosystem: Environmental > Aquatic > Freshwater > Lake | place: Democratic Republic of the Congo: South-Kivu... | reverse complement strand
TGTCGTGACGGCTTCGCTGGTGGCCAGCCGGATCGTGTCGATGACCTTCATGCCGCTGCTGGGCTATTACGTGTTGCGCGGCCAGAAAGGCTTCGAGGCCGGCTTGACCGAAGGCGGTCGCGGGGCGACGTTCGCCCGCTATTACAACGGGTTTTCCGAATGGTGCCTGCGGCACAAGCGGCTGACCCTGGGCGTCTGCAGCGTGTTGCTGGCGGCCGGAACCGCGGTCCTACCGCTGCTGGGAACGGCGTTCTTTCCCAAGGACCTGCACACCGCGTTCACGGTCAAGGTGTTCCTGGCGGAAGGCTCGTCGATCCGCCAGACGCGGGACGAGACCCTGCGGGCGATCGACCAGATCGAAGCGATTGCGGGCCGCGAAGTCCGCTCGTACACGACATTCGTCGGCCAAGGCGGGCCGCGGTTCTGGCTGTCGATCGTGCCGGAACAGCGCGCGGACAATCACGCTCAGATCCTGGTCCGCACGGTGGACCGCGAGGTGACCGAGGGCGTCGTCCAGCGGTTGAAACGCGAACTGCCGTTGCGGATCGCTTCCGCCCGCGTGACCATCGAACAGTTGGAGACGGGGCCGCCGGTCGGCATCCCCGTCCAGGTCCGGATCTACGGCGACGACCTTTCAACGCTCCGCCGCCTGGCGGCCGACCTGCGCCGGCAATTGCGCGAGATTCCGGGCACGGACAACATCCACGACGACTGGGAACCCGAAGTCCTGCAGCTGGCCGCGATGATCAATCCGGACAAGGCGAACCTGGCGGCGGTCAGCCACGAGGACGTGGCCCTGCTGCTGCAGACCGGCTTGTCCGGCACGGCCCCGACCTACCTGCGCGAGGAGGACAAGCTGATCCCGATCAGCTTCCGATTGCGGAGCGACGAGCGGGCGCGGGTCGAGGACCTGGCCAGCCTGGACGCCGTGAGCACGGCGACGAATATCCGCGTGCCGCTGAGCCAGATTGCGCGGTTCGAGCCGCAGCTGGTCAGCCCCAAGATCTGCCGCCGCCACCATCAGCGGTGTGTGACGGTCAAGTGCGACGCGGTGCCGGGCGTGTTGCCCAGCCGGATCGTGCGGGACGTGCAGAACCGGCTCGGCGTGTCAGCCGCCGCTTGGCCGCCGGGGTATCGCTTCGAGTTGGGGGGCGAGCACGAGGAGCAGGTCAAGGGCTTTCGCGCCGTGTCCGTGGCGCTGCTCGTCTCGCTGGCGATGATCTACCTGGCCCTGGTGTTGCAGTTCAACAGCGTGACCAAGCCGCTGGTCGTGTTTGCCGCGGTCCCGTTCGGGCTGCTGGCCGGCATCATGGGCCTGGCCCTGTTCGACGCCCCCTTCGGGTTCATGGCGTTCCTGGGCGTCGCTTCGCTGGCCGGGGTGATTGTCAGCCACATCATCGTGCTGTTCGACTATATCGAAGACGCGTGCGAGCGCGGCGAGACGCTGCACCGGGCCGTAATCGACTCGGCGCTGGTCCGGCTGCGGCCCGTGCTGGTCACCGTGTTGGCCACCGTCGGCGGCCTGATCCCGCTGGCCATCGAGGGCGGCCCGCTGTGGCAGCCGATGTGCTACGTGCAGATCACCGGCCTGTTGTGCGCGACGCTGGTGACCAAGGTCATCGTTCCCGTCCTGTACGTGATGTTCGTGGAGAACCTGGGCTGGATCCGTTGGGAGCCGGAGGTTTCGCCCGTGACCACGCCACAGCCGGCCTGCCCGCCTTCGCGACCTGCGGCGGCCTACAGTTCCTTGATGTAGACGTTCTTGAACTGCACCAGGCTGGGCGGGCCCGTCCACTGGCCGTCCCGCTGGCCGCCGTGATGCTGCAGGGCCAGGGTTCCGCGCGAAGCGATGCCCGGCAATTGGGCGTCGGGGATGACGGTCTTTCCATTCAGCACCACGCAGACGCGATCCCCGCGAGCGGTGATCTCGAAGTGGTTCCATTGGCCGACCGGGTTGTCCGCTTGGGTGCGAGGCGTCACGGCCGTCCGGACCTCCGGCGGCAGCTGGGCGTCCATCCGATAGCCGTCACGGGTCCTTTCTGTTGGTGAGACTGGGTCAACACGATTATTCCCACAGGCCCCTGTGGCCGTCAACGGTGGGCAGGCGTCGGTCGCGACGCGGTGACGCGCCGTCAATGCCGGCTGGAAGGAACGGGCCCTGGCTGGGCCTGACCTTGGCGCGCCCTTGTTTCTGGGCCCTTGTTTTCTCGCCGCTGTTCCTTCGCCTTTGCCACGCCAACGCCTCGATGGTACACTACGAAGCGTCGGCGTCGAACTTCCAACCCCCGACCAATGATGCCCACCACCGCGCCCGTACACGGCCTTGTTCGCCGCTTGATCCTGCTTGCCGCATTGCTGGCGATTCCGATCATCCCGTTCTTGATCTTTGGGGAATGGTTCGAGGCCCGCATCGCAGACTGGCTTCGCCAGGGACTTTCCCCCGTCGCCGTCTCGGCGGCGGTGTTCGGCCTGTTGGCCGGCGACATCCTCCTGCCCGTTCCGTCGAGCGTGGTCACGACGTTTGCCGGACGGGTCCTGGGGTTTTGGACCGGCACCGCGGTGGCTTGGGGGGGCATGACAGCCGGCGCCGTGGGGGCCTTTGGATTGGCCCGCAGCTTCGGACGGCCCTTGGCCCGGCGGTTGTCCAGTGACCAAGAACTGGCCCGGACGGACGCCTTGGCGCTGCGGTGGGGCGTGTGGGTGCTGGTGCTGACCCGGCCCGTGCCCGTGCTCGCCGAAGCCAGTGTGCTGTTGATGGGCACGACCCGGCTGGCGTGGTCGCAATGCTTGCTTGCCGTGAGCTTGAGCAACCTGGGCATCGCCGGCGTCTATGCCGCCCTGGGCGAGCGCGTCCAATTCCCCCTGGCCGTCATCGCCTCGATCGCCCTGCCGCTGCTGCTGACCAGCCTGGCTCATCGGCTCTGGCCAGCCGACCCGCCCGCGGCCCCCCGTGTTTCGAACGTTGGCGTTCCCGATGCACCTTGTCAGGGCAATCGCTCTGGCCCGCAAGGAGGTGAATCAGTATAAAGAAGTTAGTCGAAATGCGGCTGGTTCGTTGCCGCTAAGCTTGTCTGTTCGCAGAGCCAAATCGGTTTCCTGCCGACTTTTCGTCGGACGACATGTTGGAGTACATGTTCATGGCGCACTTCAAGGATTGGGCTTCGCTCGCGATCGGGATCTCCGTTCTGCTGGCCAGCGGCCATTTGCCGGCGGAGAGCAACATCGGGCAGCGGCGGGTGCGGGGCGAGCCGGCGCCCAGTGAGCGCGACGAGCAACAGACGCTGTTCAATCATTACTTTCAGGGGCAGAAGCTGTCCTACGAGACGGAATTGGCCAAGTTGAAGACGGCCGCCAAGGTGGCCGCTTGGCGAATCCCGTACTCGGCGGCCATCTATCCCGAGCGGAGCGGTGGGTTGGCGGCGGCACGCAGTTCGGCGGGCACGGTGCTGGGCAAATACGATCAGGCTTTCCATGACGGCCAGAGCCTGGCCGAATCGTACGATCGCCGCCGCAATCAGCGGACGGGCGTCCGCCGCGGGGGATTGTTTGGCCGCTCACGCACATATACGTACTACGACGCCGAATCCTGGGAAGGCTACTGCAGCGGCTTCACCGCCTCGACGATCCGGCACCCCGAGCCCCTGCGGGCCGTGGATGCCGCGGCGGTGGGCGGGCGGCCCGGGGTGGTCTTTCAGCCGGCGGAAATCAAGGCCCTGCTGAGCGCCGTCTACAACCGCACGCGGCAGGACAGTTACCTGTACGTCGCCCCGGCTAGTTCGTCCAGCGGTGGGCCGAACATGGGCACGTTCCACCTGGCCCTGGCGAACTACCTCGGCCAAGCCGGATATCCGCTCGGCATCGACCGGACCAAGGGCCGCGAAGCCTGGAACAACCCGATCTACGAGTACCAGGTGACCTCGATCCGGGATGCCGGCCGCCGCGGCGACATCGCCTACAAGGAACTGGTGACGAAGATCACCTACACCTGGTACGGTTCAGACACCGTCGGCCAAACCAATCTGGAGACAGGCGAACGCCAGGGGCAGCAGAGCCGCTCGATGTCGATTCGCTACTACCTGGAATTGGATGCGCAGGGCAAGATCGTCGGTGGGCGCGCCCTGAGTCATGCCGGACATTTCCTGTGGATTCCCCTGTTTGCCGTCCAAGGCATTCCCGACCAAAGCTCGCCCGGCAACCCGCACCTGGACGTGCCCAAAATCCTCGCCCTGGCACGTCACTCGGCCCTGCCGGAGATCCAGGAGCAGTACGATCGCGTGGTGATCGGCCCCGGGGTGGATCCCCAGATCGCCGTTCGCGCCGAGGCCCAGCGGTTGCGCGAAGCATCAGCGCGGAGCGAAGCTGGAGCGGGTGAACCGGAGGCGGCCGGCCGCTAAGCACGTGTCCAGGACGGCGGTTCGCGCTCAGCGGCGATCTCCTGTGCCCGGCGTCAGCTGGCTGCGCGTTAGCGTGACCTGAAAGTGGTCTTGGCCTTCCGGGTCCACGACGCGAATCGTGGCCGTCGGATCAGCCACGGTGGTGTCGAAGGTGCATTCGCCAAACAGCGTCCGGCCGATCACGCCGAACGGCTGCTGTCCAGGCTCTTGGCCCATCGCCGCCGGCCCGGGGTGCGCGCCCAGGCTGCCCAGTTCGAATTCCCAAAACGTGAATCCCGACGGACGCGGGATGCGCATCACCCGGGCGCCGTGGCGGTCGCCGGACAGCAGGATCACTCCGCCGATGCGTTTCTCCTCGATCAGCGAGAAGATCCGCTCGCGGCCCGGCGGGTCCCACACGCCCCAAGAATCCTTGCCGGCCGAGACGTAATCGCTCCACATCGTGCCGCCGGTCAGGATGATGAACGGCCCGGCGCAAGCACTGAGCTCCTGCTCCAGCCAGCGCATCTGCTCGGCGCCCAGGAAGCAATCCTCCTGGCCGCGCTGGGTGCGCCGGGAACGGGTGTCGAGCATGATCAGATCGCAGGGGCCCAGGCGGGTATGAAAGAAGATCCCCAGCCCGCGGTCCTCGAAGCCGTAAGCCGGATTGTTCCAGCACTGCGTCCAGACCTTCCGCACCGCAGCGCGGTCGTCGTCGGTGAACTTGGGCGGGGTCCCGGACCGGTCGTTGTTGAAGTAGTCGTGGTCATCCCAGGCCGCATACACCGGCAGCGCGGCCGCCAGCTGCCGCCAGGCCGGCGAGAACTCGCGGAGCAGGTAATCCGACCGGTGCAGGCCGACGTGGTTGTCGCGGTCGTCCACGGCGCTGTCGCCCAGCAGCAGAATCGCGGCATTCTCTCGCGTCCGAATACGATCCAACAAGGCTTGGTTCCATAGGCCGGTCTTGTGGAAATCGGCGCCAAAGGCGATTGTCATCCTGGTCGCCGCGCCCGGGGCGGGAGCCGTGGTGAGGGCGGCGCCGGGAGGCAGGGCGATCGGCTGGCCGTCGACCAGCACGCGGTAGGGATAACGCGTCGCCGACTCCAGTCCGGTCACCGGCACGACGGCCGTCAAGTCGCTGGCGGCCGTGCTGGCGATCGGGCCAAAGCAGCGTTCCTCGCCGCCGGCTTGCAGCACGATGCCGACCTGCGCCGGCTTCACCGTGCGCACCCAAACCCGGACGCCGTCGTGGGACAGCGCGCCCAGCAAGGGTCCGCCGAGGAGTGCGACGCCGTGCTCGTCGGCCGCCTTGCGGATCGTCGGCAGGTCCGCAAAGCCGGCTGTCGGATGGGCCTCGAACGCCTGCCGCGCGGCGGCGAAGAAAGCTTGGACCGAATCCGGCTGCGGTACCAGATTGAGCAGTGCCGTGTCAATCGCGACGCTTCCCTTGTGCACGGCGTTCAGATTCAAGGTCGGAGCCGAATCGTCGGCGGCGTTCCCGGCAACGGCCAGGATCGCACCCGCGAACCCGGCCAAGAGGCAAGCGCGTCGTGAACTCATGAGTAGCGTCCTTTGTCAAGGCGTGCCGGCGGTCGCGTAGGGGCGGTTTCCGAGCGGTTATCCCAGGCAATCCCACCCGATGGAAACCTTCTTCAACGCGTAACCGATTTCGCGCAGCTGATCGCCATAGCCGGTCATCCAGTGGAAACCGGGCATGTGCTGGGCAACGACGTCATCGGGACATTCGTAGCGGATATCGATCTGGGAACGGCAGATGGGCAGCAGCGGGCACGCTTCGACCTTGCCCCGCAGGCCCGTCCATCGCTCGGCTTTGAAATCCGGGATCAGGTTGGTGAGCGTCTGGCCGATGGGCATCTCGACCTTGGGGGCCGCGCCGTAGTCCGACTCGAAATGGGTCATGATCCGCGCCGCGGCCAGGTTCTCCCCGTCCATTCGCCGCGGCGCCGTACAGTGCGCTAGCGTGATCAGGCCGTCGTGCGGGTACGTGGGGTCGTTCAGGAACACCGGCCGGCCGGAGACATTGGCCAGCAGAATCCCCGCCGGGATGACCACGAAATCCGACTCGCAAAAGGCCAGGTAACCGGCGTCGTTCAGCAGGCTGAGCGCCAAGCATGCGGTCGTCTCGGCTTTCGGCATGATCGTGCCCATGCACGAGTTGATAGTGAGCGCACGGCAGTCGGCGCGGGTCAGCAACTGCCGGAAGACGTGCTCCAACAGAAAGGCGTGGTCCACGAACTGCCGCTCGGTTTCCAACGTGGTGCCTGGGACTTGGAGATACGCCTCGGCGCGCTGGCGTGCCTGCTCGACGGCATGCTGATCTTCGCGAGCCGCGCGGATCAGGACGTCCAGTTCCTCGTAGACGACCGTCTGGATGTCCAATTGCCACCGTTGGCGAGCCAGTTCGGGGATCACGCCCCGGGGTTGCGCCCAGCCGCCGGGGCCGCCGACAGCGAGGATTCGGCTGGACAACGTGTTGTGCAGTCCGCACAGCGCCCGCAACCGCCACAGGACTTCGTCCAGGCGGTCGACCACCACGTCTTCGTACCCGACCGACTTGGTCGCCAACTCGTCGGTGTGCTGGTGCAGGAAGCGGGCCATGGCTCCCTCGTACCAGTAGTAGACGGGCCCGTTGCGGTGCCGCACGAAGAAGATCACGTGCTTGCCCAGGCCGTCAATGTGGTTCACGTTGGCCATCAAGTTGCCGCCGCCGTCGCCGCCGGCATAGAACAGCAGGGCCTCCGCCCGCTGGATGTCCTCGTTGTGCGGCGCCAATTCCTCCGGGCGGCGAACCGTGGCCAGCGGCAGGAATTCCAGCGGAAAGTCGGCGGTCTGTTTCAACTGGCGCAATTCGCCCTCGATCCGCGCGATTTCCGCTTGCACATCCTCGTCGCTCTGAATGCCGCCCCAATTCCGCCAACTGGACTGCGGCCGACGTTCCGGTTTCGGATAGGTGAAGATCGGCTTGACCACCAGCGGCCGGCGCTGCGGAGCGGTGTCCACCTCCGCCGCCGAAACGCTCGACCAAGTCAGTCCCGTCAGGGCCGTGCCGAGCAGGCCGAACGCTCCGGCGGTGGCCAGGAATTCGCGTCGCGTCGTTCCCGCCGAGTCCGGCCCGGCGCAGCCGCAAGGGCAGCAACCGGTCCGGATCGTGGGCAGAGCATCGCAGTCACCAGGATTCATCGTGTGGTCTCCTTGAACGCACCGTCCTTCGGTCAGCTTCCCAGCGGACGTTGGTCCGGCCCACCGGCCGCACCCCGCTTGTCAGCCATGACCGGGAATCGCGTGCGTCCATCATACTCCTGCCAGCGCGGCTGCGCGTAGTCACGCTCACAAAATGACTACCTCGCCTCGATGCTCCGGGTTGAGGGCTGGACTGTTCGAAGTTGCACGTTTTCACGGTCCCCACCCGGCCCCGCCCCGGTGGATCCAGGGCCGGTACGGGGTCAAGCTGGCCCGTGAGTCCCGCGAACCACGCGCGGCTGTAGCCTGGTCTGCCACACCTCCCGAAGCCCGCCATTGCCTGGCCCCCCCCATAATTCTACCCCAGCAGGAGTTTGTCTTTCCCCTGTCTGCCGGCGTTCTTGAGTGAAAAGCGGAACAGCGCGGCGGGGCAATCTTGAGTCCAGACTCCGGGCCGTGTCACGCTGGCCTGTCCCGTTCCATCGCCCCCCGGTCTTACTCGAACACGATCATGCCGTGGATATCCAACCGCGGCAAGGTGACTTCCACGCCGTCCGCGGTCGGCGTCATCGGCAGCGGCTGATGGCCGGGTTCTGCAAACGCGGTGCGTGGCGAACCGGCGATTCCCACCTTGATACCGAAGATCGGCAAGATTTCTTCCCGCTCGGAGGGATTGTTCTCCGGCAGTGCGCGATTGGCCGTGGTGTTGATCTCGTTGAGCAGATGAATCACGGTCCGCGCTCCGTCGTCCTGCGTATAAAAGGCGGCTTGCACACCGAGCGGAGCAGCGACGTGGACCGGCGGTTGGTGGTCCCCGGCGGCCCAGCGGATCGAGTTGGCAATCAGTCGGCGTTGATACTGGTACGGCGCCAGGAAGTAAGCCTGGCCGAGATCGGCGGCCATGTAGACGGAGCGGCCCTGCCCGACTCGGTGGAGCACCAGAAAGGGCCATTCTTTGGGCACCGCCAGTCGCCGGCCCAACGGCTCTGCGCCCGTCACGGCCTCGACGTTGGTCATCCAACCGATGTACTGCAGGCGGTCGGAACCGCGCCGGTAGTTCGAGCGGACGACCGGATCATCGGCGATGGGGTGCAGGTCGGGCCCGGCGATGCCGAGGTAGACTTCGGTCCATTTGGGGTAGTTCGGCCAGCGGGCGGAAAAGTCCTCGGTTCCTTGAAAGCGAGCGCCGTAGACGTCGGCCAGCCCGAACTCCTGCCGCCGGTCGCCGAATTCGTTGCACAGGGAACTTTCGTGCATGGCCACCAAGCCGCCGCCCGCATGGACGAATGCCCGGATCGTGTCGAGGGCCTTCTGACTCAAGCAGGCGGCATTGGGCAGGACCAGCACCTGGTACTGCCGCAGGGTTTCCAGATCCTCGACATCGGGCTCGATCAGGATATCCAGCGGCAGGTGGTCCTCCAGCAAAGCCCGGAACGTGCCGATGGCCGACTCCATGTGGGCCGGCATGCGCCGCTCGCCGGGGGCGAGCTTGCCGAGGTCGGGCGAATCAACGCCGCTGCCCAGCCAGGCCCCCAACGGGACTTCGCTGCGTGCGCCGGGCAAGCCGTACAGCAGACGGCTGCTCTCGCCCACCAGCATGGCCGCCCATTTGACCGATTGCGCGGCGGTCGTAAACGGCTCCCGCTCTTCGAGCAGCTGGTTGAAATGGGACAGCGTCGCTCCCTCGCTCTGCTGCCAGAAGCCCTGGGCCACGAGGCACCCGTTGGTCAGCACCGTCAACTCGCGGACTTCGCACTCCGCCAGCGGCGGTTGCGCGTTGAACTGTCCCTGCTCGCACAGGTAGGGCAGGACCCACGCCGGGCGATCGCCCGCCAAGCCGCGATAGTAGCGACAGGTGAAGGCCGGGAGCAGGTTGCTGGCCTGGTCCGGCGGGAAATCCCAGAGCAGTTCGAGAAACGGCGCATCCAGGACCCGGTGCATCGCGTCGGAGCCCTCCGCTGCCGGCGCTCCCATCCAATGCCACCAGCGGCCAGGACCGGTGGACCACGGCGCGGTCACCAAGTCGGGCCTGACGGCCTTCAAGGCCGCCGTCCACTGGCCGACGAACCGCGTGTAACGGTCCAGACGCCATTTGAGATAGCGGCGAAACGCCGGATCGTTCACGTCGGTGGACGCGGGAATCTCCCGGTCCAGATCGTGCCGGTATGCCGCGCAGCAGTGCGGGCAGAAACAGTGCGACCAACAGCCAAAGCCATCCAGGTTGTACCCGTCCCAGCCCAGTCTCTTGACGAGTTCGACTTGCGACCGGATGAACCACTCGCCGTACGGTGAGTTCCAACAGCCGAGCACGGCGTCGCGCTGCAATTGCTCGACGCTGATCGGCTTGCCGCCCGGCGAGTTGATAACCTGCCAGTCGGGATGCTCCGCCTGAATCCAAGGCGTCATGTAGAACCGGATGGCCTCGCCCAAGACCTTGGCTCCGCGGGCATGCGCCCGCTCGACGCGGCTACGAATCGCCCGCAGCGTCTCGTCCGGCACCCGCTGGCCACTGCGGATGTCGATGATTTCGTCGTTCTTGCCGAGAATCCACGGGCCCCCGGCAAAGCCGATCCCCGCCGCGTTGGTCCCCCCGCAGATCACGTTCGTGCCGCTGCGGATCGCCTCGTCCAGGTTCTGCTCGTCGATGCCAAAGCAGAGCCGCTGATGCGAACGCAGCCAAGTCGATTCCGACACCAGCCGGAAACCGGCGACTTCCTCCGTCGCAGCCACCGCTGGGGATACGCCGAACAGGAAAAGTGCGAGCCCGAACGCGCTGCCGCGGATGCCAAGTCTCCGCTTCGGCGGCGGTTCCGTCTCGCAAGGCACTCGCGCCAATCGCCGTTCCGACTCAGCGGCTACGCTCTCGGCGCCGCCCCGGGGACAGATGCGCAGGAGGAGCAGGATTCTGGTTGGTAGCATTCTCACGTCTTTCCATCTCCCTGGTGTGGGCGGGCTTCGTGCGAATCGCG
>Ga0172371_10013666_pt1 | contig 10543 bp, 7 predicted proteins | sample Lak12m_FD_114543 | JGI IMG/M metagenome (GOLD analysis project Ga0172371, IMG submission 114543) | Freshwater microbial communities from Kabuno Bay, South-Kivu, Congo - kab_022012_12m | ecosystem: Environmental > Aquatic > Freshwater > Lake | place: Democratic Republic of the Congo: South-Kivu... | reverse complement strand
ATTTTGATAAACACTATAATTAACTTCATTAGTAGTTCCTGAAGAGTCTGTAGGAGAAGCAAATCTAACTACTTCATTACCTGTAGTTGGTTCATATACATAAAGTCTAGGACTAATTGTAGTAGTTCCTATACTTAATTTATCAGTAACTGTTACGTCATTACCTACAGTAAGATTATTACTTACGTTTAAATTAGTATAAGTAAAGGTTGTAGCTACGTAAGTAGAGTCTTTATAATCAGCAGTAAATTCATGATTGTTTATAAAATAATTTTGTTTATTGAGAGCCGAACTAGCTGAAATTACAAAATAAGAACCTTCATAATTACTAACTCCTGTATTTCTAATAGTTACGTAAATAGAAGTTCCGTAAGAACACCAAGCCCAATCTTCTTCTAATATTTCAGTACTTGATAATTGTAATAAAGATATAACTGAATTAGCTGGAGTAATCTTATAGGCTTCTGCTGTTGTGGTAGGTTCGGTTGATGTTGAAAATCTAATCCAATAAGCTGAAGTTGTATTTATTGTGGTTGTAGCCCAGTCTATAGGAATAGACCAATATATTCTCCCATCACTTTCAAAATTGGAAGTATCATCAACATAAGTAGCTGAAGAAATATCTAAAGTAACCCAAGTAGCTCCATTCCAATATTCGGTATCTAAAGTATAATTGGCTCCTCTAGTAGCCCATTCAAAAGCTACACCAGCGAATGTAGAAGCTAATCCTACATATAAATAATCTAAAGAAGAATCTATAATTTTAAAAGATACTCCATCTTCTGAATAAGCTTCTGTTGTATGGTCTAAATAACCTGTGCCGCTATCTCCATTATATAAATAAACTTTTAAAAATGTAGTATCGGATTCGGAATTAGCTTCTCCTCTATTTTCATACGCTTTATTGTCAAAATATAATTCATTTAATACGTCATAAGTATAGTAAGTAGGAGAATATTTCCAAATACTATAACCGCTTTCAGCGTGTAAGTGAGTCCAACCACCATAAGTAGCTAAAGTATGGCCTAGACTTTGATTTCTAAGAAATTTTCTATCTATACCTATGTCGCTAATAATTTGGTCTACCTCATTCTTATCAAACTTACCTTGTTCTATTTTACCATTTATTTCCAATATCATATCATTCAAATCTTCTATTTTATCGGAAATAGGTAGATTATTGTTTATTTTAGTAATACTCATTTAAATTTCTCCTTAGAAATCATACTTTATAAGTTTAACCTCTCTAAAATAATCACTGTCCCTACACCCAAACCAGTCGCTTCGGTATTTGAAACCTTTAATGAAATTATTTCGTTTGCTGTATTATTCCACGACGCCCCTACAAGTGCTGTATATCCAACAGTCGTCCCCATAATAGCTGACGAGCCTTCCATTATTACTGACCTTACATAACCCGATTTGGCATAGATTAAAAAAGATGCTTGATAGAGGTCATTCAAATCTGAACCAAAAACCAAACCACCACTGAAGTTATATTTTGAGGTATAGTTTGCCGCAGTAACGGTAGTATTTGTAGCATATAGTTGTTGATAGCCATAATTGTTAGCAGTATCATCATTAAATTGAAAAACTGTAGTGCATGCCCCATCATAATTATTTACCCCTCTTATTACTAATCTATATAAAACATCTGTATCTCCGTCTAAATCAGTAAAAGCGTGGGAGTCTATCGCAGAGCCAGTTACTTCTTTTCTACTTACCTCTTGCCAAACCCCATAGACTTTACCTTGAACTTCTAAATCACCAGTCTTTAAACCATCGGCAGTTACTTTTCTCATTAAGATAATACGGGTACCTACACCTAAACCGCTAGCAACGCTACCTAATACTTGAATAGAAGTAATGTTGCTATCAGTTTTATTATAAACACAACCATCCATTCCACATTCACCAACAGTAGTTCCAGATATTTTACCTACCCATTTTGTAAGAGCAGTTCTAATATACCCTTGTTTGGCATATATGTGGGCTTCACCAAAAATAATGTCGCCAACAGAATTAGCATTATAAGACATATAAAATCTATTTATACTTGTAGTTCCTTGTGTAGTTGTGGCGTTAGAACCAATCCCTTTAAATTCTTGATAACCATAAATTGTTGATGTATCGTTATTAAATCTAAAGGACAAAGTTCCGTTGGCTCCTCCAACAACTTGACGAACTATTAATTTATATTCAATATCAGTATCACCATCTAAATCGGTAATATCATAATCGGTAACTGCTGAGGCTAACTCGCCGCTATCGTGAATGACTTGCCAGGTTCCGTCTATAATTGTCGGGCTCTCAATAGTTCCTATTTTCATACCGCTTTCCTCACTTTTTTCATAAGACAAACATAAGTGCCTATTCCAAGACCATTAGTTTGATTTGCCGCTAAAGTTATTTTAGTTATATTATCGGCCGTGTTATTCCAAGATTGGCCAAAAATACTAAGAGCAGATATGGTGGTAGCTGAAGTTTTGTCAATTATTGTTCCAAAAACTAGTCTACTATAACCCTTTTTAGCGTAAATTATTACTCTCCCAAACATAATCGTATTTATATCAGTGTTAGTAACTTGGGGGAATTGTACATAATTTTGATTAGTTACACCAGAAGAGTCTAATGTAGTAGCATTATATCCTCTACAAGAACGGCTACCATAATTGGCCGCTGTATCCCCATTAAAAGTAAGTAGAAAATTAGTTGCTGTAGAACTACCTCCAATTTGTCTTACAGTAAGCTCATACTCTTCGTCAGTATCTCCATCTAAATCAGGAATAACTAAAGAAGTTCTTGCTCCATCATAAGGGGCTGTTGGGGGGGTAAAATCAGCAGTCCAGCGGGCAATGCCTTTAGAGATTCTAAATTCATCTATATAGCCATTAAGATATCCTTCTGCATATCCTCTTTTCCCGATAGTAAGTGCTGCCTCTATATCTCCTATCGTATTTGTACCGAAGGCAGTACTTTCTGTTACGGAAGTATTTTGAACTCCATCAACAAAAAGTTTAGCAGATGTAGTAGTTCTTACGACAGCATAGTGATGCCAATTCGTATCAGAATATGCTCCTGTCCAAATATAAACTCCCTTGTTTGCTGCACCTGTTCTTACTTCAAGAGTAAGTCTGCCATCATTTTCATAATAAATGTCAAACTTATTATCTGCATCAGCAGCTTGGGAATATACAAATTGTTGTTTAAGAGAACCTGCTTTAAACCGCCAATCAATGGTAAAATCCCCATTACCCATATCCCAATCAGCACTATCATCTAATGAAAGATAGTCGTTACTTCCATCAAAATAGATGCTGCTACCTATTTCATTAAACTTATATTGAGAAGTAGAAACAACTGCTCCACCAGAAGTAACTGTTTTACCAGTTGCATCACCAATAGAATCACCATGTATCAACAACTTAGTATAAGAATCGAGGGCGACATTGGTCTTCTCATATTCCTTTACCCAAGTATCCGCCATTAAATTACTGCTAAGTTTAGGTGTCAATTTACCTGTTTTCATGTTTTATCCTATATAAGAATAACCCCAAGTACCACTTAAAGTACCATAGGAAGTTAAATCTATTTCTACTGAATTAATAGAACCTGTTACATTATCCGGCAATATTTTTTCTCCACTGTTATCAAAAATTTCTACTACAATAGCGTAAGGAGCTGTAAGTTTTTTACTGTGAGTTATAGTTAATTTACCTGTAGATAAACTAGCATTAGTGAATGTACCTGTAGTAGCTGAGGCTCCTCCACCTGAAGCTCCATAAAGAGGTCTTAAATCAGCGTATATATAACCACAATTATCAGTAACGTCTTTTAAATAATACTCTACTATTTTAGTAGCTGTTGTTGGTATATAAACAGCATACAAAGGTATGTGACCTGTAGGGCAAGCTGGTATATCTGAAAATGTTGGAGAAGCTAATTCACTGCCTTGAGTAATGGTTAAATATGTTTCTCCTGAACCTGGGTCTGGGTTATAGCTTAATAAATCTATTCTAGGATTAGCACTAGGTACAGTAAAAGCACTTGTAATGCCTCCAGCATAAGATATTCTGTTACCAGAACTATCATAAAAAGGATAAAAATAATCTCCAACGTATGATTGCATTACATATAATTTCATACTGCCTATATAAACATGTATAGTATCAAAATAATAAGTTTCTGAAGCATCTAAACCTTTCCAACCATAAGATACTATATCACTTAAAGTTGCGGCAGTACCATTATCACTATCTGGTGAAGCTAGAATTACCGAGCCTTGAAGCCAAGTATTTGCTACAGAATAAGTAGTTAAATTCCAATAGCTCTGATTACCTGAGCTATCTTCTAATACAAATTGAATGATTGAACTAGCAGTTCCTAAACATTTAATCCAAGTACCTAATTGAGTAAAATCTGATAAATCAACAGCGGTAGACAAATTAGTTCTTAAAACTTCTCTATTACCTGTAGCGTCAACAACTACTTTTAAACAAGCTATTCCTTCATTATTAACTGTTTTTTCTGTAGTTACTGTGCAACCTGTTCCTGAATACATAGCGGCCGCCGCTACATCTGTTCCATAATCGTGAGTTTCTAAAATCATATTAGCTACGGCTCTAAAAGGAAGAAAATCCCCACTAGCTAAAGCCGTAAAATTATTTCTGAGATTTGCAGAACTAAACCCATCTCTAGGTCTAGGTATATTCCAATCTAAATATGGTTTTGGTATGTTACTTATAAACATGTTTTTTCTCCTAATATCCTGTTGCTACGTAATTAATTTTTCCTATTTCGTAAGCGGTTGTTTCTGGATTTCTTAATTTAATTCCAGTTACTCCAGTAATTGTTATATTATCTGGGTCAATTTCTACAACTAAAGGAGTACTGGCTTTTATTGCTGTAACTATAAAATTTGGTTTATTTATAAATGCTTTAGTGAAAGTTATATTTGTTCCTGCTACCGCAATATCAACATCTTCATCATGTAATGAAAATTCTTTGCCATCAGCATAAGAACGAGACCAATAAAAATCTATTGCCTCATATCCTGTAGCTATAATAGAAGTAGCTTTTATTTTTGTCCATCGTGTATAAATTTGTCCTAAAGTATATAAATGATAATCTGTCCAAGTAATATTATCTAAACTTTCAGCTTGTTCCATCCAATATTTATATCCTTCTTCAGTTAGATATCCTACGCCTATCATGTGAGAAAAATAACCTTCAAATCCCCAATTATAAGGATATGTTTCAACCCAATGATAACCTAACTCTAAAGGGAAATCATATTCATATTGCCCTTCTTCTGCGGCTAACCAATCTAATGAAACACTATCCCATCTATCATTAGTTTTACCAGTCCAACAAATACTATTGTAGTTGGCGTTATATAAATTCTTCCAATGCTCTTGTATATTTTCAGTAATAAATGTTTTTTGTGAAGTATTCCAATCAGCTTGTATTGAATAAGCCGCTATAGTTGTAATTCCTGGTCTATAAAGAACATTTATGTAAGCATAATTAGCGTTTACTGAATAATTTCCCGCAAAATCTCTAGCTTTAATCCAATATAATTGCGGTCCTAACAAAAAGAAAGGTAATTCATATCTTGTATTAACAAAAAAATCAATAAAAGAACCAGTATCCCAAGTTAAACCTACTCTTAATTCATAACCAGCTAAGTCAACTTCCAATACTGGTAATAAGTTAAATATTAATTTATCACCGTATTGTGATACTGTAAAAGATAATACGTCTCCCGGTGGAGTTGCGGCACCACCTAAAATAATATCACCTGTAATAGTTAAAATACCCGTGGTACTATTATAATAAATATAATTGTCTGTAGCTACGTCACCAACTATAAAGTCTCCTACGTTATAAATACCGTATCTTCCAGCAAAACCCAAACCATTTAAATTACCTATTCTAGTTTTGGTAGTTTCGTCATTATAAGTATTTGCACTATTTCTAGTTACAATCTCTATATAAGGAAGATTAGCACTACTATCTCCACTACTAACTAAAGAAATTCTATCACTTATTAGGAGAATAACGTCTCCTTTAACCCAACTATTATTACCTGTTCCATCAAAATCTCTAGTAACTACTAAAGTTGTAGTTCCACCACCTGAAATAACTTTTAAATATTCGGATTGAGTAGAGTTTTTTAATCTTAAAATATCACCATTATCAAATACTCCTTCTTTTACTTTTATTGTGGTATCAACAGTATTTAAATCTTCATCTAAAATAGTACCTTTAGATACAACAACATCACCACTAGATACTTGTATTTCATCTTGTTTAAAAATTGCACTTTGTAATTCTCCTCTAACTAAAACATTTAAAAATTGAGCTGAACCATCATCTCTTATTTGAAATCCTCTACCGTTATAACCACTTATAAAATCATCACTTTCAATACTATTCTTGGTAATTAATATATTTCCTACTCTAGCATCTATGTTAGTAAATCTACCTAATTCTATTCCGTTACTGTCATAAAAATAAACACCATTCTGATTAAACTTAGCTAATAAATTTTCACTTAAATCATATAACTTCATAGAGTTACTATCTAATTCTAAAGTTCCTGCGGTATTAAGTATTTTTAAATCTTCATTAAGTTTAATATTTCCTATAAGATTATCAGCTAAAATTTTACCTATATTATCTCTCAATAATTCTATACTATCTTCTTCAAATTTATCATTATAACCATAAAGTTTTTGTTCTCTAAAATTTACTATATAAGCGTTCCAAGAACCATCTTTATCATCTTGAACTAGATTAGTAATTCCCGGTTTAGGAATAATTATCTTAGCTACTGTTAATCTATTAGAATTATAAGTACTTTCAATTAGTATTCTATTTTTATACAAGACTAAATAAAATACACTATTGGTATTATTAAATGGAATTTCTATTGTAGCATCGTTTTCTAAAGTATATAACATTCCACCTACACTTCCCTTACCTAAACTAATATTTACTTTAGTTGAAATAGGGGTTGTAGCTGTTACTATCAATCCTTCAGTAATTATGGAAGGTAACGCCTGAGCTAATAAATCTTGAATAGCAGTAACTATTTCAGCAGTACTAGCGTCTGACCTACCGTCTCCACTAACAGGAGATAGTAAGGTTCTTGTAGTTTGATTTTGATATTGAGAATTAGTATTAAAACCTACTCTCTTATTTATCTCCTCAACTACTAATTGATATAAATTCTTATAGGTAATAGATGACATCTTATTATTTTACAGTTTCTTCCTCTTTAATCATTTCTTTCAGAAGATTTACTTGCCCTAATTGTTGTTGATAGACTGTTTCTATCTTTTTAAGCATATCTTCAGCTTTAACTAATTTTTCTTTCAATTTTTCTATAGTCATACTCTCCTCACTTTTTTTCTATTTTAATCTTAAAATCCCAACCTTGAGTTAATTCTTCAAATAAACTAGCGGGGAATTTACAACCTATTCCTTCTCTAGTTCCTATTTTAATTGTAGCATCACAGAATGTACTGCCCATAAAATCAGTATGTTCATAAGATACTTTACTAACATCACTATTTCTAAAATTACAATTAGTAGCGTTACAACTTCTCATCCAAGCTTTACCTACAAAAATAGTTCCATCAAAATTACAGCCTGAAATATTACATTTAATTATACTAAATATAGTCTTTTCATCACCTAATATACAATGAGAAAAATTAGTATTACTTAAATCACAATCGGTTCTATTTAAATTCTTAATTATAGCAAAACTTAAATTTTCTCCCTTAATATCTACATCTTTAATTAAATCACTTATGTCTAATTTATTTTTAATGTATGTTTGAATCTTACTTCTTAATTCGTTAGTTATTGGTTTTAACATTATATTTCTCCTTACTTTATGACGGATAACGTGCTAACACAAGTGAGTAATAACCGTTATTATCACTTAAACTATCAACAAAATATCTAGTATTTGTATTATTATAAGTATCAATTACTGTTAGTGTTTGGCCTACTTCTATATGAGGTGAATATAAAACATTCACTTGTATTTTAGTATGGTTTTTAATAAATTCTTTTAAAAATTCTTTAGCTACGTAATTAGATTGAGCTTCACTAAATAACATATCATCATTAACTTTATTTGATTTGTAAACTCTATCCTTTAATTTAGGTAATAATGAATCATAATCATAAACAGAAGTGTCTCCTTCTAATTCTTGAACTACATAATCACCTATTAAATGATTATCACTTAATCCACTACTTATAGTAAAAGACGTAGTTGTTTTACTAGTATAATTAAAAGAATCCGCTGTTCCATCATCATTTAATATATAACCACTTCCTGAAGCATCGAATCCTTCTGTTGATACAACATTTAAAGTTGTGGGATATTCTCCTGAAGATAAAGCGGTTAAATCTATGTTACTTGTTAAAGTGGTTGTAGGTATTAGTTTAGCTTGGGATTTAAGTGTAATATTATTATAAGCTGATATTTCAGTTACAGCCACCACATAAGTTCCCGCACGTATAATAACTGTAGTTCCATTAGCTGTAGAAGAAGTAGCTACTCCTTGGTCTATTAAAGTTTGTCTATTAGCATCAGAAACTACCGCAGTAATTGTTCCATATTCTATTTTCTTGACGTTTTCTAGTACAAATTTTAAATATCTAGCTGTAAATCCTATACCTAAGTCACTCTCTTCAAACGACTTACCAACTCCACCTGTAAATTGTACATTATTAGTTTTATCACTAACATCATAATAATTAGTTCCATCTAAAGAATATTTCATAGTCACATTAAAATCTATATCAAACTTTCTTATATCATCAGGTTTATAAAAACCAGCTACTATATCAATAGCTTGTATTTCTTGTGCACTACCTAAATCTAAGATAGAATAATTATAACCTGTAGGAGGTTCAGCAAAAAATACTGTCTGTACTTGGGTGTCCCATCTACCATCAATAACTGAAGCTATATCTTTAAATGGAGTAATAACAGATAAATATTCAAAGGTTCCTTGCACTGAAGTGGAGGCTAAAGAACGTATTAAATTTTTAGATATTTTTATTTCTGCTTTATCGTAATCTATTACTACATCTGAAGTTGAATAAAAAACATAATAGGAAGCCGTAGCAATACTTTCTATTACCAGATTTTGTTCTACTCCCGGAACACTATAAGTTCCGTTACCATAATCAGCTAAAGTACTATAAGGTGGAAGTGAATTAACTAAAACACCATAAGAATCATAGTATAAAATAGGTTGTGATGGGTCTATATTATTATGTGGGGCTTTTATTTTATAATAATAATAAGTATGACTAGTAGTAGAACTGCCTCCTCCACGACCACCACCTCTTTTAAAAGATGGTAATAAACAATTAAAACCTAATTTTTTACCTATAAAAAATAATATTTGCCAACAAATAAACCCGATTATTAATAAGTTAGTTATCATTTTCCACCGCCTTCAACAGTAGTCTCCGTACGAGTAGTTACTTCCAATACTACTTGTTGCCCAGCAATAAGATGTGATTGATTATCTACAGGAACTCCATTAATATAAATAGTTGGTTTAATACTGTTAGCTGTTATTTTACCAACACCTGAAATAGGAGAACCATAAATATAGTAATTATCTTCTTCTCTTAAAAATGTTAAATCAGACATTGTAGCTATAGCTTTATAAGATTCACCTGTTCCTACAAAACTTACGTTACCGCTTAACATTAAATTAGTTGGATTTTTATTCTTAGTATAAAGAACTACTCTAGTATATAAATCTTCATCTTCTAAATAAGTTAATTCTGTTTCTAATTGTAATGTATAGTCGGATATTCTTTTTTGAGATAAATAATTAGCCCATATTTTATTATCACCTTTAGTTCTAATGACGTAATTTGGGGCTAAATAACCTCTCAATTTTTTTACTGCTTCTAATCTATTCTCTACTTCTCTAGACCTGAAACTAATGGCGTTCAATTCTATGCCTGTTGCTTGTAATGTGTTAAAAGAATAACTAATATTACAAGTAACTATTGAACTTGTAGAAATAGCAGAAGTTAAAATTACCCTGCCCATTCTCTTATCAAAATAAGAAAAAGTATCAGATTCTTCATAACCAACACTAATTGTAGGTGGAGTTGCTACGTATTGTCTACATCTTAAATGAGTTGAAGGGATAGGATAAGTTTTACCTCCACCTATATCCCAACCAAGTCCAGCTACCGCACTTCCTCCATTTTCATAAAAATCAAACTTTATAGCAGCAGTAGAAGTTAAAGATATAACTCCACTATATTCTTGTTCTGCATGGTCTGACCAACCGTTTACTAAAGGAGTGACCATATTAGTGACATAAACCCTTACACCGTCATCTCCTTTTACATAAAAAGTATGGTTTCCTGAAATTGCGTTTTTTACCCAACCTTGCCAAGATATACTTACATTATCCGTTAGATTTTCCCACGCATTTCCTACGTTGATAACTATTTCACCATTTGCCCAATTATGATTTATATT
>Ga0172371_10013665_pt1 | contig 10543 bp, 8 predicted proteins | sample Lak12m_FD_114543 | JGI IMG/M metagenome (GOLD analysis project Ga0172371, IMG submission 114543) | Freshwater microbial communities from Kabuno Bay, South-Kivu, Congo - kab_022012_12m | ecosystem: Environmental > Aquatic > Freshwater > Lake | place: Democratic Republic of the Congo: South-Kivu... | reverse complement strand
TTGCGAGTGAAACCATGTAGTTCTCACCTTGCGATTGGTTTAGGACCCATGCTTCCAATAGAGATATGTCAGTGTTCTGACTTCTCGGTTGGCAGCATTATATACCTACGGCCATTTGTGTCAATGGCGGGATAGAAGGAGGCATAACAGCTACGGAGCCGGCTCGCCGGCAGCTCCTCGTCGTCAGAATTTGCCGGCGCGGGTGCTTGCCCTGCGGCGAGGTGAGGATGCCGGCCAACCCTCCTCGCTCCGGTCGCGCCAGGGCGGGACTACTTCGATCGGGCTTCGCCGAAGCCCTCCATCATACGCCTTCACGTCTCCGCGGGACTGCATCCTCCCGCCTGGCCTCCGCTCATCATGTTGCGCATCATCTCTGACATCATGCCCGACATGATCTTCGGGATGGCCCTGGTCGCGACTACCACGATCAAGCCGGCCGCCACGGCGCCAAGACCGGCCGAGATCACGTACCCTGCAGCTCTAGAACCATTCTGCGACACTTCGGCACCTCCTTCGCGCGACACTACTCGCTCAACCGTAACTGCTTCGACCCTTTGCTCTTCTTCGCTTTCGGCGCCAGTTTGAAGGTCACGTCGACGCCCTGCGCCGGCGGGTAGTCGATCTTCTTCCCAGCCAGCGGACGCTGGGGGCCTGGTGGGCTAGGATCTCGCCCTAACCATGGGCGCGGCGCTCGGCGGCCAGTCGGTCGGCCAGGGCGTCGGTCTCGGATGGCTTGCGGCTGAGGACGAAGACGCCATCCAGATCGAGAAGGGTCAGGGCGTCGCCGGGTCGCCGATCGTCATGGCCATGGGCACGAACCTCATCCCGTTGATCTCTTGCTCTGGTCCCAGGCAGACGAAACCGAATCTCTCGTAGGCCGGCACCGAATTCGGGGCTGCGTGAACCGTGATGGCCGTCAGGTCGAGCCCCGCGTCCTTGCAGGCCTGGATTGCGGCGGTGACGAGTCGTCTTCCGAGTCCTGGAACGTGCTATCGCTTCTTGCCTGTCCTCGCATAACTAACGATTTCATCGGCAGACAACCCCTTGATTCCGCAGCGTTCGAGTGTCCGACCGGTCTGCCAGTAATCAACGCCGGATATGGCAATGCCGATTTCAATGGTGGCATGCATCAGCGGAGTAGCGACACCAAGCTGTTCCCCAAGTTGGGACCAGCATACAAGACCGATGGGGATATCTTCGGTGACATAGCGGTTTGCGAGAGACGTCGGGCCCTTGATAGGTGTTAGTGCCTTTGAGCCTTTGAGCACTTGCCACAGATCACCCTTGGGTCCATAGTCCACAGCATGCATCGCGGTGGCCTGGTCCGGTAGATCGAGCCCGAGCCTTTTTCCGATCGCTATCCGTTCGCGGTCAAGGGCTTCCATGGCACGGGCCGTGGCAGGTGTGACTCCTTCCTCGTAGTAGTAGAACTCACCCCGCGAGTACTCTATCCGGCCGGCGTTCAGAAGAACGCCCAGCGGATGAACCACCGGATTGGCATTCGACAACCCAGCTTCGAGAACATCTCTGAACGCAGTGATCCTCGGATAGAGGTGTGTTAGCGTCGTCAATACGTCGTGGGTCTTTACCGACGGGAACACGCCGGCCCCAAAAACGGGAAGCGCATGGTACACATAGACAGAAGCCGGCCCAGTGATGCGAGTCGCGTACGGCAACGTATCCAGTTCCGCGAGAGTAATATCCGCTGTGCATCCGCGTTCCCGCAGCGTAGCAGCGAATTCCAGACTGCCCAGAGTGCCTGGCATCAAGACGATGCATTGGCCGTCTTGCAGGTGTGGCGCTAAGAGCTCTGCGTACGCCTGATGGTATAGAGCGGGAACGACAATGAAGATGACGCCAACGTCACGGGTTGCCGCCGCGATGTCGTGAGTACAAAGGGCGAGTTCTGCGTCCCCTTGGCGTGCTTTGCCCGTGATCGAGATCCTCTTCCGTTGAAATATCTCTGAGACATTGTCGTGAAATTGTGCAAACTCAAAAAGGTTGACCCTATGTCCCGCAAGAGTCATATCTGCGGCTACAGTCCTTCCGCCGTTTCCTGCGCCGAGCACTGCAATGTGTCTTGTGGTCATTTTAACAGTCTCCTTCGCGATATACGTGTACACCGTTTCAAGGTCACGTTGACGCCCTGCGCCGGCGGATAGTCGATCTTCTTCCCCGCCAGCAGCTCCGCAATCGTCAGGATTTGCCGGCATGGGTGCTTGCCCCACGGCGAGGTGACGACGCCAGCGCCGCGCCGGCGGGCAGGGCCAGGACGCTGAACAGGCCGGCCAGGAGCAGAGAGGTCAGCGACGCGGCCAGTCCAGCGAAGAACGCGCTGCGTTTCATAGGACCCTCCTTCGCGGGGTCAGACGCCTGGCGGGGCCAGGCTCAGCAGATCACAGATCTTAAGGTGCGAAAAACAGGCTTAGGGTCTGGTATGGCCGGCGCCGGCCTGGACTTGGCAGTCCAGGCCGAGCGGGACGGCACAGCGTCACTTCAGCAGCAGCGGCAGCCGCGTCTGGGTACCCACGTAGATCGTGACGCTCGCCTCGCCGGCGAACATATCGCTGTCTACCACCCGCAGCGTGATGGTGTGGTAGCCACTGCGCAGTTGGTCGACCTGCACCATGCGGCCGATGCCGAGGCCGCCCTGGCGGTCGGACGACCAGTGGAAGGCCGTCTCGTCGGTCATCGCGCCGTCCTCGAGGTCGCTGGCGGACCCCTGCAGGATGATGGCCTGGCCGGTCGGGTAAGCGGCGCCGGCCCGCGGCGAGCTGATGGCCGCCGCCGGCGGCTTGCCCTCCACCGAGAAGGCGGCGTTCGTTTCGTCGGATGAGGTGTTGAGCCCGTCGGAGGCCACGACGCGCAGGCGAGCGGCATCCGAGCCGGCCAGTGCGCCCAGGTCGACGGCGTAGGGTTCATCCGTCAGATTGGACGCAATCGGCCGCCAGGTGGCGCCGCCGTCGGCGCTGTACTGCAACGCATAGCGCAACGGGTCGCCGTCGCCGTCCTGGCCGTCCCATTCGACAGTGCGCTGCCCATAGGCCGGCCACTGTTCGCCGCCGTTGGGCGCCGTCAACGTGACCTGCGGCGCGTGGGCGCTGACGGGGACAGAGAGCAGCGCCGTCTGGCCGTGCCTGATGACGACCTGCTGCGTGCCTTGCTGCCACGGCATCTGTTCGAGGAACGCGCCGCCGTCGGGGTTCAGGGCCAGCGTGTCGGCGGTCAGCTCGAAGCGGCGCACGAACAGCGGCTGGCCGGCGGCGTCAAGCTGCTCGATGGAGTACTGGCCTTCGCCGGGCGACTCATCGTAGCCGGCGGGGCGCATCAGCCGGTAGAACGGCCGGTCGCTGGTGACCAGGCCGCTCTGGATGCGGCCGGCGGCCACCAGATATTCCTGGCCGGCGGCCGCGCTGGCCCACTGCATGCCGGCCTGTCCCAGCAGGCTCACCTGCCACAACAGGTGCTCGAAGGTCCAGTCTGACATCCAGCGCGGGCCGCAATAGGACATCAGGTCATAGTTGCCCGCCGGGTCGCGGTAGTCGGGGTTGTCCGGGTCGTGCAGGTCCACGCCGTATTTACCGATCAACCCGTCGGCGTAGGGATAGCTGTCGTCGGGGTTCCCCTCGCCTCCGCAGGGCGGGTTCGGCGATGCAGTATGCTCGCGGCCGAGGTTGTGCCCAATCTCGTGCGCCAGGGTGACGCCAGACTCGGCGGCCCGGGCCGGATCGAAGACGCCGGCGGCCGAGTGGCCGGGGGTATTGCCACACCCGCTGTAGCGGCCACGCGGCACGGCGTCGGAGACCAGGCCGTAGAAATGCTTGTGCACCCCACCGACCACGTCCTCGGTGAAGATGTCCATATCGGCGATTTCGTCGAGCAGGTCGCTCCAGCCGTCGCCGCAGCCTGTTGCGGGAGAATCCAGCAGGTCCAGGTCGTCGGCTGTCAGCGACGCCGTGGAGTAGTCGATGGCGCCGACGGGGTAGGTGGCGCGCGTGTATTGCAGCAGCGTGTCCATGTTCGCCGGCGTGACCGTGTGAGCATAGCCGTTGGCGGTCACGTTGACGAAGACCACCTCGATGCGGTCGGTGGGGTTGAAGGTCACACGCTCATCCCACTGGTTTTCGGCGTTCCAACAGGTGCCGCATTCACGCCAGGGCTGATCGTAGTTGGCCCACCCGATCAAAGTGGGCTCTGCATCCACTGTCCACGACGGTGGCAGCATGAAGTTGACGGTGCGACTCAGGTCGGTGAGGACGGCGTCGTCGTTTTGCGGGTCTTCCAGGGGCAGCAGGTCCGCCGGCTCCATCGACTCGAGCCAGTCGGTCCCCTTGTACAGCCGGCCAGTCACATCCTCCACCTCGTCGTCGGTGCCGGTCACGCCGACGAACAGGCGCACCAGCGTCCATTTGCCCTGGATGAGCGGCACGTGGTCGACCACCTGGATGATTTCCATGCCCACGGCGCGCAAGTCGACCGGCGACGTGGGGATCGGGGTCGGCGTAGGCAGCGCGGCGCAGCCGAACTCGACCCCCGCCCGCGCCTCGCCGGCGTCGAGCGGCACGTACTGCGTCTCGGCGGTGGTGAAGACGTGATCGCCGGGGAAGGTGCTGCCATCGGGCGCAACGTCGTACTCGCCGGCCGGCAGCCCGACGAAAGCGTAGCCACCGTCGGCCGCAGTGAGCTGCTCCGCATAAGCGGCGCGGTCGCGGAAGAGCTGCACGCGCACGCCGGCGACGCCCGGCTCGCCACCATTGCGCGCGGCGTTGCCGTTCAGGTCGTCGTAGACCAGGCCGCGGATGCTGCCACTGTCGCCGCCGGGCGCCTCGACGAACTCGATGCACAGCCGCGGCGTGCTGCTGCCACCGGTCCCGAAAACGAAGGTGCCGGCGCCGTACTCCCGGCTGCGGAAGGTGAAGCTCGACGTGGTCATGAGCGCCATGCCGTAGTTCGGCACGCCGCCGGTGAGCCAGCTTTGCACCAGGTCGGTGACGTCCCAGGTGTAGTAGACGTGCGCGCCCGGCCCCACCGTGGCGAAGCTAGCCGTCTCGATGGTCGCCGGCGCGGTGCCAAACGTGACGGTGTCCTCGTCCCAGGGGCTGATGACGCGCCGCAGGTCGACGCGGCCAGAGCGGGCTTCGGCGTCCAGGTAGACCTTCAGCGTGGCGCGATGGATGGTGACCGCCGGCGTATCCGACAGGTCGAAGCGGAACAGGCCGTGGTTGCGGTACAGGAACTCATCCTGCGCCACCTGGATGCGCTGCTCGTCGCCGTGGTTGGCCGCCGGCGCGGCTTCCTCGATGAAGGTATCCCCTTCGGCCATGTAGCAGAGGGGCGAAAGGTCGGTGAGGTCGACCCGCAGCGCATACGTGTGCGTAGCGTCGCCCACGGAGCCGGCGGTCACCCGCACGTAGTAGTCGCCGGCGTCGGCGGCCACGTAGCGCAGCACGCGGTCCCTGGTATCCTCCCCGCCGGCGCGCCCCACGACGTTCTGGCCGGGGTCGAACAGCGCCAACTGGTAGTTCTGCGGCAGATCGTAGAGCTGCACCTGGATCAGCGTGCCGGCCGGCGCCGTGAAGCGGTAGAAGTCCCAATCCCAGAATGGGCAGATGTAGGCGCGAATCTCCACGCCGGCGCCGATGGGCGCGGCCGCGTCGAGGATATTGTTCGGCTCGTAGACGTCGGCCGGGCAGGCCAGCGTGGACGTCGACGTGGGCGTGGGCGTCAGCGTGATACTGGGCGGGATGCCCGGCTCCAGCTTCAGCCGGTAGGGGTTGGTGCGGTCGTAGACGCCGCCGATGCCGCGGACGCGGACGCGATACGCGCCGGCAACTCCGGCGGCATAGGTGATCTCATCCACCGCCGGCTGGGTGCCCGCCAGCGCCGGCGGCTGCGGCGTCGCCACGCGCTGGCCCTGTGGGCCGAACAGCTCCAGGTAGTAATCAACTGGCTGGTCGCTCAGCGTGATGTGCAGCGCCTGGCCCAGCGCCAGGTCGATGCGGAACCAGTCCTGGTCCAGCGCGGTGCAGATGTAGCCGCGATACTCGCCGGCGGCGGCCGGGTAGGCGTTGGCGAAGGACTCGTTGCTTTCATACTGGTCGGGGCAGACCGCCGGCCCGGTGGGCGTGGGCGTCGGGGTACTCGTGACCGTGCGCGTGGCGGTGCTGGTGCGCGTGGGGGTGATGGTGGGCGTGGAGCTGGGCTTCGGCGTGCTGGTCGCCGTACGCGTGGGCGTGCGGGTGGGTGGCTTCGGCGTGAGCGTTGGGGTGCGCGTCGCCGTACGCGTGCGCGTCGCGGTCGGCGTCGACGTAGGAAGCTGGTAGGCCACCTCAAGGTACGGATGCTTGTCGAGCGCAATCTGCGCAGTGGCGTTCTTAGAATAGAAATAGCGCCAGTGGTAGTAGCCGGCGCCCCCCGTGTCAGGGCCAGAGAGCGTCAGCCCATAGTTGGGCGAGATGCCGAAATTGTGCCCGATCCAGTAGTTCTGGACCAGGGAGGTCAGGTTCCAGGTTTTCCAACCGATCGTGGTATTCACCGAGCTGCTGGTGTTGAGCAGCACCGCCGGCCGGTCGGTCCAAGTGAGCGGACACACCCAGGCCTCGGTCGCGCGATAGACGTTGATGGTGACCGGATTGCGTCCGCCGGCGCTGTAGAGATAGGCGTGCAGCGTGGCGTACGTTACGTCGGCATTGCTGGGGATGCTGGACAGGTGGAATCCCAACAGGGCGCGCTTCTGGTACTCTGCCGCCGCGGCGCCCTCGGAGCCGGCGCTAGGCACGACGCCGTATTCGACTTGCAGGTCGTCCTCATTACAGTAGCTGACCTCTGAGTTGTAGGAGTCGATAGTGGTGTCGATGTACGGTTCCTGGTTATAGGAGCCGGCGAAATCGGAAGCTGCGGGGATGACGGCCAGATAGCGGCCGCCGCCGAGGTCGATCTGTTGGGGCTGGAGGCCGGCTGAAGCCAGGGGTGGCTGCTCGTCGCCGCCGCCCTGCGCCTGACCCACACTTGCCGCCAATGCCACCAAAAGAAGAGACACCGCCAGGGCCATCAAACATCGTCGTGCGTTCATAGTGAACCTCCTCAACACTGACGCGGGAACACACTAGACACACAACGTATACAGCGAGTCACCCCCCACGGAGGGCGAAGAGACGGCAATGTCAGGGGGCCGGCAAAGGTCAGGCTGGGACTGGCAGAATAACCTCGTCCCCATAAATTGTACAGGAGCCGGGAGCGAATGTCAATTCAGGGTTTTGTCGCGTCCTGGCCGGCATACATGCGCGACCAATGCGTGAGCATCTGCGCCATCGCCTGGCGCGCCGCGCCGGCATCGCGGGCTCGGATCGCCTCGAGGATTTGCAGATGATACAGCTCTGACTCGTGCTCGTCGGCGGCGCGGAAGTCGGAAGGCCCCAGGGCGGGGTGCTTCTCCCAGTAGGCGCGCCAGCTCTTGATCACGATGTCGTTGAGCGCCTGCAAAAGCAGGACGAAGACCTGGTTTTGCGTGGCGCGGGCGATGGCCATGTGGAAATCGTAGTCGCCCTGGATCTGGTCGTCGACCTGGCCGGCGTGGATCATCTGTTCCAGCGCCGCGGCCATGAATTCCAGGTCGGCTGGCGTGGCGTGCTTGGCGGCCAGGCCGGCGGTCGCCACTTCCAGCACGCCGCGCACCGCCTGCAAGTCGTCGAACGAGACCTTGGCATCGGCCTGCTCGAACAGCATGTTGATCGATTCGGTGACGGGCGCCGGCCCGACGCCGCGCACGACGGCTCCGCAGCCGGCCTGTACCTCGACCAGCCGGCGCGCTTCGAGCAGGCGGATCGCCTCGCGCACCACCGTGCGGCTGACGCCCAGGGCCTCGGCCAGTTGCCGCTCCGAAGGGAGCTTGGCGCCGGTGGGCAGTTGCTGGTCCAGGATCATGCGCACGATCTGATCGGCAGCCTGGGCCGACAGCCGATCCTGGCGCTGCAACGAAGTGAACGCCGGCAATGGCTTCATGTGAGCGCCTCCTGGCGCCAAGGGGTTTCTGGTATGATGGTATGCCATCCTCGGTCATCATAGCAGAAGTTGGGCCGTTCGTCAAGACCTGTGAGGTCTCAGAGACCTCACAGGTCTATGGATACGAATTTCGTATTTTGACTGCGTATCTCTTGACATGATTCGTATAATATGATACAATATTCCTAGAATATATGCTTGCGGAGCGAACATGTATCAGCCAGACGAGATCGATCAACAGATCATCCGAGCGCTGCAAAAAGACGGGCGCATGCCCAACGTGGACATTGCCCGGCAGGTCGGCGTCACCGAAGGGACGGTGCGCAAGCGTCTGGAGCGGTTGCTGGATCTCGACGTTTTGAGGATAGCGGCGCTACCCGAGCCGGCGGCTGTCGGCCTGCCCATTCACACCATGATAGGCCTGGAAGTGGACCTGGCCGCGCTCAGCACCGTCATCGAGCACCTGATCAAGTTGCCGGCCCTCTATGCCATCTACTATGTCACCGGCGACTACGACTTGATCCTGGACGCGCTCTTCCCGGACACGGGCAGCCTGACCCGCTTTTTGACCGACGAGATCGGCCGGCTGGAAGGCGTGCGCAAGTCGTCGACGACGCACATCCTGCGCACGGTCAAATCGGCGGCCGACTGGGAAGTTCCGCGCACCGAGCGGGCCGAGGTGTTGGTAGTGGATGACGACCCCGATTTCGTCGAGTTTTGCCGCACGGTGCTCGAAAAAGAAGGGTATCGCGTCAGTTCAAATAGCAATGGCGACGAGGCCTTCGCGCGCGTGTGCATCATCAAGCCCGATCTGGTCATTCTGGACGTGATGATGCAGGGCGTGCTCGACGGCCTGAACACCAGCCGGCTGATGCGCGGCGACAAAGACCTGGCAAAGATCCCGATCGTGATGGTTTCGTCGATCGTGGACTCGCCCTATGCCGGCATGTTTCCCACCGACGAGCATGTGCCAGTCGACAGCTTTCTGACCAAGCCAGTCAGTCCAGAAAGGCTCCTGGCAGAAATACAGCGTTGGACGGGCAAGACTTGAAGATAGAAGGGCCTGGCAGCAGGAGGCATACGATGTGTAGGGTATTGATCGTAGACGACGATCCTGATTTCCTGTCAATCGCCCGCTCGATCCTGAGCTACGGAGGACACGAGGTATTGGAGGCATCCAGTGCACGGGAGGCATTGGAGATCGCGAAACGCGAGCTCCCGCACATTGTGCTGCTGGACATCATGATGGAGGCTGCCCTGGACGGGCTGCACCTGAGCCATGAAGTGCGCGCCGAGCCGGCGTTGCGCAAGACGCGCGTCATCATGGTCAGCTCCATCGCCGCGAGCGAGAATGCGGAGCTCTTCCCCACGGATGAGTATCTGCCGGCCGACGCCTGGCTGTCCAAGCCGGTGGAGCCGGCCAAGCTGCTCAAGACCGTCGGCGAGTATTGCCACCCGGACCTGGTGTAAGCCGCTCGCTCTCGCTGGATTGCCAAATCCAGGCCGAGCGCCAGGATGTGGGTTTGACAAAATCGCCGGCTTGCGCTACAATAAAATTGCTGCCGAGGTAGCTCAGTTGGTAGAGCACTTGACTGAAAATCAAGGTGTCCCCAGTTCAAGTCTGGGCCTTGGCACACGGGCGGAAGTGGCTCAGTGGTAGAGCATCTCCTTGCCAAGGAGAGGGTCGCGAGTTCGAATCTCGTCTTCCGCTCCTCTTTATTCCTGGCCCCGGCACGGCGACGTAGCCAAGTGGCAAGGCAGAGGTCTGCAAAACCTTCATTCGGCGGTTCAAATCCGCCCGTCGCCTCTAACAGGCTGGCAACCTCATGTGGGTTGCCAGCCTTTGTTGTGACTGACGGCATCGTGTACGAAGACAGCTAACCAGTCTTCGACATCCTGAATGCTTTGCTCACGACGCAATAGGCGTTTCCCTCGAGGTCGCAAGTCTGGATCCGGTGACTTGAACTACCCCGGACGAGACCCTTAGGAATGATCTTGCGAGCCTGAGCGATGATTTTCTCGCCGCGGATAGCAGCCCCGGCCTCCCGTCGAGCACCTTTGTCCTGCACCAACGCCTCTTCTTTCACAGCAACTCCTCTATCACTCCTTCGCTCGCCAGCTCCCGACAAATGTCGACGACGACCCGCAGATCGAGCTGGAGTCTCTGGGCCAGGTCTTCGTAGTCCATCACGTCGCCAGATTCGAAAAGACGCACGATCTCCTCTTTCGCGTCCTCGCGAGAGAGAGTCCTGAGCACTACGACTTGTTCCTGAGTCGCTAACATCCGCCGCACCATCGCCGACAATTCCTCGACCTTGCCCATCAGTCTGTCCAGCTTCTCTTCTACGCGGTCGAGCGGTTCAGTCTGTCGGGCTTTGGTGTACTCTTGTAGCATCACATTTGGCATCGCTCTACCTACCTTGTTCCTCGCTGTTGTTCACCATGAGCAAGTATGACCTGACTGCGACGAAAGCATTGTAGCATACCGGCAATTGCGCGTCAAAACGCTTGGCCTGTGCCAGCGAGTTTAAACCAAGTCCAC
>Ga0172371_10013662_pt1 | contig 10546 bp, 7 predicted proteins | sample Lak12m_FD_114543 | JGI IMG/M metagenome (GOLD analysis project Ga0172371, IMG submission 114543) | Freshwater microbial communities from Kabuno Bay, South-Kivu, Congo - kab_022012_12m | ecosystem: Environmental > Aquatic > Freshwater > Lake | place: Democratic Republic of the Congo: South-Kivu... | reverse complement strand
TCTCGAAGCCGCCTGGGTCCCGCCGCACCTCCAGGGCATAGGCCGCCCGACCCTCCCCGTCGCGGGCGCCTGCCAGGGCCGTCGCCAGGAAGTAGCCGCCGCTCTCCTGGGGCTCCTGGGCCGGGTTGCCGTCGACAATGACCAGGCGGAGGGGCCGCCGCAAGCCCGCGGCAAAGGTCAGGCTGTCGTCGTCGGGCCAGGCATCGGCCGAGGCCACGCGAACCGTACCCCGGCAGACCCCTGCCGGCGCCGGCCGCACCGTGAACACCACCTCCTGCGAACCCATGGGCAGCGAGCGCGTCTCCGCCTCCCGCCCGTCGGTCTGGAAGGCGATCTCCAGGGCGCCCGGAGGCGGCGTCCCGGAACAGACTACCTGCACCGCGAAGCGCGCTTCGGCGTCGGGGAAGGGGGTCAGGCAGTTCACGGCGGCGATGGCCAGGTTGTGAGGGCCAGGCACCGGCACCTCGCGGAGGCGCACCACAATGTCCGGGGGCCAGTCTGCCAGCGGTTGCTGGGGCAACCCCGAGCGCTGCAGGTCCGTGACGAGGAAGACCTCCTTGTGCCGGGCCTTGGAGGCCCGCAGACGGTCCGCCGCCCAGCGCAGGGCTGCGCCGTAGTCCGTTCCTGTGCCCAGGGCAGGCTTGTCGGGCAAGGGCTCGGCCAGGGCGACGGTATCGGCGAAGGTGGCCACGGTCGTCACCGCGGATTCCGGCAGCTTGGTCACGATGCCGCTGCCCACCTCCCGGACGGTCTCCCACAGGGGGCGGCCAAGCACGCGGCCAGCCGTGCTCCCGGAGGCGTCCAGCAGGACCACCACACCCTTATCCCGGTCACGCTGGGCCGGGTCGCCGGCCACGTAGGGCCGCGCGAACAACGCCACCAGCAACGCGATGGCCAGCAGCCGCAGCATCAGCAGCAGCGCATCCCGGATCCGCCGCCACCGGGTGGTCTCCTGCACGGCCCGGCGCAGGAACCGCACCGTGCCCAGGTCCGCCAGCTCGAAGCGCCGGTTGCGCAGCAGGTGGATGAGGATGGGAATGGCCAGCGCCGCCAGTCCCGCCAGCATCCCCAGATGGACCCAGGCGATCATCACATCATCCCCGACCGTCGCAGGAGGTAGCCGATCAGCACCTCCGTCAGTGGCTCACGGGTGGTGGCCGAAAGCCAGTCCATGCCCGCCTCCAGGCAGCGCCGCTCCAGGTCCCGCCGCCAGGCGGCCAGGTCGCGGTGCACGGCGGCCCGCACCGCCGCGGTTTCCGTGCGCACCCGCTCGTCGGTCTCCAGGTCGCGAAACTCGAACTGGCCCTGTTCAGGGAGGTGCTCTTCCCACGGGTCCAGGATCTGCAGCAGGATCACCTCATGGCCGTAGAACCGCAGGTTGTTGAGCCCGCGGAAGATCCCGTCGACGTCATCGAACAGGTCCGAGATCAGGACCACGATGCCGCGTCGCCGGCAGAGCTGGAGCACCTCATCGAGTTCCGTCGCCAACTGGCTCTGCCCCTGCGTCTGGGCCTGATCCAGCAGCGCCACCACCTCGCGCAACTGACCGGGCCGTACCTTGGGGGGAACGTGGTCCCGTACCCCGCCGCCGATCAGAAAGACCCCCGGCGCATCCCGGGCCAGCAGCGAGAGGTAGGCCAGCGCCGCCGCCGCCCGGGCCCCGTAGCGGCCCTTGGGGGCCGGACCGTGCGCACAGCCCATGCTGGCACTGCAGTCCATCAGCAGGTACAGATTGAGATTCGTGTCGGACTTGAACTGCTTGACGTAGAGCCGGTCCGTCCGCGCCCAGAGGTTCCAGTTCACATGGCGCAGATCATCGCCGGGCTGGTACTCGCGGTGCGCGTCGAACTCGGCGCTGAAGCCCAGGTAGGGGCTGCGGTGCAGACCGTGGAGGGCCCCTTCGACCACGCCCCTGGCGACCAGCTCCAGGTCATCCATGGCCATGAACAGGTCAGGGTCTTCCAAGGCAGGGTGTTGTGGATGTGACAGACTCACGGGCGAGACCCCATGGCCGGCCTCATACGTCCTCGGGCACGTGGCGCAGGATCTCCTCCGCCACCGCGTCCGGCTCGATCCGGTCCGCCCGGCTGCGGAAGTTCAGCACCAGGCGGTGGCGCAGCACGGGCCGCGTCACCCCGCGGACATCCTCGAAGTTGACGTGGTAACGGTGTCCCAGCAGGGCCCGCGCCTTGGCGCCCAGGATCAGGTACTGGCTGGCGCGCGGGCTGGCCCCGTAGGTGACGTAGCGGTTGACCATCTCGGGGCCCGTACCCCCGGACTGCGGCCGGCTCGCCGCCACCAACCGCACCGCGTAGTCCACCACATCATCGGCGACCGGCACCCCGCGCAGGATCTGTTGCAGGCGCAGGAGCTCGTCCGAGGTCATCACCGGATGGACCTCCGGAACCGCGTTGGTGGTGGTGCCCTGCACGATCTGCACCTCTTCCTCCCGCGTCGGGTAGGCGACACGGGCACAGAACATGAAGCGGTCCAACTGGGCTTCGGGCAGCACATAGGTGCCCTCCAGTTCGATGGGGTTCTGCGTCGCCAGGACCATGAACGGCGGGCGCAGTTCATAGGTCTTCCGGCCTACCGACACCTGGCGTTCCTGCATGGCCTGCAGGAGGGCCGCCTGTGTCTTCGGCGGCGTGCGGTTGATCTCATCGGCGAGCACGATGTTGGCGAAGATCGGCCCCGGGAAGAACTCGCGGAAGCGCCGGCCGGTCTCCGGGTCCTCTTCGATGACGTCCGTCCCGGTGATGTCGGAGGGCATCAAGTCCGGCGTGAACTGGATGCGACAGAAGTCCAACTGCAGGGCCTTGGCCACGGTGGCGGCCATCAGGGTCTTGCCCAGACCCGGTAATCCCAGCAGCAGCACATGCCCACGGCAGAGCAGGCTGATGAAGATGAGCTCCAGGGCCTCGCGCTGCCCGTAGACCGCCTTGCCCACCTCCGTCATCAGGGTGTCATGGGCTTCGCGGAGCCGTTCCACCAGGGCGAGTTCGTCTTGCTGCTGGTCCATGCTGCTCATCCTCACCTGTAGGCCTGTCGCCGGCGTCGCACCGCCCGGTCTGATGGATGCCGTCGCACGGCTGCTTTTCCGTACTATCCGTCCCCAGCCCGGCGCGCCTGGACGGCATCACCGCCGGTACGCCAGCCCCACCGCCGCGGCATAGCGGTCGTCGTCACTGCCGGGCGTCGGGTCGGCCTTGCCGTCACCGTTGCCATCGACCACCGCGCGTTCGGTGATCACCAGCCCGCGCTCACGGTACCACGCCTCAACCCGGGCCGAGGTGGCCCGCGCCATCTCCGTGACGGTCAGCGTGCCATTGCCATCGGCGTCCGCCTCCCGCGGCCGCGACAGCACCTCGGCCAGCAGATGCGGAAACTCGGTCTCGTTATCCTCCTGCCCCGGGGCGCTAGCTGCTACCAGCACCCGGTTCGGCCCGGCGAGCGCATCGAGAAAGGCCCCCGAGGCCGTGTGCGTCAGCAGGATCACCAGCGGTGAGCCCGACGCGGCGCGCCCGAGCCGCTCGCCCAGTTGCCGGGCCGTGATGTCGCGGCCCGGCAGGTGGAAGCGCGCCTCGCCCTTGCCTGTCGCCGCATGCCCGACGAGGATCAGCCACAGTGGCCGCCCCGAGACCGAGGCGTCCCGGATGGCGTCCAGTTCCCGCAGCAAGGCCCCCTCGTCGCAGGCCGGAATGCCGTCCGCTCCCCGGTCAAAGAGGAGGCGGATGTCCCCCTCTGGTATGCCGAACCCCTGCTGCAGGGCCTCGCGCAGGCGCGTCACCGTAGCTCGATACCGCTCAACCCGCTCGGCGTCCCCCGCCAGCCCGCCAACCACCCAGACGCGGGGACCGGTGCTCTCGGCGGCCATCCCGGCATGGCCCAAGAGACAGGCGGCAACCAGGCCCAAACCCACCACCCCACGACCGATGCGGCACACGTCCACCCGCAGGCCTCCTGCGGCTCGACGCCGCGCTGGCACCACGATGCTGAACTCGCAATGTAGGCTCTGGGCCCCGGCCCGTCAACGGCCCGCGGCAGGTGCTCGCAGGCCCGGAGCCAGAGGCGCAGGGCCACAGCGTACTCCGGCCCAAGCCCACGCGGATACACGGGTGCGGGGTGATACCCAGTGGCCTTCAGGCCATCCACCGCGACCCCCGGTTGACAAGCACTCCCCCCCGCCTAAGCTATGTCCCGCGCCCTGGCCCTGGGGCAGGCGCAGCGCTCTGGTGGTGGACCCCAACCTCGGAGATGAACCGTGTACCGCATCGGCAAAGACGAACTCGACGCCATCAGCGAGGTGCTCCTCAGCGGCAAGGTCTTCCGCTACGGCATCGGCAACGCGTGCACGCAGTTCGAGGAGCGCTACGCCAAGTACCTCGGCGTGAAGCATGTCATGATGACCTCCAGCGGCACCACCGCCCTGACCGCTGCCCTGGTCGGCCAGCGCGTCGGCCCTGGCGACGAGGTCCTCGTCCCCGCCTGCACCTACATCGCCACCGCCATCGCCGTGGTCGCGGCCGGTGCCATCCCCGTGATCGTCGACGTGGACGAGTCCCTGACCATGGACCCCGACGCCGTCGAGGCGGCCATCGGCCCCCGCACCCGCGCCATGGTCCCGGTCCACATGTGGGGACTGGTCTGCGATATGGACCGCCTCATGGCCATCGCCAAGCGCCACAGCCTGATCGTCGTCGAGGACGCCTGCCAGTGCGTCGGCGGCGGCTACAAGGGCCGCAAGGTCGGCGCCATCGGCCACGCCGGAGCCTTCAGCTTCAACTACTATAAGAACATGACCGCCGGCGAGGGCGGCGCCTGCGTCACCAACGACGACGCCAGCGTGGACCGCATGGGCTGCATGATCGACTGCTGCAAGTTCTACTGGACCAGCCGCGAGCAGAATGAGAGCCTGTTCATCAGCAATGGCTCCCGCGCCAGTGAGATCGAGGGCGCCGTGCTCAACGTCCAGCTCAAGCGCATCGACCCCATGATCCGCGCCATGCGCCGCCAGAAACTCCGGGTCCTGAAGGAGACCGCTGACACCGGCCTGAAGCCCCTCAAGGCCAACAGCCTCGAATTCGAGTGCGGCACCCACGTCGGCTTCGTCCTACCCACGGTCGCGCAGGCCGACGAGTTCCAGCGCCTTACCGGCTGCACCATCGCCGGCAAGACCGGACGCCATGTCTACACCGAGTGGGATCCCATCTTCGCCCACAGCGGCGCGCCCCATCCGGCCATGAACCCCTTCCGGTTCAAGGAGAACGCCGGTTGCCGCATGAGCTACAGCAAGAGCATGTGCGCCACGTCGCTGGACATCCTGAACCGCTCCATCCTCTTCGGGACCCATCCCGACCGCACGCGCCCTGACGTGACCAGGCAGATCCGCACTATCCGCGAAACGGCACAGGCGGTCCTGAAGTAACGCCACGACCGTTCGCCCCGGCCAGGCCACCGACGCCCCCGCACCCGCGGCACCGGGCCGCCGGGGGTCTGCGCGGCTCTCTCGGCGAGGCTCCAACCCAAGCCACCCGCCGGGCCGCGGTCACTGACCCGGCTTCAGGATGCGCTGACCGTGCCTGGCCTGCCTGGCGCCGTACCCCTTGCATGGGCCGCAGGCCCGCCGCCCGGCATCACCGTGGCCCAGGACGCCCTACGTCCCCCAAGGCCAGACCCCGGCCACCGTCCCGCCGCCGGTCCTCCCCAACGGCCGCGGGAACCGCCAGAACCCGTAGGGTCGGGCCGGGCCTGCGGGCCGCCGCCTCAGCGCCGAAGGCGCGGCCATCCCTCAGCCCAGCCCACCGGGCTGGGGTCCGGGGCCCCCGCCCCCAAGCCCTGACGGGGCGCGCTAGGCAAAGCGGGACCTCGACCGAGCGGCGAGCCGTCGCGAGCTATTCCGCTTGCCTTCCGCGCCTGGAAAGGCTACACTATGGATCTCATTCAGACACAAAACCCATAGGAATCATGGAGAAGGATCCTCAGATGGCTGTACTATCCGGACTTCGGAGGTCTCTCGTCGCGTGCCTACTGGCGGCCCTGGCGCCGTGGTGTACCGCCTACGAGCGCTACTCCGACGGCTGCGACAGTTGCCATGGGGGCTTCATGAGCACCACGTCGACGAAGCCGGGTAACACCTGGCCCGACAAGAAGCACGACGTGCACCGTCACCAGATGCTCAACGACGAGTGTCTCGCCTGCCACGTCTCCGTGGGGGACAACCCCCAGATGAACCGCTCTGGCGGCACGGCCTCCCTGCCGGCGGACGGTTGCCTGGGCTGCCACGGCCAGCCTACGGCCGGCGGTGGCGTCAGCGGCGCCGGGCTCCGGCGCTTCCACGCCAACAAGGGGGTGGCGGTGGACTGCGCCGACTGCCATACCTCGGACCCGGTGCCCCCCGCGGAGAGCGTCGCTCCCCCGTACTACGGCAAGACCGGCGTGAACATTACGGCCCCCTGCAACGGGGACGGCTCCGAAGACTGGACCGGCGACGGCCTCGGCCTCGACAACGACGGCAACCTGGTCTATGACACGGCCGACGTTGCCTGCAAGACCTGCGCCTACGCCATCGACCCGCTCGGGGCCCCGTTCCCGGGCGTTGGTGGCACCGGGACCGTGACCGTGATCGTGGACGCGGGGTGCACCTGGGTCGCCGGAAGCAATGCTCCCTGGATCACCATCACCAGCGGGGCCGGCGGTTCCGGCGACGGTACCGTGAGCTACACCGTGGCCAGCACGAACCAGGCCGCTCAGCGCGTCGGGACCCTGACCGTTGCCGGGGCCCTGTTCACGGTGACCCAGGCCGGCGCGTCGTGCCTGGTCACCGTCAGCGCCGGCGTTTCCCCGGCGGCGAGCGGGACCGTGGTCGGCGCCGGCGCCGTGGTCTGCGGCACCGACGCGGTCCTCAGGGCCACGCCGGCCACGGGATACCACTTCGTGCGCTGGACCCAGGAGGGGGGGTGGGCCAGCCCCGACAACCCGCTGACCCTCTCGACCGCGGCGCCGCCTCCGGGCGGTGGGGGCGCTTTCGTCCTGACGGCGGAGTTTGCGCTCAACACCTACACCGTAACCTTCCTGGCCGGGGCCGGGGGTACGCTGACCGGGATCGCCAACCAACAGATCACCCACGGCGGCGACGCCACGCCGGTCACTGCAGTACCTGATCCAGGCTTCGCCTTCGTGCGCTGGAGCGACAACGCCACGGCCAATCCGCGGACCCTCACCCGCGTGACGTCTTCGACGACCCTGACCGCCCAGTTCGTCGCCATCGGCCCCGTGGCCCCCGACGGTACCTTCACCTTCGCCTTCATCGACCCTGCCAATCCTGGACCGCGGGAACTCTGGGACCTGACCGGTCACTACGAGGTGGCGCTCGCCACCTATCTCCTGGTGATGAACGTGACGCACGACGAGAAGGGCACCCTCGGAGGTGCCGGTACCCTCTCCGGCACGCTGCCAGGCGGCACTCCCGTCAGCATCCCGCTGGTCGCCAAGGGAAAGGCCACCGGCAAGACCGGTGTGGTCAGCCTCAAGCTCGGACTCGCAGGCCGGACCCCCACCTCGTCGGCCAAGGTGGCTCTGGTTCTGACCCTCGATGCCGGAGCCCTCGTGGGGACCTTCTCACTCAGCACCAGTGACGCTGCCGGCGGGAAGGACCAGCAGGCGGGCGCCTGCAACCTCGCCCTGCCGCCGGGCCTGAGCGGCGGTTACGTCCTGGTTCTCACGCTCAGCCGCAGCCCCGCGGGCAGCGTCACCGGCAGTGGCGACCTGGTCCTGCAGAACGGTCGTACCGTGCGCCTGACCGCCAAGGGCAGCGGCTCGGCCACCGGCAGTGCCCTCCAGGTCGCCGGAGACAAGGCCGCGAACCCCCTCTTCAGTGCCGTGAAGCTGACCCTCAGCCTCCTCAGCTACTCGGATGGGACCGGGGAGATCCGCGGGGTCGGCGGCAAGGCCTTCGGACAAGCGCTCCGCTGGCCGTGAGGTCTGACAGCGCAAGGCCGACCCGCCTGCGCACGACGGCCTCGCCTCCCCGCCGCCGCCAGACGGCGCCAGCACAGCCGACACCGCCCGGTTCAGGGATTACCGTATGGCCACGGCGTTCCGCGGCTGGCTCGCGGGGACACCACGCGTCCCTGCCGTCAGCCCTGCCAAAGAGGGCTGTGCCATGTCCACCAGCAACGAGCGCATACCGAAGGCTGCCCCGACGCCGGCACTTCGCCGCATGCCCGTGTACCTGCGCTGCCTGCGGGCGCTCCAGAAGGCCGACGTGGAGTGGGTCTCCTGCACCTACCTCGCCGAACGCCTTCAGAAGGACGCCACCCTGGTCCGCAAGGACCTCGAACTCACCGGCCTCGCCGGCAAACCGAAGGTCGGTTTCCATGTCCCGGGGCTCATCGGCGCCATCGAGCGCTTCGTCGGGTGGGACAACCTCGAGGATGCCTTCCTGGCCGGGGTCGGGAACCTGGGTTCAGCGCTGCTCGGTTACGAGGGCTTTGCCCAGCATGGACTGCACATCGTGGCCGGCTTCGACGTCGATCCGAGCAAGGTCGGCACGGAGATCCATGGCAAACGCATCCTCCCCGTCGCGGAACTCCCCGGCATGGCCCGCCGCATGCACATCGGCATCGGCATCATCACCGTCGGCGCCCGCGCCGCCCAGCACGTAGCCGACCTCATGCTCGGCGGCGGGATCCGGGCAGTCTGGAACTTCGCGCCGGTGCGGCTCGACGTGCCGGACGGCGTGATCGTGGAGAACGAGGACCTTGCCGGGACTCTCGCCGTGATCTCGAGGCGCCTGGCTGCGCTCAGCCCTCTCGGGCCTCCTCCCGTCTGACCGGCGGCGCGTCGGCTTCCGCGGCGCGCCCCGCGAGGCGTTTGGCGTCGCCAAAGGCGCGCAGGCTGCAGAAACGCGGGCCGCACATCGTGCAGTAGGGTTCCCGGCCAGGCACTGCCGCGACCCCTGGCGCCGGCGCGCCGGCGCCCTGCTCAGCCACGGCTTCCGCCCGCAGTTCCCTGGCGCGCGCGGGGTCCAGGGCCAGGTCAAACTGGCCCTCCCAGTCGAAGGCCGCCCGCGCTCTGGAGATCGCGTCGTCGCGGTCCCGGGCGCCCGGGATGCCTCTGGCGATGTCTGCCGCGTGCGCCGCAATCCGGTACGCGACCACGCCGTCGCGGACGTCCCGCGCGTTGGGCAGACCCAGGTGCTCCTTCGGAGTGACGTAACACAGCATGGCGGCCCCGTGCATGGCCGCGAGCGCCGCGCCGATTCCCGAGGTGATGTGGTCATACCCCGGCGCGCAGTCGGTCACTACCGGCCCCAGCACGTAGAAGGGGGCGTCGTCGCACACGAGCCGCTCCCGCTCCATGTTCATGGCGATCTGGTCCAGGGGGATATGCCCCGGGCCTTCCACCATCGCCTGCACGCCGGCACGGCGGCTCCGCTGGACCAGCTCGCCCAGCACGTCCAGCTCCGCGAACTGGGCCTCGTCCGAGGCGTCCGCCAGGCACCCCGGGCGCAACCCGTCTCCCAGCGACAGGGTGACATCGTGCTCGCGGCAGATCGCTAGAACGTCGTCAAACCGCGCGTACAGCGGGTTTTCCTCACCATGCACCGCCATCCACCGCGCCAGGATCGCGCCCCCACGGCTGACGATGCCGAGGGTGCGCCGGCACGCCAGGGGCACGTGTCGCCGCAGCACGCCCGCGTGGATCGTCATGTAGTCCACCCCCTGCCGCGCCTGGGCCTCGATGACCGCCAGCAGCAGCTCCGCGCTCAGGTCGTTGGTGTCCTCGACGCGGCAGGCGGCCTCGTAGATGGGTACCGTACCGACCGGGACACCGCTCCGCGCCAGAATCGCCGCCCGGACTCCCGCCACATCCCCGCCCGTGCTGAGGTCCATCACCGTGTCCGCCCCGAGCCCCACCGCCGCCTCAAGCTTCCGCAGTTCGGCCACCAGGCCGCTGGACAGGCTGGAGGTGCCGAGGTTCGCGTTGACCTTGACCGACAGCTCCCGGCCTATGCCCATGGGGCTCAAGCTGGTGTGGTGCCGGTTCGCGGGAACGACCACCCGACCCGCCGCCACGCGCTCGCGCACAAACTCGGGCTCGCGCCGTTCACGCGCCGCCACCGCTTCGACGGCGGGACTGACCTCCCGACGCTGCGCCAGCACGAGCTCCGTCTCACCGCGGACCTTACCAGGCAGAGGGACCATCGTCAGAGCCGTTCCTGTGTTTGCGGACCGGATTCGCCGCGCATCGCCCACGGCCCATCGGCACACCATGGACCGGAACGCGCGACCCGCGGGGGATGAGTGGCGGGATGTGGAGCCGTGCCTATCCCTGGCAGGGACGGCAGGCCGACCCGGACCGTACGCCCGTAGAATCCACGTATACTCTAATGCCCGCAATCCCCCGAACCAAACTCCAGGCGCCCAACGCCCAAGGCCCAGGGGCGCAACCGGGCAGGGAGGGCGGTCCGCTTCGGCTCCGCCGGGGCTTCCGACCGCCTGGCCGCCCGACCACCTCACGGAGGGGTTACGAAAAGCCGGCC
>Ga0172371_10013661_pt1 | contig 10546 bp, 5 predicted proteins | sample Lak12m_FD_114543 | JGI IMG/M metagenome (GOLD analysis project Ga0172371, IMG submission 114543) | Freshwater microbial communities from Kabuno Bay, South-Kivu, Congo - kab_022012_12m | ecosystem: Environmental > Aquatic > Freshwater > Lake | place: Democratic Republic of the Congo: South-Kivu... | reverse complement strand
TTTTATATTGACCTCGTCCAAACGGTCTCCTCTCCTGACTTATCCCCTGCAATCAATCTGGATTGGCGATTGAATAGAATTGTGCTAACAAAGGAATCCCCGCATGAAACTTCAACTTCTCGATTGGATCATCGTTGCTGCGTCGTTATTAATTTGCTTCATCCCGGCATTGTTCTACGGCAAGCGCGCCGGTAAAAACACCTCCGAGTTTTTCGTCTCAGGAAGATCTGTTCCCTGGTGGCTGGCGGGACTGTCCATGGTCGCCACCACCTTCAGCAGCGATACCCCCAACCTGGTCACCGACATCGTTCGGCAAAAGGGCGTGGCGGGCAACTGGGTCTGGTGGGCATTTGTCCTCACTGGTGTTTCGACGGTCTTCTTCTATGCCCGGATGTGGCGGCGCTCGGAGGTGATGACCGACCTGGAGTTCTATGAGATCCGCTATTCCGGCAAGGCCGCCAGCGTGGTGCGCGGCTTCCGGTCGGTGTATCTGGGCCTCTTCTTCAACTGCGTCATCCTGGCCTCGGTCAGCCTGGCGGCGTGCAAGATCGCCAACATCCTGTTCGGGCTGCCGCGCTGGCAAACGCTGGTGTTGTGCGGCGTGCTGAACGTGGCGTTCGCCGCGCACTCCGGGCTGTGGGGCGTGCTGGTCATTGATATGATCCAGTTCTTCATCAAGATGACGGCCGTGATTGCCGCGGCGTTCTTCGCCATCCAGCATGTCGGCGGGTTGGACGTCATGGTGCAGAAGCTTTCCTCGCCCATGCTGGGCCCGGACGGCAAAACGATGCTGCACTACCTGAACGTCCTGCCCGACTTCCGGAGCAACTGGGACATGGCGCTGGCGGTATTCGTCATGCCCATCGCGGTGCAATGGTGGGCGACCTGGTACCCCGGCGCCGAGCCGGGCGGCGGCAGTTACATCGCCCAGCGCATGCTGGCGTCGAAGTCGGAGAAGGATTCCCTGGGCGCGGTGCTGTTCTTCAACATCGCCCATTACGTCCTGCGTCCCTGGCCCTGGATCCTCGTGGGCCTCTGCTCGCTCCTGGTGTATCCCGAGCTATCCGACATTCAGAAAGCCTTCCCGAACCTCGACCCGAAGCTGCTGGGGCACGACATCGCCTACCCGGCCATGCTGAAATTCCTGCCGGTCGGGTTCATCGGCTTGATGGTGGGCGGGCTGATCGCGGCGAACTCCTCGACCGTCCTCACCCATTTGAACTGGGGAGCTTCCTACCTCGTGCATGATTTCTACCGGCGTTTCATCCATAAGGGCGCCCCGGAAAAGCACTACGTGCTCGTGGGCCGGCTGACGACCATCGGCCTGTACGTGTGCGCCGGCGGCATGGTCTATCTGCTCGATTCGGCCAAGTCCGCCTTCGACATCATCCTCCAGGTCGGCGCCGGCACGGGCCTGCTGTATCTGCTGCGCTGGTTCTGGTGGCGCATCAACGCCTGGTGCGAGGTGGTGGCCATGATCAGCTCGTTCGGCATCTCGCTGGTGCTGCTGATTCTCAAAACGCAATTCGGCATGGCCTTCAGCACGCACTACGCGCTGTTGATCACCATCGCCGTTACCACGGTCTGCTGGATGCTCACGGCCTTTCTCGGCCCGCAAACCGACCGCCAGACGCTGATCGCGTTTTACCGGAAGGTCCGCCCCTTCGGCCCCGGCTGGAAGTGCATCCGCGAGGCCGCGGGCATCTCGGAGCAGGAAGCCGGCGCCACGCACGAAAACATCCCCCTGGCCATGCTCGGCTGGTCAGCAGGCTGCGCGGCGATATGGGCTTCGCTCTTCACGGTCGGCAATTTCCTGTATGGCCGCACGGGGTTGGCGCTGCTGCTTCTGGGCGTGTTCATCGTCAGTGGCCTGGTTCTCCTCTACGTGATCAGTCGGCTCTGGGCCAACAATGCCGCCGGTGCCGCCCTGGCCGGCCAAGGCCCCAACCAGACAGTCAAATGAGACTTCACACTTCATCGGTCCTTCTCTCGTTGATGATGGCAACGTCCTTGGCCGCCGAAACGCCGGCGCTGATTCCCCTCCCGCAGAAGATGGAGTTGCGCGAAGGAGCCTTCCGCCTCCAGCCGAATACGCCGATACTCGTGGACCGCGCCTCGCGTGACATCGGCCAGTACCTGGCGGAATCGTTGCGCCAGGGCACCGGCTACAAACTCAGGATGGCGGCCAGCAAACAACCCCGCCCGTCCCAAGGCGCGATTGTTCTCACTGCCGCTGACGCCAAGCCGTTGGGCCCGGAAGGCTACCAATTGACGGTCAACCCGGACTCGGTCCTCATACGCGCCGCCAACCAGGCTGGCATGTTCTACGGGGTCCAAACGCTCTTGCAACTGTTGCCGCCGCAGATCTTTGCCTCGCGCCCGGCACTCGGCGTGGATTGGAGGATTCCGTGTGTCGCCATCGAAGACCAGCCGCGCTTCAAGTGGCGCGGCTTGCTATTCGACGTGGCCCGCCATTTCTTCGCCCCGGCCGAGGTAAAGCAAATGCTGGATGCAATCGCCGAGCAGAAGCTGAACACGCTGCAGATGCACCTGACCGATGACCAGGGCTGGCGCGTCGAAATCAAGAGGTATCCGCGCCTGACGCAGGTCGGCGCCTGGCGGGACGAGGCGGGGTTTGGGCTTGATCCGAACCTCAGCACGACCTACCGCGCGGACGGCAAGTATGGCGGCTTTTACACGAAGGCGGACATCCGGGAGCTGGTTGCGTATGCCGCCGCCCGGCATATCACCCTCGTGCCGGAGCTCGAGATGCCCGGGCACGCGAGCGCGGCGTTGTCCGCCCATCCCGAGCTGAGCTGCTGCGGCGGACCCTACACGCCGAACGCCAAGGGCGGCGTGTTCGCGGGCGTCTATTGCGCCGGTAACGACGCTACGTTTGCCTTCCTGGAGAATGTTCTGGCCGAGGTGGTGGAGCTATTCCCGGGCAAGTACATCCACATCGGCGGCGACGAGGTGCCCAAGGACAACTGGAAGAAGTGCCCGAAATGCCAGGCGCGCATCCAGCAGGAGGGGCTCAAGAATGAGCACGAGCTGCAGAGCTATTTCGTCCGCCGCATCGAGAAGTTCATCAACTCGAAGGGCCGCACACTGATCGGCTGGAGCGAGATCCGCGAGGGCGGGCTGGCCCGGAACGCTGTGGTGATGGATTGGATTGGCGGGGCGGTCGAGGCCGCCAGCGCCGGTCACGACGTGATCATGTCGCCCACCGGCTATTGCTACCTGGACTACTACCAGTCCACCAACCACGCCACCGAGCCCAAGGCCATTGGCGGCTACATTCCGTTGAGCAAGGTCTATTCCTTCGAGCCGATACCCGATAAGCTGGAGCCACAGCACCGATCGCACATTCTCGGCGCGCAGGGCAACCTCTGGACGGAGTACATCCCCAACTTGAAGCAAGCGCAGTATATGATCTTCCCGCGCCTGTGCGCGCTGGCTGAGATCACCTGGTCGCCACGGGCTCCCCGGAACGGGGAGGACTTCGCGCGGCGCTTGCAGTCCCAATTCCAGCGCTTCGACCAGTCGGGCGTCAACTACCGCAAAGGCACGCCCGGCCAGATCGGCGAGTAGCGACAGCGTACCGGCGCTTTCGGAGGCTCGGTCTGCCCTCAGCAAAACCGTCGTGCACACTGCGGGTCCCGGCGCCGCATTCCGGATGTCGCATTGCGACGGTTGTTTTGCGGCTTGACGTTGCCATCTTCTTCTGCCAGTATTCGGAGCAAGATGAGCAAAACCATCAAAGGCTTTTGCCCTCCCGCAGCGGTGCTCAAACGCCGGCGGGGCGTCGGAAATTAGATTCCATCGGAGGCTGACCCCATGAACAGAATTTCTCAACTCTGGCAGCGCTTGGCGCGCAGCTTTCGTCGAAACGAGTCCAGCGCATTGAGGCGAGGTTGGACGCGCGTCCTTTTTGTATTGATGAGCGCGGCGGCCTTGGCCTGGTTCGTGGTGCGCGTCATACCAAAACCCATTCGGGCCACCTATCCGTGTCAGCGGGCTGCGTTCCCGCTGGCCACGGCGTTCGTGATTTGGCTCCTGGCCGTCAAGACCAGCCTGCTCGTCTGGCTGAACTCCCGGACCTGGCTGAGACGGTTGCGGCCGGTGCTGCTCACCGGCCTGCTGGTTTGCCTCAGCGTCCTGGCCGCCACGTCCACCACTCAGGCCCTGCTCCACTTCGGGAGCCTCCCGAAACCCAGCCCGAAAGCCTGGACGCCCGCCGATCCGCCCAATACGCCCCTCGGCATCGGCAAAGGCATCTTTCCCGGCCGGGTGGTGTGGATGCGCGACACCAACGCGACGCCCTGGGGTGGCATTTACGGTCATTGGTGGTATAACGAGACGGGCGTGAAGCAGGCCGCGGTCGAGCGAATGATGTCCTGTTCTTTGCAGGCGTTGGCGGGCGCCGCCTCAGACGCTGCAGCCTGGGACAAAGTCTTCCGCTTCTACAACACCACGCACGGGCGGGGCGACTTCGGCTACCAGACCAATGAATCCATCGTCCTCAAAATCAACTGCAACAACTGCTACGCCGGCAACGAGGATGACGACGATCAAATTGACTCCGCTCCCCAGTCCGTCCTGGCGATACTGCGCCAACTGGTCAACCGCGCCGGCGTGCCGCAGGGTCAAATCACGGTCTATGAAGCGGTGCGCTTCGTTCCCAACCGAATTCTCGACAACTGCCGCACCGAGTTCCCGAATGTGCGCTGGCTGGACTCGCAGGGCGGGAACGGTGTTTGCCAAAAGGTCACTTGGCATGCCAATGCGTTTACTTACTCCACCAACCTGGCCAAGCTCGAGAACAAGGTCCCCGAGGCGGTTTACCAAGCCACCTACCTTATCAACATGGCCTTGCTCAAGGGCCATTGGCATGCCGGGGTGAGCCTCACCGCCAAGAACCACCTTGGCACCATCAGCGGCGCCCCGTTCGACCATACCTACATCGCCGCCCACAAGCTGCCGATGGGAGTCTATCACCCGTTCGTGGATTTCATTGGCACCCGCCAGCTCGGCGGCAAGACGCTGCTCTATATGATCGAGGGCCTTTACGGCGTCCTGGAAGTCGAGTCCTTCGTTGGCTCCTCCACCGCCAACTGGGCCAACCTTTTCGGCGGCGGTTGGTCTTCCAGTTTCTTCACGTCCTTCGATCCGGTCGCCATTGACTCCGTCGGTCTGGATTTCCTGCGCTCGGAATTTGGCGCGCAACTGGCCAACAACCACAGCACCAATTGCGACAACTTCCTGCACGAAGCCGCGCTGGCCGACAACCCGCCTTCGGGCATTGCCTACCAGCCCGACGGCTCCCGGCTCGCCAGCCTCGGCGTGCATGAGCATTGGAACAACTCCACCGCCATGCAGTACAGCGGCAATCTCGGCGCCTCCAATGGAATCGAACTCGTCAAGATCGTCGCCTCCACCAAACCTGCCGTCGCGCTCGTCAACCCGCGCAACGGCTCGAGCCTGACCGAAGGAACCGCTCTCGCCCTGCTCGCGGTCGTCGCCGATGGCCAGTATCCGACGCGCCAGGTGGACTTCTATCGCGGCAGCACGCTGCTCGGGACGGTCACCAACGCGCCCTTCAGCCTCTCCTGGAGCGACGCCCCACCCGGCGTGTGGGCGCTGCGGGCCGTGGCCACCGACACCCACAGTCTCTCGAGTACTTCGGCTGTGGTCAGCCTGACGATCGCCGCCTCGACAAATATCGCCCCGCCGGCCATCTCAAGCATCGCCCTCTCGAACGACACCGTGGTGCTCACCTTCCTGACGGTTTCAGGCCATACCTATCGCGTGGACGCGACCGAGATGGTCAAGCCTCCGGTTTGGGTCCCCTTGGCCCCCACCCAGACTGCCTCCGGCGCCTCCCTCACCATCCTCGATGCCATCGGCACCCGCACGGCACGATTCTATCGCGCTACGCTCGTCCAATAGACCCGCCGGGCCGACCGAGCCAAGGCGACGGTGAAGACCGGGCGCCGCGCGGGTTGCGCCCGGGTCCCATTCGCTAGCAGAGCCTTGCGGAGCGAGCTGCTCGGAGACGGGTGGGATGCCCGGCTGCCAGCCGCCTCCGTTGGCGGCACCTTGAACCGATTTCTCTCGCGCTCCGGCACTGCGAACGGCTAAACAGAACCCTATGCAAAAGCCATCGCTGAGCCCGCCACTTCTTCTTGCGGCGATACTGCCCTCGCTGTTTTGGTTCCCCGGCAACGCGGCGCCCAGCCTGGCCGACCGCTTCACCCGGCTTGAACCTCTTCCGGCGCCCGGTATCGTCGCCAGCTCGGAGGCGTATCCAGGCGGACACCACAACGCCGACAACCTCACCGACGGCAAGGTCCAGACGGAATACTCTTCCAACTCGAAAGGCACCAATACCTTCCTCGAGTTCGACTTCGGGGCGCCGACTGCGCTCGCTGCCTTCCGCCATGTTGACCGGAATGACCCCGCGACCATCACTTCTTCCGAGCTGACATTCCTGGACGCCGCCGGTGCGGTCGTCGGCACGATGCCCGTCAAACATTCGAACCAGCGGGGCGGAGTCACGACCCTGACCCTGCCGTCGCCTGTCACGGCACGCCGAGTGCGCTGGCAGGTGACCGGGCTGGGCAGCGGCCACGGAACCGTCGGCGGGGCCGAGATCGCCTTCTTCCGCGCGGGGCAAAGCGAGACTCTACCCCGCGCCATCACGCTCGAAGCGCGGACACCCCAGATGGTCGAGCGACGCGGCGCGGCCCTGGTCCGGCCACTGACGGTGACCCTGGATTATCCCTATGCCGAGGCCACGAACGGCAAGGTCCGGCTGGCCGGGGCTGAGGGAAAGCCGGTCCAACTGAGGTTCGGCCGGCAGACGGTCGAGCTGTCTGCTCCGGCTGTGGAGGCGGAGCAGAAGATCAAGATCGAGGTGGAAGCCGCCGGCCAAACCGTGGCCAGCCACGAGGCGACGCTGAAGCCCGTCCGCAAACTGGAAATCTTTGTCCTGCCGCACTCGCACAATGACATCGGCTACACCGCCCTCCAGGCCGATGTCGAGAAGAAGCAGGACGACAACATCGAGACGGGTCTGCGCCTCGCCCGGGCCACCGCAGGCTACCCGGAGGGCGCCCGCTTCGTGTGGAACGTCGAAGTGCTTTGGTGCGTGGACAATTACCTGCGCACCGCGACGCCGGAGCAGCGGGCCGCCTTCATCGCCGCCGTCAAGTCCGGCCAGATCGGGCTGGACGCCTTCTACTGCAACATTCTCGCGGGCCTCTGCCGGCCGGAGGAACTGCTCCGGCTGATGAGCTACGCCACGCGGCTTGCCGACCAGTGCGGCGTGCCCATCGAGTCGGCCATGATCAGCGACGTGCCGGGCTACACCTGGGGAATTGTCTCCACCATGGCCCAGGCGGGCGTGAAATACTTCTCCTTCGCCCCGAACTATTTCGACCGCATGGGCGGCACGATGAAGGAATGGCAGAACAAGCCCTTCTGGTGGAAAGGCCCCGATGGCAAGAGCCGCGTGCTTTGCTGGTGCCCGTCGCGCGGCTACGCCCTGGGCCATATCATCGGCGACGGCGAGGCCCTGGCTCGCTTCCTCCCGGATTACCTGGTCGAGCTGGAGAAGAACGGCTACCCCTACGACATCACCCACCTGCGCTGGAATGTGCACGGCGACAACGGCTCGCCCGACGAGAAGGTCGCCGATGTCGTGCGCGATTGGAATGCCCGCTACGCCTGGCCGCGCCTGACCATTACCACCACCGCTGCCGCCTTCCGCGCCTTCGAGCGCCGCTACGGTGACAAGCTGCCTGAATACAGCGGCGACTATACGCCCTACTGGGAAGACGGCGCGGCCTCTTCCGCCCTCGAAACCGCCATGAACCGCGCCTCCGCCGAGCGCCTCGTGCAGGCCGAGACGCTCTGGGCCATCCGCAGCCCGGCTCCATTCCCGACCGCGGCCTTCCAGGAGGCTTGGCGCAATGTGCTGCTCTACAGCGAGCACACCTGGGGCGCGCACAACAGCATCAGCCAGCCCGACCTCCCCTTCGTCCTCGACCAGTGGAAGGTAAAACAGGCGTTCGCCCTCGATGCCGACAAGCAGTCGCAGGCGTTGCTTGCGAACGCGCTCCAGAGTAGGACAGGCGTCTCGCCTGTCCCCGAGCAAATGGACGTCTTCAACACCTCCTCTTGGCCCCGCACCGGCCTGGTGACGCTCTCCGTCGCGCAATCCACCGCCGGCGATCGCGTCGTGGATGACAAAGGCAAGCCCGTCCCCTCCCAACGCCTCTCGACCGGCGAACTCGTCTTCCTCTCCCGTAACGTCCGGCCCTTCTCCGCCAAACGCTTCCGCGTCGAGCCAGGCCAGACTTCAAGTTCTTCCCGCCTTCCCGACTTCGCTGTTAATTGCGTGATCACGGCTCAAAGCGCCACCCTGTCGCACCCCGACTTCACCGTGAAGATTGACCCGCGCACGGGCGGCATTGCCAGCCTCTACAGCCACCGCTTGAACCACGAGCTGGCCGACGCCAAAGCCGCCACCGCCTTGAACGATTACTTCTACCTGCCCGGCTCCCACCTCAAGGGCCTCCAGCGCAACGGCGCCCCGCGCATCACTCGGAAGGAGAACGGCCCGCTGGTAGCCTCGCTGGTCATCGAATCCGACGCCCCCGGCTGCAAGCGACTCACCCGCGAGGTGCGCGTCGTGGGAGGTCTGGACTATGTCGAGATCCTCAACACCGTGGACAAGCTCCCGATCCGCGCCAAGGAAGGCATCCACTTCGGCTTCGGCTTCAACGTGCCCGATGGCACCGTGCGCATGGACGTCGGCTGGGCCTCCGTCCGGCCCGAGCTGGACCAAATACCCGCCTCCTGCAAGAACTGGTTCAGCGTCCAGCGGTGGGTGGACATCTCCAATGACAAGTTCGGCGTCACCTGGTCCGCGGTGGACGCGCCGCTGGTCGAGGTCGGCGGCATCACCGCCAATCTCATCGGCTCGCAAACGAACCCCGATGTGTGGATTCAGCATCTCACGCCCTCCCAGACGATCTACTCCTGGGTCATGAACAACCACTGGCACACCAACTACCGCGCCGAGCAGGAAGGCCCCACCGTCTTTCGCTTCGCCATCCGCCCCCACAAGCGCTTTGCGGCGGACGACGCGGCACGCTTCGGTGTCGCCTGCTCCCAGCCGCTGATCGTGCTTCCCGCGTCAGGTCCACTGCCCGCCCAGACCCGCCTCGAACTCTCCTCGGACAAGGTGGTGGTCACCGCCCTCAAGCCCAGCGACGACGGCAAGGCCTGGATCGTCCGCCTCTTCGGCGCGTCCGGCCAGCCCCAGACGGTTAAGCTCGCCTGGGCCAAGCCCGCCCCGCACCAGCTCTGGCTCAGCGACACCAGCGAGAAGCCCCGCCAGAAGGCCGGCCCGTCCATCGAAGTGCCCGCCTGGGGCATTGTCACCCTGCGCGCGGAATAGTGCCGTTCGGTGTCCACCCTTCAGGGTGTCCGCTGGGCAAACCCGTTTATCTCTGGCGAAAACTGACGCCCAAGCAGCGTGAGGAGCTGATGGCCTGGCGCAAACAGCGAAGGTTGCCCTGGCACCGCCCCCCGCATCGGAGCAGCGAGAAGACGCGCTATCACGTCACCGCCGCCTGCTTTGAACACCGCCACCACATCGGCCACTCGGCCGATCGAATTCAAACCTTCTGCGACACACTGCTAGGCGTGTTCCAGCAGCGCAATGTCCGCATCCACGCCTGGTGCGTGCTCCCCAACCACTATCATGCTCTGATCGAGACGACCGCAATCCTCGACGTGCTGGCGGACCTGGGCCGGATGCACGGACGCCTATCGCACGAGTGGAACGGTGAGGACCAAACGCACGGGAGACAAGTGTGGTGCGGCGCGGTGGAGCGCTACATGCGCACCGACGCTCACTTCTGGGCCACCATCAACTACGTCCACAACAACCCGGTGCATCACGGCTATGTTAAGCGCTGGCAGGACTGGCCATTCTCCAGCGCGGGCGAATACCTGGCGCAGATGCGCCATGACGAAGCCGTTCGGATTTGGAACGAATACCCGGTGCTGGAATACGGGAAAGGCTGGGACGATCCCGACCTATGAGTGCCAGCCCCGCTGGTTTGGTGTCCACCCTTTAGGGTGTGGTGTCGCGCCTCCTCCGGCTAAAGGCGGGACACCAAACAGTTCGGTGTCCACGCTTTAGCGTGTGTTGGACGCGGGGAAACACCCTAAAGGGTGGACACCAAACCTCCGCCGCTCCGCTGCGTTCCCCAACCAGTGCTCTGCACCCCCGGCCGTCCACCCTCGGAGACGGATGTTGCTTGCCGGCTTAGCGGCCTCCATGCCAATCTGGCCGCTGAGCCGCGGGAACGCAGGCGTGTGCTACGCCCCAATCTGCCGCCGCAGGGCGGCAACGGGCGCATCTTGATTTGCCCGTTAGTTTGGTATAATGGGACAAGATGTTTGGTCCCTCATCTGACATAACAACCGTAACCAAAGCACAAGGACCGTAACCTATGTCAGATCAGCCGCA
>Ga0172371_10013659_pt1 | contig 10547 bp, 10 predicted proteins | sample Lak12m_FD_114543 | JGI IMG/M metagenome (GOLD analysis project Ga0172371, IMG submission 114543) | Freshwater microbial communities from Kabuno Bay, South-Kivu, Congo - kab_022012_12m | ecosystem: Environmental > Aquatic > Freshwater > Lake | place: Democratic Republic of the Congo: South-Kivu... | reverse complement strand
TGGCGCCGGCCGAGGCTTTTCGAATTTCCAGGTGGTCGAAGCCGTCGCCAGAGTCTCGGGAGTCAAGCTGAGCCCCAAGATCGGGCCCAGGAGGCCGGGAGATCCTCCCGAATTGGTCGCGGACTCGGCCGAAGCGTTTCGCTTGCTTCACTGGCAGCCGTCGAGGTCTGATCTTGATGCCATCGTAACTGAAGTATTGCAGTGGTTTTCCGATCATCCAAACGGGTACGGGGGACTGACACTGTTCGCTCCTGATCATTCAAATATCCGATAGGTGCGTAAAATGGCCACTTATCTTGTAACCGGCACCGCCGGGTTCATCGGATTTTATATATCAAAAGCGCTGCTTAAGGCTGGAGAGACTGTTGTAGGCTTGGACAATTTCAACTCCTATTATTCGCCTGCATTAAAGCAGGCCCGCACTGAAATTCTCCTTGCCGAAAAGAATTTCTATTCCTTGGAAAAGGATCTTACTGACCGCGCAGCAATCAACAGGTGCTTCGACGAGTTCTCCCCTGACGTTGTCTGCCACATGGCAGCGCAAGCAGGCGTGCGGCATTCCTTGAAGAATCCCTATGCGTACCAGGAATCCAACCTGGAAGGGTTCGTCAACCTCATCGAAGAAGGACGGCGCAAAGGTGTGAAGAGGTTTGTTTACGCGTCCAGCTCAAGCGTTTACGGAGGTAATACCAAGATGCCCTACTCCGAAGATGACCCCGTAAACACTCCTATTAGTCTCTATGCCGCCACCAAGCGCGCCAATGAACTCATTGCACACACCTATACGCATCTGTGGGGATTGCAAACCATCGGGCTGAGGTTCTTTACGGTATACGGCCCATGGGGCAGACCTGATATGGCGTACTGGTCCTTCCTGGAAGCAATTCTTCACGGAGAGCCTATAAGAGTTTTCAATTACGGTAAGAATCGCCGAGACTTCACATACATTGACGACATAATCCAGGGTGTGATGGCGTCATTGGCTTCTCCTGCCCTCGATTCGTACGAAATAATCAATCTAGGGAATCACCGGCCCGTGGAGGTGATGGATTTCATCAAGACCATCGAGGATCTCTGCGGACAAGCCGCGGCCAGGGAGATGGTCCCGGCTCAGCCAGGAGATGTGGTGGCCACGTACGCGGACATAACCAAGGCCGAGACGAAACTGGGGTTTAGGCCGCGGACCTCTTTGCACGATGGTTTGAAAATGTTTGTAAAATGGTACGAGGATAATAGGCCGCTTGTTGAGAAGGTGCGAAATCATCGGCTGACGGCGCGGCACGAAAGTTAAGGAAAATGGCGCGATACGAATTTTCGCTCTTTAATTGGGCCGGCAGAGACGCCGGCCCCTACTTAGTGCTTCATTTCCTAAATACGGGCACGAACTTGTGCGTGGTTTCCGTCATTCCGGCGCAAACCGGAATCCAGGATTCTGGACCCCGGCTTTCGCCTGGGTGACGTGCCGGAATACGCGACCTTGTTCATGCCACAGTGCGCTTAGGAACGCCCAGGTTCATTAATGTTGCGCGCCTATCAGGTCCCACAACTCTATGCCGCTTTTTGTGCCTCTTTAGCTCGCACATGATCGCAGGCTCGGCGAATTTCGTCCTTGAACTGGTCATAATCCTCCTGCATACCGTGCAGGTACGTGCTCCACCCTGCGCTGAATTTGGCAAAGTGGACAGCTTCCTCGATTTCTTCGTCCGTTGCTCCGTGAAGCCTGGCGAACTCGGTGTGGGCGAACACACAAAACCGGCATTTGGTTGCAGCGGAAACGGCCAGTCCTACCAATTCCTTGTACTTGTTGGGAATGGCTCCTTCCTCCAACTGGATCCGTTTGAAAAGCTCCCATTCAAATTCAAGAGTGGAATCTGGAACCGCTTTGAAAAAGCTCGGTACCAGTCCGAACATATCTTCCATCTCATTGTATACTTCTTCTCGGCTCATGACACTCACCTCACGGATTAAGGTCAAGCCTCGGGTGGCCCGTGAGTCGGCAATTGGGGTTGGTCGCCCGAGCTTGGCCATCGACATTGCTCAAAATTATCAGATGCAGTTACTTGGCAGAGGATTCCCGTGCAAAGGATCTGCGCAGGTCAAGTCCGTTATTGGCTATCGTAGTCGTTCAGCAGGGCTTGCGTTGGCTCTTCGTGCGGTTAACCAATGCGAATTACGTTCGAGGAAATTCTCAGAAGGTTGGTCACTAGGCAGGAATCTGCGTAATTAATTATTCCAGAGGGTTCAATCCGCTTGAAACACCGCGTTCTCCAACTGGTGAACGCTCCCCTTTTTCAAAAATTCGACGTCCTTTTCGGTACAGGCAAGTTTTATACAGCGTCTTATCGCGGCGGAGCCTTACAACCAGTCGCTGATTTGGGCAGCGCCCTCGGTTCTCCAGTTCGCAGTGCCTGCCTTTTCCCTTGTCCGGGCAGGGCTCCAGAACTTCAACCACCCGCCACATCTCACCGGGCTCGCAGAATCTGTCCAGCAGGTCGTCCCCTGCTCCAAGGAATCTCAATCCCGTCAGATTGGTGACCACGGCCCCGACACCGACGCTCTTGAATATGTTTATCCTTGCTGCGCATTCAGGGCAGATGATGTAAGATCGGCCAACGGGGACCTTGGCGTCTACCAGTCTGGAAGAAGTTCGGCATGTAGTACATTTTACGTCCACGTTATATCACCTGTTCCAGGATAATATACGCGCAAGAATGGCGCAAATGTTTTTGCCTGCCGTGACGCATTATTATTTGATTGGCTGCTCGTCGAGCCGGGCTTCCTGGCGAAGCATTTACCAAAATTCCGCATGAACAATAGCTTTTCGGGTGGTTAGTCAGAGAATCACATCAATTGTTGGTTACCTGACCGGTAACCCCGCGCATGTATGGTCAGCCGCCCCCTGACGGGGTCGTCGAAACCGTTGGAGTCATCGGTTGGACAGTCTCGGGTTGAGGGGTTGAAACCGTCGGAGTCATGGGTTGAACGGTCTCGGGCTCTGTCAGTACCGGAGGAGCCGCGCCGGTCGGAGAAGGGGTAGTCGTAATGGTCAGTGGGCCTACGGCAATGTCAGAGGTCGTGCCCGTATCCGGATCAAAGCTCTGCCTTAATGACTCCATTCGGCTTATGAGATCGTTGGTTTGTGCGAGCTGTGTTTCAATACTGTTAAAGGCGCTCCCAAGGCGCTGCGACCAATCGTTTTTGAGCTGCTCGAGCGCCTCACTCGAACTGGCGCCTTGTTCGGACAGCTGTTCCCGAAGCCTCGCCAGGGCCTCTACTTGAATCTGCAAGTTCTCCTGGGATCGCCTCAACTCTTCAGCCACGCGGATTCTCGCCAGACTCATTTCCGTTCCCGCTTGCTCTCTCGCAAGCTTGAGTCGATCGATCTGGTTTTCCAAGCTGTTTTGAAGCTGCTGTATCCTCGCGTCCACGCTTAGGCTATCAAAAGCACGCGCTTCCGCAGACGCGAACACGCCGACCGTGAGAATTACAAGTGCTGCCAAGAAATTTCTCATTTCGCCAACTCCCGGAGAGGCTGGTGAAGACCCACCTCTACTGTGGAGTCTATACCATAAATAACAATATGTTACAATAATTAAATAATGTAATGGATTAGCATTTGGTTACGCGGTGAAATGGAGCGCTGCAAATGCTAAAGCAGGCTCGACAATGAGGTCTTCCACCACTGATCTGAAGCGAGCAAGCTCGGGGTAACGGTTGATATTGCGCTGCACGTACCCGGCCGTACGCGGGATTGAGGAAAGATACCTCCGCGAGCCGCTGACGTGCGTCTGGTACCCAAACGTGCCCAGGGCCTTGATATTCCGCTGAAGGGACATCACGTCAAAGATGTAATCAAAACGTTGCCGGGAGTCGCTTTCCCTTTCGCCTACGCCTTCCGCATAGAAATCTATCAGTTCTTCGATAAAATTTTCCGGCAGGGACACGTACGAGTCGCGTAACAGGGACGCAAGATCGTATTGGGCCGGCCCCATCCTGGCGTCCTGGAAATCTATCATGAACAGCCGGCCCTCATGCAGCAGCAGATTGCGCGCGTGATAATCGCGGTGCGTGAAAATCCTGGGTTCCTCAGCCAGTGGGCGGCAAATCGTCGCAAAGAACTCTTGAAGAGTTTCAGACGCTTGTGGTGACGGTTCTATCGCGGCCAGACCCCTTATGAAATGTGTCAGGAAGAAGTCCATCTCCTGCATGAGTTTGGCCTGGTCAAAGGCCAGGTCGAAGGCGCGGCATGTGGAGGCAGAGCTTTTGACTGCGCGGCGCATGCGGACAAGAAGATCCACAGCCTCAAAGTATAGCCACCTGATCTGTCCCTCGTCCCCTCTTTGGATCACTGTTTCGAGAAGCTCGTCTCCCAGGTCTTCGAGCACAACCAGGCCCTCGTTGGGGTAGTGACCGTGGACACGGGGAACGGGCAAGCCTAGACTTTGCAGGAAACGCTGGATGTCCAGGAATGAGGCTTCCTCATTCTGCCCCGGGTGAGCCTGGAGCATCAAGACCCTGGTTTGTCCATCATGATAATAGGCCCGAAAATAGGACCGCGTGGACGCGTCGCCCGTGAGTCGAACGATTTTCTCGTGAATAATACCCTGATTCACCCGAAGAAGGCGCTCTTCGATATCCGTTTCACGTCCAGGCAAGCTCGATTTCTCCGTTTTGTGTGACAATTCTATTGACATACTCTCCTTCTACGATCATATCCGAGCCTATGATGCAATTCCGCACGGACGAGCCCTGCCTTAACCGGACGTTTTCCCAGAGCACCGCATTAGACGCGCGAGATCCAGCCTCCAATATGCAGCCCGCCTCCGCTGATACGAATGGCCCGACAGCTGCCCCGCTGGATACTTTTGCTTCAGGGGAAACATACATTAAGTCGGTAACCCCGCTGTGCGACAGCATGGATCTTTGGGCCTCGAGGTATCGGACCGGAGCTCCCATGTCGTTCCAATATCCGTGAACAGGAAACCCGCAGACTCTCCTCCCACTTCGCAAAGCCTCCGGATATACCTGATCGTTGATCTCATGGAACTCGTTTGAGGGAATGAAGTCGAATATCTCGGGTTCCAGGATATGAACGCCGGTGAAGAGATAGGCCTCGGGTCCGGGATTGCCACGTTTGCCCACTCCCTTGAAGTCCCACAATGATCCTTCCTGATCGATTCGAACAGGAACGTAAGTGTACGGCGGAGCCTGGGGAAGCAGTACCAGCGTAGCCAGCGCCTGACGCTCTCTGTGGAATGCTATGGCCTCCGCCAATGGAAAATCGAACACAATGTCTCCGTTGACCATGAGAAAAGTCCCCTCGTCGAAAAAGGACTCATTGGCCTTGAGTCCTCCTGCAGTCCCAAGAATCCGTGGTTCATGCGAGAACGAAACAGGAAGATCGGCCAGGGACGGCTTCTCGAATATTTCTTCAACGGTGCGAGGAAGGTGATGCAGGTTTATCCTGAAGTCAGTGGCCCCCTGATTCATGAGCATTTCAATCAGTCGGATCAGAATAGGTTTTCCTAGGAGCGGTATCGCTGGTTTGGCGCGCTCCAGGGTCAAGGGCCTCAAACGTGTTCCCAGGCCCGCAGCAAGGATCATGGCCTTCATGGCTGCGTTCTGTCCGTTCGGATGGGCTGCTTTTCCTGGTGACGCTCCAGTGCAAGATCCACCAGACGATCGATAAGCTTTGAATAGCTTATCCCTGTTGCCTCCCACAGTTTCGGGTACATGCTTATGGAAGTGAAACCCGGCAATGTATTGATTTCGTTGACGATGATTCGATCACCCGGTGTCAGAAACATGTCAGCGCGTGCAAGCCCGGAGCCGTCCACGGCCCTGAACGCGGCTACAGCGGCCTTGCGCGCCCGTTCTTGGATTTCCGGCGTCAAATCCGCTGGAATGACTAACTCCGCCGAGTCAGTCAGATACTTTTCTTCGTAATCGTAGAAATCCGCGTGGGAGACGATCTCTCCCGGCAGGCTTGCTTGAGCCAGGTCGTTGCCCAGCACACTGACCTCCAGTTCCCGCCCTACGATTTCATCCTCAACGAGTATCTTTCGGTCATATGAGGCGGCAAGGTCGACCGCAGTCTCAAATCGCGAGGGGTCTTCGACTCTGGTGATGCCCACGGACGAACCAAGATTAGCCGGCTTGACAAAAAGCGGGCATCGTCTCACTCGCATTTTGTCAAGTATCGCGGACCGTCGCTCATGCCAATCCCGGCTGAGGAACCAGAAGAAGGGCCCTACTTCAAGGCCGTTGTCCCTGAACGCGCCTTTCATGACTACTTTGTCCATTCCCACAGCGGACGCCAACACTCCACAACCCACGTAGGGAACGTTTGCCAGTTCCAATAGACCCTGGAGCGTGCCATCTTCTCCGTAGGTGCCATGAAGCACAGGGAAAACTACGTCCACGGCAAACCGCTCATTTCGGCCGCGGGCATTTATCTTCAAGAAGCCTTTGTGCGCGGGGTCAGGCGAAAATAGCAGCCGGTCGTTTTCGGAGAGATCATGTTGGGAGCGAAAGGAGGAAGGCTCCGAAGGCCTCATGTACCAGGCCCCTTGCTGCGTTATCAGGATCGGTATTACCTGATACTTGTTTTTGTCCATCGCTGCGAACACAGATGTCGCGGATCGAAGGGAGACTTCGTGTTCCGCCGAGCGCCCGCCAAAGATTAGAGCAACCGTAAGCCTACCGGATCGCATGAGACCTCCCGGACGGACTTTTCGCTCTCCGGTCCATAGCATAATGGTTCGACCATGTTCAAGCTCGATGTCCCGGGCAAGGCAACCACACACTGCGTAACCAAATGCATACGACCTCGCTGAGATTGGCATTGAAATGGCCGCTGCGTTACGACTATAATGACATAACCCGCGTCCCGGATAGTTACCTTTCTGTAGTGTCTATGTTCGCGGCGCCTCGGCCTTCCTGGACCGTGAAAACGCAAATCAGCGAGGATGGTTTCAGATGCTGCTCCGAGTCCGCTCCAAAATTTGGATAGAAAACGATCAAGGCAAATTGGTTATCGGCACAGGTCGACTCCGAATACTGGAAGCCATCATGGAAGCCGGCTCCATCAACAAGGCGGCTCGACGGCTGAAACAGCCATTCCGGGCCGTATGGGGCAAGATCAGGGCCACCGAGGAACGCTGCGGCTTCAAAATAGTGGAAACAACCAGCGACGGCTCCAGACTCACCAAGGAAGGACTCGAATTGTTGTGGACTTACACCAGGCTTAGAACCCGGTGTGAAAAGTACGCTGACATGCAATTCGGCGAACTGTTCCCTGTAGCGGAAAGGCGAGAGAGGTCTGCTGCAAAGAGTGCTTCCAGCTTCTCTCCTGAAAAGTAACCCGGCTGATTGGAGTGTGTTCTGTTGGCGGAACGACTCCATTCCCGCCCAATGCCAACCGGCGTTCACACGACGAAATGAACCGAGAAATCTTTGTGGTCAAAGAAGGTTCGTTGTGTAGATTCGATTACGATTCTTGAAAGGATGAAATTGTTGGTCCGATCCGGCAAAGATGGCACCCACGCGCTCACGGTAGAACACGCGGCTCAACGCTACAACAAGGGTGTCCTGGAAAATGCGGCCATTGCTCTCGCCAGGGAAGTCCCTTTCACGCTCTTTGTAAACGACGGTGAAATACTGTCGATTTCGACGTTGCCGACTCACCTGGAGGAGCTTTTCACCGGTTTTCTTGTTTCCGAGGGCGTGCTTTTGTCGCGGGAAGAACTTCTGGAATGCTCGGTGGACCATGACAACAAATTGGTGATGGTGGATCTGGACGTCCCGAAAGAACGTATCGAAAAGCTTGAACAGAAGGGGATGCTGACATCAGGATGCGCGGGTGGACTGGTCTTTTCGTTGGAAGCAGCGATAACCCCTTCCGGCCCGAGGGTTGCACCCATGTCTCTTCCCTGTTCCGTTATACTGGAGAGGATGCGGGAGCTGGACACATTTCCCGGTCTTTACCGTGTAACGCGTGGCGTCCACGCGGCGTCGGTGGCGGATCAGTCGCGAAATCTGGTCATTCTGGAGGATATCGGCCGCCACAACGCGGTAGACAAAATAGTGGGGCATTGTTTCCTGAATACGATTCAAACCGCCGACAAGCTTCTTCTGACCACGGGGAGAATCACCTCCGAAGTGCTGGTCAAAGCAGCCAGGAGTCGCTTCCCCATAATAATTTCACGATCGAGCGCCAGCGCCATGGCAGTATCAATGGCAAAGGAATCAGGGATTGACGTAGTCACCTACGTGAGAGCAGGACGTTTCAATTACTTCCCTCACGGCGCAGTCAAATTGGTGCAGGGAACAGGAGAAGAAGGAATTTCCGGGGGAAACTTTTTTGTGTAAAAAAGTTTCCCCCGAGCCCCCTTCAAAAAACTCTATATCTTGCCGTTATGCAGCTTCCGCCGATGGCGGAAGCTGCATAACGGCCATGACATGGAAGTTTTTGGAGAGGGGTGCGGGGAGAACCTTTTTACAAAAAGGTTCTCCCCGCAATCTCCCCCTTTTTTCTCCTGTTACTCTCCTATCTCCTGCAAAGCGCACCATGCAGCGCCCAGCAGAGCGGCTTTGTCGTTCAATATTATTCGGACCGGCATCCTGGAAAGAATCTCTTTGAATCTCCCTTTGCCCGTGAATGCCTTCATGAAACCGCCATCTTGGAGTGTTGGCAAGATTTTCGGCGCAATGCCTCCCCCAAGGTACATGCCTCCTGTGGTCATCCCCGTCAGCGCCAGATTGCCCGCATAAGCGCCGAGTATGGATGCGAACAGCCCCAGCGTCTTGATGCACAGAGGTTCCTTCTTGTCCAGCGCTGCCTCCGAGATTACCATCGGAGGATCTTCGGCCTTCAGCCTGTCCGCGAGCCAAGCCGGCTCATGATACTCCAGTCGATCTCTCAGCCAGTAATAGATGTCGGCTATGCCGGGGCCTGAAATGACCCGTTCCACGCTCACATGGCCGAACCTACTCCTTAGGTATGTCCATAGGTCTACTTGCTGATCGTCGGTCGGAGCAAAATCTGCATGGCCTCCCTCAGAAGGCACAGGATACAATTTGTTCTCAACAGCCACGATTAGAGCAACGCCAAGGCCGGTCCCCGGCGCTACGATCCCCAGGTTTCCGCTCACATTTTCCGCAGTGGGGTTCAACTCGACGATTTCGTCGTCCTGCAGTAGCTGCACTGCGTTGGCCGTGGCTGTTAAGTCATTGATCAAGCGGACCTTTTCCCAACCGAAACGCGCCTTGATATCTTGCTCAGACACGTGCCACGGAAGATTAGTCGTCTTGCTCGAACCTGCAATCACCGGACCTGCTATTCCGAAGCACGCGGAAGCAATCTGCTCAGGGTGGCCCGACACAAATTGCGCGACCAATTCCCGCAAACTCGATGCCGCAGTGCTCGAATAAGACTGCATGGCAACGATTTCCGGCCGCTTGTCACCGGAGACAAACAGTCCGAGATTCGTCTTTGTTCCGCCGATATCCCCGGCTAGAACGATTGTCCGGTCGATGGTACGACTCATCTGTCACCTCTTGGACCAGCTCGATTGGAAATCGAATATCATCAATTATATGAATCTTAGATTTATCAAACAAAGATTTGTTTGCGTCTTTCCCGTCCGGTCCTTTTTAAAGCTTCCAATATCTCGGGCGCTCAGGCTCTTTTTTTGTGGGGCAGGCTTTCCAGCCTGCCATTATTGCCGTTTCAGCGAAGGCTGAATGCTCCCTTTTATCCGTAACCATGCAGTTAGCAGCGGATAAAAAGTGTCGTAGCGAGCGCAGCGCAGCAATCTCAGTGCTTAAATGCAGAGATTGCTTCGTCGTTTCACTCCTCGCAATGACAGGAATCCGAGGACTTCCCCTCACAACTGAATGCTCACACTCATCCCTCCTTGCATCTTGATTCTATCTCGCGGGAATGTTAGAGTAAACGAGCTGAATCTGTTCGTGAGAGCGGGCCACAGGTAGATCAAAGAAGCGCCTTTTGACGGAAGGCTTTTCGTTTGAAGTTCTGTTCGGCCAGTGGCAAGGTAGCTTGCCGCGATCGAGCGAGACGCTTACCGACCCCTCCTCCGAAATTCCCCATCGTAATTCAGGATGACTAGACGGCCCGTTGAACGGTCACGGGTAAGGAACTTTTGCCCGAAAAAAAGATATCGGCCCTCTGTTCAGAGCTACAGCGGTTTCGCACCTCTAGCGTGAAGGGGGCATCGGAGGTTTCCGCACCACACCATTGTCGGCCACGGCGACAATGGAGCAAGACCATGAGAGTTTTTGGGGAGGGGTCCGGGGAGGGCGTTTTTGCAAAAACGTCCTCCCCGGAAACTCTTCCGGAAACTCCCAGGGCTTGAAACCATTTGTAGGAGACATCAATGGATCTGAGTTTCGTTCGAACCACATGCCCTTACTGCGGATGTGGATGCGAGTCGCTTTTGGAGGTCTTGGACGGAAAGCTGCTGGGGACAATCCCTTCCAAAACCAACCCCATGAACAAGGGCAAGCTGTGCATCAAGGGATGGAAT
>Ga0172371_10013658_pt1 | contig 10548 bp, 11 predicted proteins | sample Lak12m_FD_114543 | JGI IMG/M metagenome (GOLD analysis project Ga0172371, IMG submission 114543) | Freshwater microbial communities from Kabuno Bay, South-Kivu, Congo - kab_022012_12m | ecosystem: Environmental > Aquatic > Freshwater > Lake | place: Democratic Republic of the Congo: South-Kivu... | reverse complement strand
TTAGCCTGACTTTCGCTACTCGATGCCGACTGTATCGGTAAGTATTTGGTTTTTCAAGAAGCGGGTGTCGAAGGTCTGTACTACATCTGCTCGGCTATTTTTGCAGCGGTGATTTTGGGTGGTGCCTGCGGTGGCAATGTCCAGCCTAGTTTCGCGAGCAAGAGCTGCTGATCGGTTTCAGGTTCGGTGTAGCGGGTGAAGATCAACTCGCGTGCATCGGTGGTCGGGAAGTGCACGTCGAGCATTTGCATTGCCGCCAACTTCTCCAGCGCCTGGCGCGCCGTCAGGCCCGGTGCATGGGCTCTGAGCTGTTGCTGGAAGCTCACCTGAACGCAGTAGGCGAGGAAAGCGACGAAGATGTGCGCTTCGATGCGATCTTCGCGCTGATGGAAGATCGGACGCACCGCCAGATCGCTTTTGAGATTCTTGAACGCGGCTTCCACTTCCACCAGTTGCAGATAGAACTGCCACAGCTGCGCCGGATCGCTAGCCGTGAGGTTCGAGCGCAGCAAGTAGCGTCCCTCGCGTCGGCACACGATGCGCAGTTGAGCCTTGTCCAGGCTGAAGCCGAAGCTCACGCGCCGTGAGCGGGCGCCCTTGGAAGGCGGCTCAGGCAGGCTCAGACGCACCAGGGCGCTCGCGCGGCCAACCTGCTTTTGCGCTGCGCCGATCTTCATCAGCAGCTGCTCGTAGCTGGGCCGTTGTCGCTGCAGTGCTTTGAGCCGCGCCCATAGCCACTTGAGCTTCTTGCGACGCATGGCGCGTTCCTTATCGATGCGCGCTTCGCTTTGCACGTACACATAGAGCTCGGTTTGCTGCGAGAGCAGCTTCACCCGAACTTCGGGGCGCGCCTGCTGCCAGGGGCGAGCAGCCAGCTCTTGCTCAAGCTTGCTCAAGCGGCCCTTCGGCGTGCCCACGAGGTAATAGGCTCCGCGCCGACGCATCTCGGCCAGATGCTCCTCTGTCGGAATACCCCGGTCCATGACCCAGACACGCTGCGCTCTACCGTAGCGCGTCTCGATCTTCTGCAGAAACATGGGCAAAGTCGTGTTATCAGCCGTGTTGCCCGCCATCACCTCGTAGGTCAAGGGAAAGCCCTCCGGGGTCACGATCAGCGCAATGACTACCTGTACGCAATCCGGCCGGTGATCGCGCGAGTAACCAAAGCGGCGCTTGTCCTCAGGGGCAAACGGCGGATCACTCTCGAAATAGGTGCTCGTGAGGTCATAGAGCAACACGTCAAACTTCACCCCGAACAAATCCTGCCAGCGCTGCTTCAAGAATCCGAACAGCGCCTCTTTGTGCTCCAGCACCCGGTCCAGACACCGATACAGCGTGTCCTTCGCCGCGAGCGCCGCATCCTCGCCCAGCAAATCGGCCATCGCACTGCGCTCATACCACTGCCGATGCAATCGCCACTCGCTCCCAGGATCAATCAGCCGATACGCCGTGAGCGTCATCAGCACGTGATACCACGAGGTGCCTTCGCGCGATTCCCCCAACCGCGCGCTCCAGAACTCTTCAAGCTTCAATTGCTCCCACAGGCGGCAAAACGCCCAGCACGCACCCCACTGCCTTGGTCGCTTAAGACGAAATTCCGATAAGCGCACCTGCACGCCAAACTCGCGCGCGTGATCCGGAATCGGCCGGTCCTGCGGAAATAGTGCCAAGCGCCGCTGCTCCTGGCGCTGCTCATCGAACGCCTCGATCGACTTCAACCACGCCTCACGCTGGCTATCGTTGATCTCCCCCAGATACAGCACATGCCGATCGAGCACTCGGCCGCGCGATACTCGGCGCTTCTCGGCAATGCTCCAGTAGCGATGCTCTTTGCCGTCTTTGAATCGCCGATGACATTTGAGGTACATGAGACGTGAGCGTAATCGCGCATCACGCAATTGAACAGGGCCAAGGTCTGTACCTGACCAAAAACGGCGAGCCAGCCCCTTACGCTTCAGAGACTTGCTGCGACTTCTCTGGCGAAAATCGCCAAAAAACCTACCGAGTAGCGAAAGTCAGGTTAGCGGGGATCCGCGCGGACGGGTCGCCGGCCGCGCCAGCCCTGGCGCCGTCGCTTGCGCAGACCTGCAATGTTTGCCGGGGAGCGTCTACGCGCTTTGCGCGCTATCGCGCGCCAACCGTGTTTTCTCCACGGATAAGAAGCGCATCCGTAGAGAAAACACGGTTAGGAATAAAGGCAAAGTCGGCGCGATCGCCTATCCGCTCCAGCCGATGGAGCGCGAGATCTTTTCCGCGGCCTGCGTCACCAGGCTGGACCAGCTTGCTTTCATGCGCTCCGCCGGCGCCGATACCGACAGCCCGGCGATCAGGCTGCCGTCGTCGTCGCGTATGCCGGCGCCGATGCAGCGCACGCCCAGTTCGGCTTCCCCGTGGTCCACGGCGTAGCCCTGCCGGCGCACGCGGTCCAGGTCCTTTTCCAGCGCGGCGAGGCTGGTGAGGCTGTTGCGCGTATTGCCCGGGAGTTTGGTGCGCCGCGCGTATTCGCGCAGGTCCGCCGCGTTTTCCCCGGCCAGGAACAGTTTTCCGACCGCGGTGATGTGCAGCGGCGCGCGCCCGCCGATCACATTGACCACGCGCATCATCGCGCGGCCGCTCGAGGTCCGCTCGATGTATACGATCTCGTCCTCGCGCCGCACCGACAGGTTCACCGCTTCGCCGATGGCCGCATGCAGTTCGCGCATGAAGGGCAGGGCGTGCTCGCGCACGCTCACCCGGGATTTGGCCAGATTGCCGAGTTCGATCAGGCGCATGCCGAGGCGGTAGCTGCCCTGCTCGACGCGCTCGACCATGCGGTCGTTGACCATGGCGGCGAGGATGCGGTGCGCGGTGGACGGATGCAGCGCGGCGGACTGCGCCAGATCCTTCAGGCTTGCCGGGCTGGGCGAGTTGGCGAGCGCGTCCAGCAGCCGCGTCATGCGCCCGATCACCTGGATGGAATTCTTCTTGGATTCGGACTGGGTCATGTGACTTGGGGAATTATCGAATTGCAGGATTCTATACCACAATGCGAAATCCGGGGAAGGGCCGGTGTGATATGATTTCATGCACGCATTCGATATTGAACCGCGCTCCCGTGCGTCGCGGCGCGGCCCACGCAAGGAAACGACATGAACATTCGCGATGAAAAGGCGTTCGGCCAGGCCAATTTGTCCCTGTGGGTGAACGGCGGCGCGCTTGCGTCGACCAGCCCGCGCTCGGGCGCGGTGACCAACCCGGCCACCGGCCGCGTCACCCGGCGCGTGCCTTTCGCCAACGCAAAGGACATCGATGCCGCGGTCAAGGCGGCCGCCGGCGCGCTCCCCGCCTGGCGCGACGCCCCGCCGCTGCGCCGCGCGCGCGTGATGCAGAAATTTCTCGCGCTGATGCAGGCCAATCAGAAGGAGCTGGCGCGGCTCGCTTCGGAGGAGCACGGCAAGACGCTGCCCGATGCGCTCGGCAGCGTGCAGCGCGGCATCGAGGTGGTCGAATTCGCCTGCGGCATCCCGCACCTGTTGAAGGGCGAGCACACCGAGAACGCCGGTTCGGGCGTCGACTGCCACACGCTGCGCCAGCCGGTGGGCGTGTGCGCCGGCATCACGCCGTTCAATTTTCCGGCGATGGTGCCGCTGTGGATGTTTCCGGTGGCGATCGCCTGCGGCAATACCTTCATCCTCAAGCCTTCCGAGAAAGTGCCTTCGACCAGCCTGAAAATGGCCGAGCTGTTCACCGCGGCGGGATTGCCCGACGGCGTGTTCAACGTGGTGCACGGCGACAAGGAAGCGGTGGACGCGATCCTCGAACATCCGGGCATACACGCGGTGTCCTTCGTCGGCTCGACGCCGATCGCGAAGTACATCTACCAGACCTGCGCCAGGAACGGCAAACGGGTGCAGGCCCTGGGCGGGGCCAAGAACCACGCCGTGGTGCTGCCGGACGCGGACCTGGAATTCACCGCCGACGCGCTCATCGGCGCGGCCTACGGCTCGGCGGGCGAGCGCTGCATGGCGATCTCCGCGGTGGTCGCGGTGGGCGCGATCGGCGATCCCCTGGTGCAGCGGCTCAAGGACAAAGCCGCAAAAATCAAGGTCGGCCCGGGCGACGGCGAGGGCGTGGAAATGGGGCCGCTGGTCACTTCGGCGCATCGCGACAAGGTCGCGGGCTACATCGACGCCGGCGTGGCCGAAGGCGCGCAACTGGTGCTCGACGGGCGCAACAAGAAGATCGCGGGCTGCGAGGACGGCTTCTACCTCGGCACCACCCTGTTCGACCGGGTGAAGCCGGAGATGAAAATCTACCAGGACGAGATCTTCGGGCCGGTGCTGTCGGTGCTGCGCGCGGATACGCTCGATGCGGCGATCGCGCTGGTGAACGCCAATCCCTACGGCAACGGCACGGCTATATTCACCAACTCCGGCGGCGCGGCGCGCCGTTTCGAGGAGGAGATCCAGGTGGGCATGGTGGGCGTGAACGTGCCGATCCCGGTGCCGATGTCGTTCTACTCCTTCGGCGGCTGGAAAGCCTCGCTGTTCGGCGACCTGCACGTGCACGGCATGGAGGGGGTGAAGTTCTATACCCGCACCAAGGTGGTGACCACGCGCTGGCCGCACGACGACACGCCCGCGGCCGGGCTCAACATGCCCGCGCTGGGCTGAGCCGCTGCGGCGCCCGATCCCGGGCGCCGCTCTCATTGCAGCACCTGGAGAACAGACCATGAACGCTCCGCAGCAGCCGGCGCGGCCGCCCGACCTCGAGCACTACTGGATGCCCTATACGAACAACCGCGAGTTCAAGCGCTCGCCGCGCATGATCGCTTCGGCCGAAGGCATGTACTACACCACGGTCGAGGGCAGGAAAGTGCTCGACGGCCTGGCGACGCTGTGGTGCGTGAACGCCGGGCATTGCCGGCCGCGCATCGTCGAAGCGATACGCAAACAGGCCGGCACACTCGATTTCTCCTCCTCGTTCTCGCTCGGCCATCCGCTGCCGTTCGAAGTCGCGCGCCGCGTCGCCGGGCTCGCGCCCAAGGGCATGGAGCAGGTGTTCTTCGTCAATTCCGGCTCGGAGGCGGTGGACACGGCGCTGAAAATCGCGCTCGCCTACCACCGGCTGAAAGGCGAGGGCACGCGCACGCGTTTCATCGGCCGCGAACGCGGCTACCACGGCGTCAACCTCGCCGGCATTTCGGTCGGTGGCGTGTCCGCCAACCGCAAGGCGTATGGCGTGATGCTGCCCGGCGTGGATCATCTGCGCCATACCCACGACCCGGCGCGCAGCGCCTTTTCGCGCGGCCAGCCGGCCGCGGGCGCCGAGCTCGCCGACGAACTGGAACAACGGATCATCCCCCTGCACGATGCGTCCAATATTGCCGCGGTGATCGTCGAGCCGGTGTCCGGGGCGGGCGGGGTGCTGGTTCCGCCGCAGGGCTATCTCGAGCGCCTGCGGCAGATTTGCGACAAACACGGCATCCTGCTGATATTCGACGAGGTGATCACCGGCTTCGGCCGTCTGGGCAAGCCCTTCGCAAGCCAGTATTTCGGCGTCACGCCCGATCTCATCACCTTCGCCAAGGGCATCACCAGCGGCACCGTGCCGCTGGGCGGGGTGATCGTGAAGCGCGGGATCTACGATACTTTCACGCAGGCTTCAGGCAACGGCATCGATTTCTTCCACGGCTACACCTATTCCGGGCACCCGCTCGCCTGCGCCGCTGCGCTGGGCACGCTCGATACCTATGAAGAAGAGGGACTGCTCGCGCGCGCGCAGGAACTGGCCGCGGATTTCGAAGCCGGCGTGCACGCGTTCCAGGGGCTGCCCCACGTGGTCGATTGCCGCAACCTCGGCCTGATCGGCGCGATCGAATTCGCCCCGCGCGCGGGCGCGCCCGGGGCGCGCGCGAAGGAGGTGTTCGAACAATGCTGGGACCGCGGCGTGTTCGTGCGCCCGATCGGCGACAACCTCGCCTTCTGCCCGCCGCTGATCGCCGAGAAGAAACACCTGGACGAGATGTTCGGCGTCGCGATGGAGGTGGTGCGGGGGCTGCAGTAGTTCCGTCCTCCTGGCGCTTCGAAGTCGCTGTGCGCTGTGCAAATCGATCAAGCAGCCAGCTTCTGCACCCGAATCTTCACCTGCCGCAGTTGCCACAAGTCATACGCCGCTTGATGCGCAAGCCAGCTTTCCGGCGAAGTGTCAAAGGCCCGTCCGAGGCGCACTGCCATTTCGGGGGTGAGCGCGCCGCGGCCATTTACAATCTTCGACAACGTCTTCCGGCTTACCCCCAGGGCCTGGGCAGCGTCGGTAATGCTGATCCCCATCGGCACCAACACAGGGTTAGGCGTCGGTTTCATCGATCCTGAGGCGCATGGCGTGCGTCGACGTATACCCACGCGTGCAGACCGGAGGCAAGACTCGCGTCAACCCGCTTGTAGGCGGCCACTTCGTATTTGTCCGCGTTGGCGAGCTCTGTGTCCGTGATCTCAAACACGGTGCCCGCTACGCGATCGCTGTCTTTACCCGTGAATTTGACTATGGGGTGATGTGTCTTGCCGCTCGTTGCCACTACTTCGGGGTCATCAATGGTCACGAGCGATTGTCTGAACCCGGGAAGTTCATCAGTGCGACCGGCGAGTCTTCTGCCGAACGTTGCCACTTGTACTTCTTCCTGCTGAAGTGTGCCGTACGAGAACAGACGGGGCATGATTTGACCTCGAGTTGTTGTGATGGGACGATTCGACGCATGACACGCGCTAAAGAACTTTTTGCACAGCTTCAACGTTCGCGTTGAGCGGCGCGCGCCGCTTTTGCGCGCATCCGCGTTGAGCGCGTAGTCGGACCTTGCGCATGTGAGGCCGCTTCGACATACGCTCTTAGAACCGAGGTCATTCTGGTCTGCCAGCCCGCACCTTGGGCTCGGAACCACTCCAAAACCGACGGATCAACGCGAAGCGATATCGCTTGCTTTGCGGAATACGGTTTTAGTCCCTGGCGCACAATGCCACGCACGATATGCGCTGGATCGCCCTCAGGGTGTGTCCGAGAAATATCAATTTCCCGATCTTTCATCGTCGACACCCGCGCCCAGTCAGTTCGAGATGTTTTTGAAGTAGATTTCGCGCTCACGTTTGGTCGCCTTACGCATGGAGATGACACGGATGTGATCGCCTTGCTCCGTGTGAACGATTGACACGACATTACCTCGAAGTGAACCCAGCGTCACAAACCTTTGCTCTCCGTAGGAAATGCGGTCATCCTCGTAGGTAAACGTAACGCCGCCAAACACCTCATTGGCATCGACAAAGTCGAAACCATGCTTCTTGAGATTAGCTTGACGCTTTCGTTGGTCCCATTCGATCACGATCTAAGTGTATATACAATAGGTATATTCGTCAACTTCCCCGAATATTGAGGTCTAACGAGGCTAAGCTGCCCCGCCGAATCACCAACGCGTAAGCGAACCCCGGCAATTGGCCCAACCCCAGGAACCAGAGACGCACCCCAGGGGTCAGCTTCAGCGAGATGTTATGCGCCGTTCAGCACGTTGAAAAGGGTGGCCAACCTGATTGCGGCCTTCATGGCATCGAACGCTTTGCCTTCTTGCTCAGAGAAGTAGGCGAATCGGTCCATTGCCGGAACGCCAATTCGAAGGCCAGCCTTCTGGCCGCGGCTGACGATCTCTACGTCCTTTGGCAACTGTGACGAGTACTTTCTGGTCAAACTGTCCACCTCGTCAGACCTGAACGGAAGCTCAAGATCGACCTGATTGTAGTCAATCTTGTGCCAGATCTTGAACTCTTTCGGAATGGCTTGCGGCTTAAAGGCCGAGTTCCAGCGTTAATCGAACACTTGAGTTCCAGCGTTATCCGAACACTCTGATGAATAATAGTCGAATGGAGCGGGGGAAACGGAGGGAGCCCGTAGGGCGACTGGAGTTTCCCCGCGCGCGCCGCGCCGTTGGCTGCCCGAGCCGTGCGCCTGCGCCGCGACGATGATCTGCGCCTGCGCATCGACCACCGCCACCGCGGTGTAGCCCTGGATGACGCCCTTGGAGGTGGCCATCTTGGCGCTGTCGTTATCGGTGACGTTGCTCTTGCGGATAGCGCCTTTGTCGGAGCGGCGCTCCTCGTGTGTGGCCAGAAACCGCCGGATGCGTTGTGCTTCCGTTTGCAAACGCTCAATGCGCTCGGCGTTGCGCGTCTCGTCCTCTGCGGCGCCGCCGCGCTCGTCGCGGCTGCGGTGGGCCTTGAGTAACTGCGCTACCGCCGACTCCATGCGTTCAGCCTCGTGCTCCAGTTCGGCACGGGTGCCGCTTCTGCGTTTGTCAGCATTGCTTGGCAGTTTCACCCCGTCGATGGCGAACATCTGCCGGCCGATGAGCCCCTGCCGGTCGCAGATCAGCAGCACCTGGGTGAATATCGCCGAAACCTCATCGCCCAGTTCCCGGACGAACTTGGCGATGGTAGTGAATTGCGGCGCACTGTCGTCCGAGATCGCCATGAACAGCACGTTCTCCCGACACACCCGCTCGATCGCCCGGCTGCTCACGATGCCGCGGCTGTACGCAAGCAGCACGATCTTGAGCATCACCGCCGGATCGTAGGCCGGGGCGCCGGTCTCATCGTTGCAGTAGCGATTGGCCACACCAGACAGATCGACTTCGTTGTCGATCAGATAATCGAGCGCGCATTCGAAGCTGCCCGCCATCAGTTGCGCATCGAGCACGATCGGCAAGAACCTCGGGCTTCGATCCACTGTCTTGTAACGCGCCATCTTTTGTCCCCCCAAATCGTCGTACCTCATTAACGATTCAGAGAACCTTCGGAGGACTCGTTTCAGGACTTTTTATACAGACTCAATAGTCGTCGTTCAACGGCGCGCCGCCTTTGGCGCGTCCGTTGCAACGGCTTGTTGGGCCACGAGCGTGGACCAAGGCCTAATTTTCACAAGCTTGGGACCGATTGCGCGCTCAGCGACCTCAGTGTCATGAGCCGCCTGCGCACGTAGCCAATAGCCATTGGACAAACCGAAGAAGCGGCAAAGCCGCAAATCAGTATCAGCAGTGACACCGCGCTTTCCCGCGACAATGTCTCCAATACGCTGGGCGGGAACACTGATTTCTTTTGCCAGGCGATACTGGCTAATACCCATGGGTTTAAGAAATTCCTCCAAGAGGAGTTCACCAGGGGTGACGGGTTTGAGTTTTCCCATATTTGCCTCTCTTCAGTGGTAATCCACTATCTCTACGTCTTCAGCGCCTGCTTCCGTCCAGCGAAAACAGACGCGCCACTGATCATTGATGCGAATGCTGTGTTGCCCGAGGCGGCCGCCCTTTAATGCTTCAAGGCGATTGCCCGGAGGCACCCGCAAGTCATTCAATGTACCCGCGATTTGTAGCTGTCTAAGTTTTCGCTGCGCCACGGCGGCAATGTTTACAAATCGCCGGACGCGCACCCCCTTGGACAGTGTCTCGGTCTCTAGGCCTGCGAACGATATGATCATGCTCTATAGTAACGCAATTCATGACTAACGTTAAGCGTGATTATGTGGCCCAACGTTCCCGGCCAGCGGCCGCCGGAAGCGCGCAGCGCTGGAGGCGGGCCGTCTGCGCCGGGTTGTTATACCTCACCGCTTCACGCTGCAATTTTACGCAGCACCGATGGGTGAAGTTCTGCAACTTTAATCAGAGTTTTTGCAGCGGCATTTGGCTGGCGACGCCCTTGCTCCCAATCTTGGATAGTCCGAATAGAGACGCCCAGCAATTGGGCAAACTCCGCCTGCGATAGCCCTGACTTTTCTCTGGCGCGGACAATTGGATAGGACTCGGCCGTGTAGCGGCGGCCGATGCGACCGGCTTTGATGTCACGAATTCCTTGAAGGATTTCCTCGCCAACATCGCGGGATTGCTCCCATTTCTTCAGTTGTTTTTCAGTCATTCTTCGCATCGTCAATTGCCTCTTTCATTGATTTGAGAACGTGTGCCGGGATGTTTTCACTTACGTTCTTGCCATATATCGTCAGCAGCCAAATATGCCCATGGGCCAACCGTAGGTAATAGATCACCCGCAAGCCGCCACGTTTACCACGCCCTTCGGCGGCCCAACGAAGTTTTCGTACGCCTCCAGATCCGGGAACTACTTTTCCGGATTCGGGATGTTTGATCAGATGGCTTTGTAACTCCCGGTACTCGTCGTCATCGAGATAACGATCAAGTGTCTTGGTGAAAAATGGAGCCTCGATAAACTCAAACATGGCTTCATACTACGGCAATGCCGTAGTAATGTCTAGAACCTTCGCGGTGTCTGTCGCGACACCATGCATCTGTATAAATCCCCATATGCCGCCATACATCGGCGGCCGGGCGCGTCGCTGTTCTATTCCCCGACGACTCGTTGACCAATCCCCAGGGTCCGGACCGCCTCCCAGGACATTTCCCACAGCTTTTGCCGCGGTCGCCAGATGCCGCCGGCCTTTTTCACCGCGATGCGCAGCTCGGTCTCGTCCCAGGCGACGCGAACGGCGACGAGATCGTGGTCCTGGCGGCGTGGTTTGCGCGCG
>Ga0172371_10013657_pt1 | contig 10548 bp, 7 predicted proteins | sample Lak12m_FD_114543 | JGI IMG/M metagenome (GOLD analysis project Ga0172371, IMG submission 114543) | Freshwater microbial communities from Kabuno Bay, South-Kivu, Congo - kab_022012_12m | ecosystem: Environmental > Aquatic > Freshwater > Lake | place: Democratic Republic of the Congo: South-Kivu... | reverse complement strand
GCGCTGGAGGTGGACGGCCACACCATTTCCCCGGGCTACGATTACGACGCGGCCAAGCAGGACATGATCAAGCGCCTGGGCAGGAAGCCGGAGGACTTCTTCCTCACCCGGGCCATGACCATCGAGAAGTTCGCGAAGATTCAGGAGTGGGGCGAGAAGTTCACCATCTTCGGCACGCCGGTCTATCAAGAATTCCTGGCCGGCAAACGCGAGCTGACCTGCACGGCCTGGGCCATTCCAACCCGCAACATCAAGGGCTGGAAGGCGCCCTGTTACCTCATGACCGATGGCCACTATGCCCACTACCAGGAGATGCTGGACCATGTGGACTGGACCAAGTACGGCGTGGTGGACGGCGTCGCTCGCGACCCGCGTTGCGAGAACTGCATGGTGCACTGCGGCTACGACCCCAGCGGCGCGCTGGGCGCCAACTACCAGCGCGGAGACACCTGGAAGAATATCCGTTACAACTTTGCGCCCCGCCCCAAACCCTGTTATGCGGGCCGCCAGGTCAACGCCTTCAACGGTGCCTCAGTAGGCAAAGGTCACCTCGCCGAGGCCAAGGCGGCCATCAAGAACCCTTCGGCGGGTGCCAAATCCGCCTATCGGAATAATGGCCATGACGGGGACAACGGCGGCGGTTGCGGCAGCGGTGATACCTCGCAGCGAGACGAACTGCTGGCCAAAGTGCGCGCAGTCAACAAGGGCCGATGAAGACCCTGTTTCTCTCACCCCCTTCCTTCGACGGCTTCGACGGCGGCGCCGGCTCCCGCTACCAGGCCCGGCGCGAGGTAACCAGCTTCTGGTATCCGACCTGGCTCGCGCAGCCGGCCGCGCTTGTGCCGGACTCGAAACTACTGGACTGCCCGCCCCACGACATCCAAATCAAGCAATGCCTCGAAAAGGCCAAGGCCTACGACCACGTCATCGTCCACACCTCGACGCCCTCCCTGAAAAATGACTGCAAGGTGGCTGAGGCCATCAAAGCCAACCGGCCCGAGACGAGAATCGGCTTCGTCGGCGCGCACGCGGCGGTGCTGCCCACCGAGACGCTGAAAGCGTCCCCGGCCATTGACTGGGTCGGGCGCAAGGAATTTGATTTCACATGCAAGGAAGTGGCCGAGGGCCGGCCGCTCGAAACCATCGCCGGCCTGAGCTACCGCAACACGGAGGGCAGGATCAAACACAATCCGGAGCGGGAGCTGATTCCCAACATGGATGCGCTGCCCTGGGTGGCCGACGTCTATAAACGCGATCTGCAAGTCGAGAAGTACTTCATCGGTTACCTGCTCCATCCCTACTTAAGCCTCTACACCGGCCGCGGCTGCCCCGCCCAATGCACCTTCTGCCTCTGGCCCCAGACCATCGGCGGCCACAAATACCGCGTCCGTTCCCCGCAGAATGTCGCCGACGAAATGGCTTACATGAAGAAGCTCTTCCCGCAGGTGCGCGAGTTCTTCTTCGACGACGACACCTTCACCGCCAACCTGCCGCGCGCCCGGGAGATCGCAAAGAAGCTCGCGCCGCTGGGTCTGGCGTGGAGTTGCAACAGCCGCGCCAATCTCGACGCCGACACCGTGAAGTTCTTCAAAGACTGCGGCCTGCGCCTTTTCCTGGTCGGCTACGAGAGCGGCAATGAGCAGATCCTCAAGAACATCAAGAAAGGGGTCACCCTCGAAGAAATGCGCCGCTTCACCAAAGCTTGCAACGAGGTGGGCGTGGTGATTCATGGCACCTTTGTTCTCGGCCTCCCTGTCGAAACGCCGGAGACGATCGAGGAGAGCATCCGCTTCGCGCAGGAGTTGGACGTGTTCAGCATCCAGGTCTCGCTGGCGGCGCCCTATCCCGGCACCGAGCTTTACGAAATGGCCCGCCAGAATGGCTGGTTCACCCAGCGCGACAAGACCGACCTGGTGGAGACCGACGGCTTCCAGCAAAGCGCCCTGGAATACCCGGGCCTGAGCAAGGAAGCCATCTTCGAAGCGGTGGACCGCTTCTACCGCGCTTATTATCTGCGTCCCAAGCCTATCCTGCGCATCATCAAGACCATGCTCGAGGACAAGGACGTTTTGGTGCGGCGCTGCCGCGAGGGCTATGAGTTCTTCAAGAGCCTCCAGCAGCGCAAAGACGACCTGGCCGCCGCCAGAAGTGTCGCCTCGACTCCCGCACATGCGGGAGCCTGAGCTGAGAAAGCAATGGCGGGAAGGGTGCCCGCATGGTATCTTGCCCCAGATATGACTCGGAGCCAGATTGAAGCCGCGGTGGAAAGGAACCAGCCGTTCACCTTGCGCATGGCCGACGGCAAGGAATACAAGGTACCGCACCGGGATTACATCTCCCTCCCACCCAAGGGAGCTTTCGTGATCGTCTATGACGACCGGGAACACGTATATGTCCTGCCGCTGCTCACCATGACCGGTCTTGCCTATCAGTCGGAAGCCTCCAAGGCCAAGCGCTGAGCTGACGCTCGGTGGTGCGTCGGATTCAGTTCCAAGCCAGCCTCTCGGGTGTCACAATCCTGGACCTGCTGACCTCGGCTTATTGAAATAGCGAGAGCTGCCGCCCCGAGCAACGACGAAAGGCCGCGGTCGAGAGTTGCGGGGCGTTGCCATCGAGCCCCGCTTTGCGACAGGCCACGGCAAACATCGCTTCGATCTGGTCCGCGTACACTCCCTCGCCGCGCATCCGTAGGGCGAATTGGGAGTTGTTGAGCTTGCCCCGGCGCATCGCGCGGATTCGCCCGAGGATCTTGTCCTTCTTCGCCGGGAGATGGAGGGTCAGCCATTGCTCGAAGAGCGGGGCGACGGCATAAGGCAGCCGCAGAAGGGCGTGATCGGCGAATCTTGCCCCAGCCTCCGCCGCGGCGGCCACCAGCGCCGGGATTTCGTGGTCCGTCAGTCCCGGAATGACCGGTGCGACCAGCACCCCAACCGGAATGCGGGCGAGCGCCAAGGCCCGAATCGTCGCCAGTCTCGCTGGCGGTGGGGAAGTTCGCGGTTCAAGGATCTTTCGCAAATCGGTGTCCAACGTGGTGAGCGAGATGACGACCAGAACCGCCTCGTAGCGGGCCAACTCGGAAAGCAAATCAAGGTCGCGCAGCACGAGGTTGTTCTTGGTCACCACGCTTACCGGGTTGCGGAACTCGGCCAGCACTTCCAGGCAGCCGCGGGTCAGTTTGAGCCGGCGCTCGACGGGCTGGTAGGGATCGGTGACACCGCTCAACGCGATGGCTTTGGGTGTCCAACGCGGAGAGGACAGTTCTTCACGCAAAAGCCTGGGGGCGTTCTCCTTCACCATGATCCGCGTCTCAAAGTCGAGCCCTGCGGAGAAACCGAGATACTCATGCGTCGGCCGCGCGTAACAATAGATGCAGCCGTGCTCGCACCCGCGGTAGGGATTGATGCTGACCTCAAAGGGCACATCCGGGCTGTCGTTCGTGGTGAGGATGCGGCTGCTGCGGTCGCGCAGGAATTGGGTGCGCGGCAACGGGTCCTGCTCCGGGTCCCAATCGGCGTCGGGCTCCACATGAATCTCCTCAAAGCGGTTCGCGGGGTTGCTCGCGGCGCCGCGGCTGGGGATCGCATCGCGGGTCATGATGCGAAGCATACTCCACTCCTGGACCAGGAACAATCGCCCGAAAGCGCTACCCCCGCGTGGCGCTCCAGTCGCGTAAATGTGCCCTGTTCCACCGTAACTCCACCGTAACTCCACCGTAACCCCTCCGTAGCCCCTCCGTAACATCCCTGTGACAACACGCTCCCACCACCGGCTAAGGCCGCGAGATGAACAGGTTGCCTTTAAGGTAGAACCGCAAGTATCGCCGCGCCCAATGCCGCGCGTAATCCACCCCGATCCGGGGACGCTTAACGATAACCGCCGGCTTGGACTCAGGCGCCGCGGCGATATGGAAGTCGTCGCTGAGGAGATCGTGTCCGTTGAGGCGCTTGTCAATGCCCATCGCTCGGCAGAGCAAACCGGGCCCCTGCGTTCGCCCGGTGACATTCTTCACCGGCTCGATCGCCCGCAGCAAGACCGCCGAGGCATGGCCCTCGCACTCCGTCACGACGTTCATGCAATAATACATGCCGTAGATGAGATAGACATAGGCGTGGCCCGGCGGTCCAAACATGACCTTGGTCCGCTCGGTCAGACCCCGGGAGGAGTGCGCCGCCAGGTCGTGCGGCCCCAGATAGGCTTCCACTTCCACGATCCGGCCAACGCGCTCGCCGGCGCCGGACCGCAGCACGAGGTGTTTTCCGAGCAGCTCTCGGGCAACCAGGATCGTGTCTCGGTCATAGAATGAACGCGGCAGTTTACCCACGGCGTGAACCTACCGCGACGCGGGTGAACTTGCACCAATGATCTGGCTTAGGAGGCGCTGCGAGTCTATGATCTTCTTCAGCAAGCTATGTCTCTGAACATAATGGTGGACCGGGCGTCCCAGCTCTATGCCAGGTGCTTTGGCCACGCACCACAGTGGCTGGTGGCCGCCCCGGGCCGCGTGAACCTGATCGGCGAGCACACGGACTACAACGACGGTTTCGTTCTGCCGATGGCGATTGAACGCTACACCGTGATGGCCGGAGGCCGGAACGCCGCGCTCGAGGTCACTCTGCACAGTGTGACCACCGGCGAGACCGCCACCTTCAGCGTGCGCCCGGGCCTCGAACGCGGCCAACCGGCCTGGTCCAACTACGTTCGGGGCGTAGTGGCCGGCTTCCAGCGTGGAGGGATGAAACCGGTCGGCTTCGACGCCGTGATTGATTCGACGCTGCCCTACGGCGGGGGAGTGGCCAGCAGCGCCGCGCTGGAGGTGGCGACCGCCACGCTGCTCGAAGCCATGAGCCGAAAAGCGCTGGACCCGCTGGAAAAGGCTCTCCTCTGCCAGCGGGCGGAACACGAGTTCGCCGGCGTGCCGTGCGGGATTATGGACCAGTTCACCTCCATCCTCGCCCGGAAGGATGAGGCGCTGCTCCTGGACTGCCGCTCGCGGACAGCCACCCCGGTGCCGATGACCGACCCCAGCGTCAGCGTCATGATCATCAACACCAACGTCCGCCACCGGTTGGCGGAGGGCGAGTATGCCAAACGGCGTGAGCAATGCGAGGTGGCCGCGCAAGCCCTCAAGGTGCCGGCTTTGCGCGACGCAACCCTCGGGGCGCTCGAGGCGGCACGAGAAAGAATGGACCCGGTGGCCTTCAAGCGCGCCCGCCACGTCATCAGCGAGAATGAGCGCACCTTGCGGGCCGCGGAAGCGATCAAGAGATCCGACTGGCCCGCCGTCGGCCGGTTGATGTATGCCAGCCACGCCTCCTTGCGCAACGATTACGAGGTGAGTTGTCCCGAGTTGGATCTGGTGGTGGACATTGCCCAGGCCATTGGCGAGAATGGCGGCGTCATCGGCTGCCGCATGACCGGCGGCGGATTTGGCGGCTGTGCCGTCAGCCTGGTCAAAGCGGACGCGGCGGCGAGCATCACCCGCGCGATTGACGGGACTTACGAAAAGCGGTGCGGCCGACAGGCCATCATCTTTTCCTCCCGCCCAGCCGCGGGCGCGAGAGTTTTGCAGTAGTTATTTCTATGCGCACATTGGTCAAACATGTCTTGGCATCCGCTGAACCTAAGGAAACGATCACGGTCAAAGGCTGGGTTCGCACACGGCGCGACGCGAAGGGCTTTTCCTTTATCGAACTCAACGACGGTTCCTGCCTGGCCAATCTGCAAGTCGTGGTAGATGCCGGCACGCCGGGCTCGGAGCATCTGACCCAACTTACCACCGGCGCATCGGCCGTGGTCGAGGGGAAGCTGGTGACGTCGCCGGCCGCAGGACAAAAGTGGGAACTGCGCGCTACTCGGGTCGAGTTGGTGGGGCCCGCGGATGCCACCTACCCGCTGCAGAAGAAAGGGCACACCTCGGAATTCCTGCGCACTATCGCCCACCTGCGGCCGCGCTCGAACCTGTTCGGCGCCATGTTCCGCCTGCGCAGCCGACTCGCCTTCGCGGTGCACCAGTTCTTCCAGGAGCGCGACTTCGTGTATGTCCACACGCCGATCATCACCGCCAGCGACTGCGAGGGCGCGGGCGAGATGTTCCGCGTCACGGCCCTCAAGGGGAACATTGACGAGAAGCCGCAGGCGGATTTCTTCGGCAAACGCACGTACCTGACTGTGAGCGGGCAGCTTGAGGGGGAAACCTTTGCGTGCGCGCTGTCCAACATCTACACCTTCGGCCCGACGTTCCGCGCCGAGAACTCGAACACAGCGCGCCATGCCGCCGAGTTCTGGATGATCGAGCCCGAGATGGCCTTCTGCGACCTGCAGGGAGACATGGACCTGGGCGAGGAGTTCATCAAAGCCATGGCCCGCTATGCGCTGGAGCACTGCGCCGAGGATCTCGCGCTCTTCGGCAAGTTCGTGGACAAGGGCCTGCATGAGCGGCTCAAATTCGTGGTCGAACGACCGTTCGTGCGCGTGCCTTACACCGAGGCCATCGAGATCCTGAAGCAATCCGGCAAGCAGTTCGAATTCCCGGTCCAGTATGGGCTGAACCTGCAGTCCGAGCACGAGCGGTTCCTCACCGAGGAGCATTTCAAGTCGCCGGCTACCGTGTTCAACTACCCGCGCGAGATCAAGCCGTTCTACATGCGGCTGAACGACGACGGCAAGACGGTGACAGCGATGGACGTGCTGGTGCCGGGCATCGGCGAGGTCATCGGCGGCGCCCAGCGCGAGGAGCGCCTCGAGCAACTCCACGAGAACATGAAGCTCCACAAGCTCCGGCCCGAAGACTATTGGTGGTATGCCGACCTCCGCCGCTACGGCACCGTCCCGCATGCCGGATTCGGCCTCGGCTTTGAGCGGCTTCTCATGTTTCTCACCGGCGTGTCGAATATCCGGGACGTGATACCCTTCGCCCGCACGCCGGGCAACGCGGAGTTTTGATCAGGGTAATGGCACCAGCCGGTAGAGCCGTTCCGGTTGCCCCGGCGCCGAGATGTCGAAGAAGAGCTGCGACGCGTTGGTCAACGTCACCGTGTTCAGCGTGACCCAGGCGTCTATCGGACCGTAGCGATTGATGCAGTCCACCCGCACCGAGCCAACGAGACCTGTGGCCTTCGCACATACAGGTTTGTCCTGACGCCCGCGCCCCTGACAGCCCCGATCACTCTTGTCAGGCGTCGGGCGGAGGATAGGACAAGCAAGCGGAGCGGCCGAGTGCACCGCTTGCCCTGCCCTCCATGCAATTTGCAGCTTTACCGCCTTCCTCCTTCTTCTTCACGGCTGGACGCCGACGCGGTAGAAGACGGGGCCGGAGGTTGGCGGGTTGGTGTCGGTGAAGCTGGTCGTGCCGGGCAGGCCGGGGAGGTTGGCCTGGAGGAGGGAAAAGGCTGGTGAAGAGGTGAGGTCGCTGGCGCGTTCGACGAAGTAGGAGCGGTTGGCTACACTGAGCCAGTTGAGCGTCACATTCTCGGCGACCGCATCCGGTGGTTCCAGCCGCAGGACGGAGGCGGCATTGGTCGGGTTGGTGCCGGCGATCCACTCCTGCCAGTTGTTCATGAGGTCGCTATCGGTATCCACGTAATCCGCCGAGCCGTTGGCAGGCAGACCGTAGTGCTGCAGCCACGCGATGAATTCCCCCATGCCGGCCCCTTGATACTCATACGCGCCCATGTCCACCTTGGCGCCGACAATACGTCGCCGGCCGTCCAGATCAACAGCCACAGCGTAGCTATTATTTCCACTATTGATACAGGGAGAGTTGGTCTGCAGCCGGAGGTTGCCGCTCGCGAAATCCACAAAGGCCGGAGCATTGCTGATGTTACCGGAGCCGGACGGTAGCGGCATGGCACAGCAGGCGGTGAGGGGACTGCTGGCATAATTGGAGGCCGTCGGCGCCGTATTATAATAGATAATGCTGTTTGCAACGGTGGAGCCCGTAGAGATTCCTCCGCCGGAATTTGTGGCGGTGTTGTTTGCCAAGGTGCAATTGTAGAGCGAGCCGCCATAGGCACCGCCGCCAGTGTTTGCCGCATTCGTAACCAGCAAGCAGTTTCGTAGGGTGGAGCTGCATGCCCCGCCCCCGTTCGCCGTGGCCGAATTACCGATGAAGGTGCAGGCCATCGAACTTCCGCTGCAAACGCCGCCGCCATCACCGGCTCGATTGTACCCCACGACGCTAAATTGCAAGTCTGCGCCCCAGGCTCCGCCGCCGGCGATGCTGGCCCAGTTGGTGCTCAGGGTGCAGCCTGCCAGACTCCCTGCACCCGCCCCACCTCCGTACGCGGCCTGGTTGCCGGCCAACGAGCATTGGCTCAGGTTGGCGTTGTAAGTCGCTCCGCCCTGGTTAACGGCTTGGTTGCCAAAAAACGAACAGTTGGAGATGGTTCCGGACGGGACTGGTGCCGGGAAGGAGACGCCACCGCCGTTGGCCCCCGCTCGATTGTCAGTAAATGTGCAGCCGATAATCTTGCCGGACGCGATCGTCGCGTAGGCCATTCCCCCGCCGTTGTTAGTCGCCGTATTGCCCGAGAAAATGCAGCGGGCCAGCGTCAGGTTGGCAGGTACGGCCAAAACATAGACTGCCCCGCCACTGTCAGTGGCTACGTTCCCTGTCAGCGTGCAGTCGGTAATGAAAGGCGTGGTCCATGCGGGGAATCCACCCCCATCCACATAGATTCCACCGCCCAAATGAGCCCAATTGTTGGAAAGCGTGCAGTGACTCAGCACACACTTATAGACGCCGCCACCCTTGGTCGCGCTGTTCGCATAGATCAGGCAGTTGGTCAACGCGGCGCTCGACGCACCCCCACCGTAGAATCCCGCCGAGGCTGACATATTGCTCGAGATCGTGCAGTTTATAGCGGCGCCGCCGCTAACGCCCGTGCCCTTGTTCGCTATCACAACGCAGTCATCGAGCATGCAATCTGTGGCTCCGGCGGTGTAGCTACGCGTGACGACACAGTTGCTGAGGTAACAGGACAGGGCACCGCCAAGGCCTCCCACGCCAGTCCAGTTCTCGCTGAGCGTGGAGTTAAGGATGTGGCTGTAAGCCGCGCCACCTCCCCCGCCAAGGCAGTCATTCTTATTCGTGTTCGCATTAAGCTCGCAGTTGACTTGCGTGCCGGAGTAAGCGCCGCCGCCCCACCACTGGCACGAATTGGCGACAAGGACGCAGTTGGACAGCACCGCATTGGTTGATTGACACCAGGCACCGCCGCCGCTCATTTCAGGGTAGTCGCTGCCAAGGCCCCTCGTCGCGCCGTTGGTCAGGGTGAATCCAATCAGCGCTGCTCCATCCGGCAGACAGGCGCACCGCACCGCCGCGTCGCCGTTGATGGTGTCGGGGACCTGGCAGCCTTCGATAACGGTCACCCCGGGGCCGTTCACGCTCTGGAGCGTCACTGCTGCCGTGAGTGCTACCCGATTCGTAAGGCCGCCCGTCAAGACCCTTCCCCCAGTCCGATAGACGCCATTGGTCACCCAGATCAGGTCCCCGGCAACTGCCACGTCCACGGCATCCTGAATATTGGTGGCGGCCGTGAGCCAGTTGGTATATGGGGAGACAGGGGCGGGATTGTTCAGGTCCACATGGAGGGTCGCGGCGCCTGCGGTGGGGGAGACACACAATAGCAGAACGGCGGTTAGGAACGCGGCACCCCAAATCCTTTTGAGTCCAGGACAACGCTGCATAGGTATTCCTTTCTCAAGCGTGCTCTAGCTCCCTCAATCGGGAGCCGGATGCTGGGGCAAGTATGTCGCCAACGCGGCAGAGTGCAAGAACAGAATTGCCGTAAATTAGTCGTTAACGAAATGGCGGCATCGGAAGCTCCCTGCTTCTTTGACTGACGAAGGAGGCGGGCGAGGGCGCGAGCGGGCGCGGTTTGCGCGGTTTGCGCGTTGCCTCGCAGGCGGAGAATTGATACCGGGTTGGGCGGCATCAATGAAAATTGCTACACGATGGATAATGGCCGCGATAGCGGGGCTGGCGACGGCTTCGGCGCAGGTAATTGATAAACGGCCTATGCAGTTCATGCTTGTAACGCTCCCATACGAGCAAAAAGCGGTTAAAGCCGGCACACTAATCGGTCGCGCAGGCATCAAGTGCATAGCCCAAATTGATAATTCGGAGACGCGGGTGCAGACCACCCTGGACCCCGGGCTCAAGCGAATCGGGACCATCACGCCGCGGAGCGTCGGCCAGATCGCCGGGCAGAATTGGTCGCTGGGCTGCGAGACGCTCGACCGCGGCTTTGCCAACTACGATTCCTACAAGGACTACCTGGTTCCGCTTGGCATCAAGAAGATCCGGCTCCAGGGCGGATGGGCTACGACCGAGCGCGAGAAAGGCCGCTACGACTTCCGTTGGCTGGACAGGGTAATCGAGGACGCCCGCGGCCGCGGCCTGGAGATCTTCCTGGAGACTTCCTACGGCAATCCCATCTATCCGGGCGGTGGCGGTCGGGGTCTATCCGGCGGATTCCCGACGTCCGAGGAGGCGCTGGCGGCGTGGGATAAATGGGTGGAGACCATGGCCGCGCGCTACAAGGG
>Ga0172371_10013656_pt1 | contig 10549 bp, 10 predicted proteins | sample Lak12m_FD_114543 | JGI IMG/M metagenome (GOLD analysis project Ga0172371, IMG submission 114543) | Freshwater microbial communities from Kabuno Bay, South-Kivu, Congo - kab_022012_12m | ecosystem: Environmental > Aquatic > Freshwater > Lake | place: Democratic Republic of the Congo: South-Kivu... | reverse complement strand
GATACCATGAACACCAACAGCGGAATGTTTGTGATAGGAGAATTTTATATGAACCTTGGATTCTTTGGGCTATTAGTTGCCCCATTTTTGGCTTACTTTATTCTTTTCTTCCCATTTAGAATTATGAATCTTATTTTTGGGAAGATGGGAAAGACATTAACATACTACGTATTGATAGCTACCCTTCCCAGAATATTCTGGTATGGCTTTATTTTTTACCTTAAATCAGTGTTCTTAATCTCAAGTGCACTGCTCTTACTATACCTCCTGATTAGATATGCAGAAGAGAAATTTAATTTCTCCAATTAGCCTTAATGATAATTACAAGCGACCCTAAAACAATGCCTATCGCAAACCCAACTAGTAAATTAACAGGCAGATTCGGACTTATTGGTTTAACTGGAATCTGTGGTTCACTTATAATAAGATATTGTCTGCTACCTGCCAACTTTCCCTGGATATCAATGAGGTGGTTCTGCTCAGCAAGAAATCTAGACTTATATGAATTGATTATGTCTGATAGTAAAGTCGACTTTGACACTGCCTCGGACGATAATGAGTAACCATTGACTGAATCAATCTGCTTCTGCAAACCTCTAATATCGCCCTCCAATTGATCGAGATTCATCCTAGTTTGTCTATCTTCCTCTTGGAGTATTGCAAGTTTTTTGTTATAAAACGGCGCAACATAAGCAAAAAAGTTTTTCAATATCTCTTCATTTTCTTGCATAGCCTTTAAAGGTTCATCGGCGCGAACCGCTACCCTAAGAAAGTTTATTTGCTTAGTGTCCCTACCTATTGTCTCTGTAAGAATTATCACATCTAACATTTCCTCCCTAAACTCGTACAAACCAATATCTTCTTCTGAAAGATTAGCAATAATTGAACCAAGAATCTGTGAGCTTTGCAGCAAATACTTCGATTCTATACTGGGGAATATCTCGCCATCAACTCTGCCAAGTTGAATGGTAGATACCGATTCGTATGTTTTTGGCCAAGCAAGAGTAACTAGAAACGTTAACACAAAAACAGATATTGTAAAATAAGCCACAAACCTCCAGTTCTTTACCACAGGGTTTATAATATCCTCCAATTCAAGCTCATTGTCCATTCCAATTACAATTCTATCAGGTTTAAATGCTTTTGCATTCGGTGTAAGATATTTAAACTAGTTTTCATAATCGATGATATGAAAAAGAGACATGTTTTGATTCTTGCCCTTACATGCATAGGAATATTCCTTCTCGTCTATTCAATACATTTTAATTATAAATATCCCTTGCACGTTGATGAGTGGCACCATATATCAGAAACATTAAAAATTCGAAATGGGGAATATATCATGGGTGTAAACATGTTCAGAGTAGGATTTGACCTATTCCTTCTCCCTTTTTCTTACCTTTTCGATTTGGTAAAATTATATCAGTTTCTCCCAGCAATCTGGGCAGTACTCTCTGCTCTGACTTTATTCTTTATAGTTAAATACAAAACAAAAAGTTATTGGATTGCGGTGGCTTCTATGATTTTCTTCACCTCTCTAAAATCAAATGTCAACATAGGAGGTTTATGGTTCTTTATTCCCTCTGTCTTCTGCATTCCATTAATCTACCTCTATGTCTTTTTCTTTTCAGAGGGCATTGAAAAACAAAATAAAAGATATATCTTAATAAGTCTAGGGATAATGCTTGCAACCATTTTTGCTCATACTTCATCATTTCTGTTTGCAATTCCCATACTTGCCATTTACTCCTTATTTTATTTTGAATACATAAAAAAAGAATGGCGGTTCTTCTCCACATTCTCAATCATCCCCGTAATAGGTTTACTCTTTTACTCTCTTGTTAAAAAAATAGATATACTGAGCGCTATCAAAGAAATATTTTTTAGACTCCAGTTCAAATATGGATATAGCCCACTAGAATTAAATAATTCCCCACTTGAAATTTACAGTTTAATAGGATACACTCTAGCTATTCTTGGTCTTTACCATATTTTAAAAAACAAAAAAACAAAAAATTACCTAATTTATATTTTATGGCCAGTCCTAACATTAACATCGGTAGTCATATTCAAAATATTTGGAATCTCATTCCTTGCGCCTTATCAAAGAACGTTCTATTATTTTGCACTTTCATTGCCATTTTTATCCGCATTAGGACTATTCTATTTGTTAAAAGCAAAAGATATTTTTGTAAGTAATATAAGAAAGATAAAAGACAAAAAGACATGGAAGAAATATCTAGAAATTATTCTATTCATTATAATAATTATTCTCGCATTCTTCCAATACAATAATATCCCTGGTAATGTCAAAATATACCATTTAATCGATGACAATGATTACAATGCTCTTCTTTTCCTAAAGAACCAGAGTCTAGGAAAAGTAGTTTCATCTCCGTCAATTGGCTCGGCAACATATGCCGTTTCGGGGCAAAAAGCTCTAGGCGCCATTTTCTTCTATGGAAATAAAGTAAAAACTAAAGATTTTATGTCTTCCTCAAACTGCACATTCCAGAACAGTATGATAAAACAACTTAATGTTAGCTATGTCTTATTAGAAAAACCATCAATATGCAATTGGACTTTAATATACAACAATACAGACGTTATATACAACGTTCGTAACATCTCCAATCCACCTCCAAAAATCAAAACAAAGAAATAATCACAATCCTGCTTCACTTCTCAATACTTCAGCTTTGTCAGTCTTTTCCCAAGTGAATTCACTTCCTTCTCTTCCAAAATGCCCATAAGCGGCAGTCTTCTTGTAGATCGGCCTTCTTAATTTCAAATGCTCAATGATATCTCTTGGTTTTATAGGAAAATTCTTCTCAATCAATTGAACAATTTTCTCATCAGATATCTTTCCTGTGTTAAAAGTATCAACAAAAATAGCCATTGGCTTTGCAACCCCTATAGCATATGAAAGCTGCACTTCACATTTATCTGCAATTCCAGAAGCAACAATATTCTTAGCTATGTACCTGCACGCATATGCTGCACTTCTATCAACCTTTGAAGGGTCTTTCCCAGAAAATGCCCCGCCTCCATGTCTTCCCATTCCACCATAAGTATCAACAATTATTTTCCTTCCCGTAACTCCTGTATCTCCTTCGGGTCCACCAATTACAAATCTTCCAGTAGCATTTATATGAATTTTAGTACTATCATCTAAATAAGCAGAACAAACAGGTCTAACAACCTTCTCTAATATCTCTCTTCTAAGTTCATTCTCATCAACAATATCTAAATGCTGTTGCGCGATTACCACTGCTTCAAGTCTTTTTGGTTTCCCATTTTCATATTCAACAGTTACTTGTGACTTCCCATCAGGACCTAATCCCTTGATAACCCCATTCTTTCTAACTTCAGCCAATTTAGCAGTTAACTTATGGGCAAGCATTATAGGCAAAGGCATTAACTCTTTAGTTTCATTGCAGGCAAATCCAAACATCATTCCCTGGTCTCCGGCACCTTGTTCTTTATTTTTATCTTCATTAACTCCCTGTGCAATGTCGGGGCTCTGCGCATGAATAGAAACCCAAATTCCCGCATCCTCACAGTCAATCCCAAATCTTGGATCAGTATAGCCTATATCTCTTAATGTATCCCTAGCAATTTTCTGCACATCAACAAATCCTTTAGTTGTAACCTCTCCCGCTACATGAATGCTTCCAGTAGTGGTTAGACATTCAATAGCAACTCTAGACATAGGGTCCTGTCTAATCAATTCATCTAAGATAGCATCTGATACTTGATCGCATAACTTATCAGGATGCCCTTCTGTTACGCTTTCTGAACTAAAAAAGTAATTCTTCATAAACATAATCAAAAAATAAGCTTTATAATATCTTCTGCATTTAATATTCCAATAGGAATATTTATATACGCCTAGAGATATAAGGAAGAATGAACTTCCCAGAGTTATCATCAATAAAGACAAAAAGACAGCATATAGGGGTTAAACAGAATGAATTAGCATTAAAAGCAGGAGTCTCCCAATCCCTCATCGCAAAAATAGAATCCCTAAAGTTAATCCCTTCATATGACATAGCTAAAAAGATATTTCTCGCTTTAGAAATTCTTGAGCATGGAAAAGAAAAAACATGCAAAGACGTCATGACAAAGCATTTCATTGGAATTCCAAGTACAAAAAAGGCAAAGGAAGCAATAGATTTGATGAAAAAGCATGATATCTCCCAGATTCCTGTCTTCGAAGGGAAAAGACCAGTAGGAAGTATAAGCGAATCCGGGTTATACTCAAGATTAACAGAAGGTTTTTCAAAAGAAAAACTCTTTTCCACGCAGATAAAAGAATTAATAGAGGAACCCTTCCCAATAATAAACGCCGACACACCTTTATCAGTTGCCTCTCCATTATTAAAGACATCAAGCGCAATTCTTCTAATAGAAAAGAATCAAGTCATAGGCATAATAACCAAGTCCAATTTGTTTTAACGGGCAAGTAAATGCTTAACAATATAAATCTTTAAAAAGAAGTTCATTCAAAAATAATTATGAAACTTGGGGACATGCCATACGACATCCTAGTTGAAGGAAGCAACGTTCCAGGAGATTTAGCTCATTTAGGAAGAGCATTAACCCAAGTAGGATTCAAAATTGACAGTCCTCTTGAAAGATTAGAAATAAATAATGAAGAAATAATACGGATTGATAAGGGATTTTCTGGACATGTCAGAAGAGCACCAGGAAAAAATTATTTTCAACTTGTTGTAGATAGACACGCAGACAAATTAGAAGAGTTTGCAAGAGCATGTCTTCCCGTTCCGCAAACTACTCAACCAGCCAGATCTAAGCCGCAGCAGGGTTTCCATTAGCAAAGTTCTCTTGCCTTGTGGCATGCACAAAAACTTTTGGAACTACTCTCTGAGCATATTGCACATATTGCTCAGCAGAAAGAGGTTTTTTCGAATAAATTCCAACAACTAATGCACCATCGCCATTCGATCCCGCCAGTGAAATACTGACTGCCTCAACACCCTTCCATCCACTCGCCCCCTCTGGATAATACAATAAAACTCTCCCTGCTCCATCAACAGGAGCATCTGCAAAAGTACCCTTTAATCCAAGTCTACGCATAACTCCAGTCAATCCGACCGCGTCTAAATTTGCAGGAGCCCCACCCAATGCTACATTAAACTGATAATGCGCACTAGAAACCTCTTCATTACTGTTCATATGAATTGCATCGGCCTTTCTCATTCCAGTTTGCGCGGTTGCCATAAAAACCCCATCCTTGAAGGGTATATAAATCTTGCCAAAACCTCAAAAGCAATCTTTAAAAAGCATCTTTCATTTTACCTATAATGACAAAACAAAAACAGAATCTGATTATATTCGGTGCTCCTGGTTCAGGAAAAGGCACCCAGGGAAAATTAGTAGCGGAGAAGCTTAAGATATTCTATTTCTCAACGGGAGATGCATTTAGAAACGAAATTGCAAAAGGTTCGAAGCTAGGAAAAGACGTTGAACAAATCCTTAAAGGCGGACATTTGGTTCCAGATCAAATAGTCATAGAGATAGTTAAGAACACATTGAAAGAAAAGGCAAGTAAAGGATTCATCTTAGATGGTTTTCCAAGAACATTAGCACAAGCAGAAGCATTGAAGAAGATATTTGATGATTTAAAGATAGATAATGTGAGGGTTCTCAACCTAGAAGTTAATGAAAAAGAGTTAGTTAAGAGATTGTTAAACAGAGCAAAGATAGAAGGAAGAGCAGATGACACAAAAGAAATTATAGAAAATAGAATGAAAGTCTATAATAACCAGACAAAACCAATTTTAGACTATTATGACACTCACGAAGACTTAATCAACATTGATGGAATAGGCTCTGTCGACGAAATCCTAAACAGAATTCTAAAAGCGTTGAAATAAACGTTAACTCCAAAGTGAAAAACTAATTAATCACTCTAAAGTTTACAATTCAATTTTCTACTTTCAAGTTCTCGGAAGAAATTATAAACTCAAAATATTAAAATTAACCAAGAGGTGGATAGATGGAAGAAGAAATAATAATTTCAAGCAACATAAACAGCATAAGAAACTCAAAAGAAGTCATTCTAGGTTTATTAAACAAAATTTATCTCTTAAACGAACAAGTCAATTCACTAAAAATAGAAAACAAAAGGATGTCTCAATGTCTAAAAGTTCCTGTTAAAATCCAAAAAGACTTGCAGATAATATAAAATTATTGATTAAACCTAAAGTACTGACATTGCTCCCCTCTTAAATTACAATTAGCTCCATCAGACATATCGCAATAGTCACAGTAAACATTAATGATTTGAGAGTCTCTTCTCATAAGCTGAACTTTCAATCTCGGACTAATAGCGCTGGTAGAAATACCCTCTTTCAAGAAACCCCTCATAATATGCTCATTTAAGGTAGCACATTCTGAGTCATTAATTCTTATATCTTGCCTGCTTACTTCTGCCATCGTATCAATCATAAATATCTCTATTTAAAACTTTCCAGAAACTCAAAGAACAATCACTTAGTACTATGAGTACTAACGCCCTTGCCTTCAACAGCAGCCTGCGCAGCAGCTAAAATAGCTATTGGAACTCTGAATGGCGAGCAAGATACATTACTCAAACCAATTTTATGGCAGAACTTAACAGTTATAGGCTCTCCACCATGCTCTCCGCAAATACCCATATCAATATCTTTCTTAACACTTCTCGCTTTTGTAATAGCCATCTTCATCATATACCCAACTCCCTCTTGGTCAAGAACCTGGAAAGGATCTTTCTCAAACACTGCTTTCTTTATGTAACTTGGAATAAATCTTCCAGCATCATCTCTCGAGAATCCAAGAGTCGTCTGCGTCAAGTCATTTGTACCAAAGCTCATGAACTCCGCTTCTTCAGCTAATTTATCAGCAATAAGAGCCGCCCTTGGGAATTCTATCATTGTACCAATTTCATACTTTATCTTCCCCTCCGCGCCTGTTTCTTTAGCAACTCTCTTTATAATGTCTTTAATCAACTTAAATTCTGAGAGAGCAATAATATTTGGAACTTCTAATTGTGGTCTTGGATCTCCTCCCTGTTTCTTAACTTCTAATGCTGCTTCAAATACTGCTCTTGCCTGCATCTCTGATATTTCAGGATATACAACTCCAAGTCTGCATCCTCTAAATCCTAACATAGGGTTAAATTCGTGCAACGAATCTGCTCTTGCTTTAATCTTTTCAACTGAAACTCCGAGAACTTTAGCCAATCCATGTATTTCATCTTCTTCTTTAGGCAAAAACTCGTGCAATGGCGGATCCAAGAATCTTATGATAACAGGATATCCGGACATTACTTTCAAAATTCCCACGAAGTCTTCTCTTTGGAAAGGCAATAACTTATTCAATGCTTTTCTTCTATCTTCTTCAGTATCCGCTAATATCATTTCTCTCATCGGAGTAATTCTCCCTCCCTCAAAGAACATATGCTCAGTTCTGCACAATCCAATTCCTTTAGCTCCAAACTTCTTTGCAACTTCAGCGTCGTGAGGTGTATCTGCATTAGTTCTAACTTCAAGCTTCTTAGCATCATTAGCCCACTTCATCAATGTCCCAAACTCTCCAGACAATTCAGGATCTATAACAGGTATCTGCCCCACAAGCACCTCCCCTAACGTACCATCTAAAGTCAAATAATCTCCTTCCTTCAATTTAGTCCCTTTTATTGTTAATGTCTTCTTATGCTCATCAATTTCCAATTCAGAACATCCAGCAACACAGCACTTGCCCATTCCCCTCGCAACAACTGCAGCGTGAGAAGTCATTCCTCCTCTTGCAGTCAATATTCCTTGCGCAACGTGCATTCCTGCAATGTCATCAGCAGAAGTTTCAACTCTAACAAGAATAACCTTCTCCTTATCTTTATTAACTTTCAAGACAGCATCTTCAGAATCAAATACAATCTTTCCGACAGCCGCTCCCGGAGAAGCAGGAAGCCCTTTAGTCAATGCAGTATATTTCTTCCTTGCAACAGGATCAATTCTCTTATGCAATAACTGGTCTAATTGCCCTGCATCCACCCTTAATAATGCCTCATCTTTAGAGATTAATCCCTCATTAACCATATCAACAGCCATTCTGACTGCAGCAGGCCCTGTTCTCTTCCCATTTCTTGTTTGTAACATAAACAACTTCCCTTTTTGGACAGTAAACTCAATATCCTGCATATCCTTGTAATGCTTCTCTAACGTCTCTCTAATCTGCATTAACTGCTTGTAAATAGCAGGCATTTCCTTTTCCAATCTTGCAACAGGTTCAGGAGTTCTTATTCCTGCAACTACATCTTCTCCCTGAGAGTTAATTAAATATTCCCCATAGAATTTGTTCTCTCCAGTGCTAGGATTTCTTGTGAATGCAACTCCCGTTCCAGAATCATTACCCATATTTCCAAATACCATTGCCTGAACATTAACCGCTGTTCCTAAAAGACCCTTAATTTCATTAATCTCTCTGTAAGTCACCGCTCTTGGAGAATCCCATGAACCGAAAACAGCATTAATGGCCATAGTCAATTGCTCTCTAACATCTGCAGGGAAATCCCTTCCTTTTGCCTTTCTAACAATTGCCTTGTAATCATTAACTAATTCCTTCAAATCACTAGCCTCTAATTCGGTATCTAATTCTACTCCTTTTGTCTGTTTCTTCTTATGGATGGCTTCCTCAAACAATTTATGCTCTACGCCCATAACTACATCTCCGAACATGTGAATAAATCTTCTATAAGAATCCCATGCAAATCTTTCATTCCCTGTTCTCTTTATAACTCCTTGAATAGTTTTGTCATTCAATCCAAGATTAAGAATAGTATCCATCATTCCCGGCATTGATAACGCTGCTCCACTTCTAACCGACACAAGCAAAGGATTATTTTTATCTCCAAATCCCATCCCCATCTTCTGCTCTAACTTCTTAAGATTTTCATCAACTTGCTTAGCTAATTCAGCAGGATGCTGTTTGTTATGCTTATTGTAATAATCGCAAGTTTCAGTTGTAATAGTGAACCCTGAAGGTACGGGAAGTCCTATCTTGCTCATTTCCCCTAAGTTAGCGCCCTTTCCACCAAGAATTACCTTATTTTTTGTATCTCCCTCTCCAAAGAAATAAACCCACTTGCCCTTAGGCATTAAACTATTATCTTCTTTCTTTCCTTCAATGTTTTCTTTTCCTTTTGCCATTTTGTCTAAGATAGATGTATAAAAATCTCGCTTTTTAAACTTTTTTATGCCTGAATCAAACTCTCTCCAGTCATTTCTTTGGGTTTCTTTAGTCCCATAATATCCAAAATAGTCGGAGCAACATCCTTCTGTCCCCCCCTCCCCAATTTAACATCCCTCATATGCTTATCAATTAATATGAAATTAACAGGATTGCATGAGTGCGCGGGCTTAGGCTTTCCATCAGGATATAGTTTATCTTCTGCAGAACCATGGTCTGCGGTAACAATTATGGTATAATCATTATCTAAAGCAACATTTACAACTTTTCCTGTGCAGTCATCAACAACTTCAACACATTTGACTATCGCTTCTTTAACAGCAGAATGTCCAACTAAATCACAATTTGCAAAATTAACTAAAATAAAATCAAATTTCCCGCTTTTAATCTGCTTAACTGCTTCATCCGCAACATCATACGCACTCATTTCAGGTTTTAAATCATAAGAAGCAACTTTCGCAGAAGGAATTAATATCCTTTCTTCATTCTTGTTAGGAACTTCAATCTGTGAATTGAAAAAGAAAGTAACATGCCCGTACTTCTCTGTTTCCGCAATTCTCATCTGTTTTAATCCTGAATTTGCAAGCACCCTTCCTAAATTTAAAGTAACTTCATCCTCAGAAAAGGCATACGGACAAGTAAATGTTTTATCATACTCACTCATTGTACAATAATAAGTTTTAGGAAAGACTTTTCTCTTGAACTTATTAAAATCAGGAAAAATAAATGCTTGTGTTAATTGCCTCGGTCTATCAGTTCTAAAATTAAAGAATATAACCGCATCATTATCTCTTACAGGTTTAAATCCTTCTAAGATTGTAGATTGTATATAATAATCCGTTTTATCTCCTCTCTTATACGCTTCTTTAATAGCGGACTTAATATCTTTAGATTTATGCCCCTTCCCCAAAGTCAGCATATCATACGCTTCCTCAGTTCTATCCCAATTATTATCTCTATCCATTGAATAATATCTCCCAACAATAGAAACAATCTTTCCAACACCAATTCTTTTTATCGCTTTCTCTATTATCTCAGCATATTTTTCAGCAGATTTTTCAGCAACATCTCTTCCATCTGCAAAAAAGTGAATCTCCACTTCTTTAACTTCCTCTTTTTTAGCCATTTCAAGTAAAGCAATTAGATGCTCTGTATGCGCATGAACTCCTTCATCAGAGCATAATCCCATCAAATGCAAAACTGAATTATTTCTCTTTGCATGCTTCATTGCTTCAATTAAAACCTGATTCTTCATTAAACTCCCATCTTTAACTGCCCTGTTAATTTTCTCATACAT
>Ga0172371_10013655_pt1 | contig 10550 bp, 7 predicted proteins | sample Lak12m_FD_114543 | JGI IMG/M metagenome (GOLD analysis project Ga0172371, IMG submission 114543) | Freshwater microbial communities from Kabuno Bay, South-Kivu, Congo - kab_022012_12m | ecosystem: Environmental > Aquatic > Freshwater > Lake | place: Democratic Republic of the Congo: South-Kivu... | reverse complement strand
TCAATGTACTCTGGTTCTGACAGTTACCACAAGCTCAAGTCTTTGAGCCACCTCAATCAATATGTACCTGAGGAGATTGAAAAAGAATGTTCGGAATGTGCCAAATTACCCGAGGGCGAGTATTGTTCATCAATTCTCTACATTAAAGGGGAAAAAATATGCGAGAACCTTTACATTAAAAGAAAAAATGCTGAAAAAGCATTTATGAAACTTGAAAATGACCCCAGAATCACCAAAGTTGGCAGGTTTATCCGAAATACCAGCATTGATGAATTGCCACAGTTATTCAATATCCTGAAAGGGGATATGTCGATCGTTGGTAACCGTCCTTTACCTTTGCAAGAAGCTGAAAAACTGACACTTGATGTCCGTGCCAAACGATATGCTGCCGCCGCCGGACTAACAGGTCTCTGGCAGGTTGAACTTCGGGGAAGAAAAGGGATTATGTCGGAGGAGGAACGTTTTAAGTTGGATAACGATTATGCTGAAAACAATTCTTTTTTTGGTGATCTTAAACTAATTTACAGAACCTTTAAAGCTATTTTTCAACGTGGAAGTGTTTAAAAATTGCAACTATGATTCATCACAGTTTTAGGAAGTTGAAGCTTTTATTTTTATTTTCTACAATAATTTTGTTTAATTGTTCAACAGCAATTCCTGCTTTGGGGCAAAACTACAAACTTGGGGTGGATACTGCCATTGTTTTTAATCCGTTGATTGACAATATTATTGATAAACTACCCCCACTTGAGGTATTAATCGATTCAGCGGTAGCCCACACACCCTACATAAAAATAGAGGAAGCAGAAATCAGAATCAATAGCTACATCGTTAAGGAACGCAAGTCAAATTGGTTAAAATACATTTTCTTTGATGGTAGCCTTGCTTACGGATCCACCTATGATTTCAGCACTAACGAATCAACTGGTTCCTATCCTACTGATTTTGCTTCAACACAATTTACCACAAATTACAGAATAGGATTGTATTTACGTCTCCCACTGTTTGAAATTACCAATTACAATACGTCATTAAAGATCGCTAAAAGAAATGTGGAAAAAGGGATGCTCATGCGTGAACAGAAGATTCTGGAGTTGAAACAGGATGTAATTTTTATTTACCAGGATTTAATAATGTACCAGGAAAAACTAAAGGTTAAAAACCAGGCACAACTTACTACTACTCTTCAGGTTCAGTTAGCGGAAAAAGAGTTTCTGAATGGTAAAATCAGTATCGCAGAGTTATCAAGACTTACAGAACATCATGCATCAAATCTTTATAGTTTCGTTGAAGACCGCAATTTGTTTTACAAGCAATATTTACTGCTGGAACAAGTCGTTGGCATGAAATTTAATTTACTCAACGCAATTGAATAAATTATGAGTATCATACAATTGATCAGAATTTTTTTCAGACACTTCTGGCTATTACTAGCAGTGCCACTGTTATTGGCGGTGATTGTGTATTACCTGACAAAAAAACAGACATACTATTATGAATCAAAATCAACAATTTATACTGGTATTGCTTCAGGTTATAGTCTCGACCAGGACAGAAGGGTTGACTTTTTTGTTGCAAACAATTCCTTTGATAATCTTATGAATATTATCAAATCAAGGGAGACACTTACTGAAGTTGCAATCAGATTGTTCACCCAAGGTCTCATTCTCGATAGTTACAACCCGGTTTTCATATCTAAAGAATCTTTCATCGAACTCCGTAGAAATGTACCTCAAAATGTTAAAAATTTAGTAGTTAAGCCACTCATTGAGAATGATTCATTAGCTTACAAAATTGCATTTGAACAAACTGTTCAAAATTTTTATAATTACAAGAACTCAACTGACACCAATTATATTTATTCACTTCTGAATTATCCACACAGACATTACAGCCTGAGAAAATTATCTGAGGTGGAAGTAAAAAGAGTAGCAAACAGCGATTTGGTTGAACTGACCTATAAATCGGATGATCCGGGAATCAGCCTTCAAACACTTATCATCCTTACAGAAGTATTTATGAAAAATTACAAACTCATGAAGGAAAACCAATCAGATGCTGTTGTCAAATATTTCGAGGAACAGGTTTTGCTTTCGCAAATCAGGTTAAAAGAGGCTGAAGATCGTTTATTGGAATTTAATAAAAGCAATAATATTATCAATTATTATGAGCAAAGTAAATTCATTGCGGAAAAAAAAGAAGACATAGATGAGTTTATTCAGAAAGAAAAAATGAAATACCTGGGTGCCGAGCAGACACTTAAAAAACTGGAAGATAAACTTGAAATACAGGGACAGATACATGGAATTTCGGACCAAATAATACTAAAAAGAAACCGGTTGGTTGAAATTACGGAAAAAATTGCTATTAACGAAATTTATAACGAGCCCGATACCTTAAGTAAGGCTATGCTTGGAAAATTAAGAGTTGAAGCAGTTCAAATTCAAAATGAATTAAATCAGGATTTAAATGTATTGTACCAGTACACTAACACTATTGAAGGCATCCCGTTACAGGATCTATTGACTGAATGGTTAAAAAACCTTGTGATTTTTGCTGAATCCAAAGCCGGAATACAGGTCTTGCTTGAACATCAGCAGGATTTTCAAAAGAATTACCAGCTTTTTGCACCCCTAGGGGCAAACCTGAGCAGGATTGAACGAGAAATAGATGTATGCGAAAGGGAGTATCTATCTCTTTTACATAGCCTTAGCCAGGCAAAACTCAGGCAACAAAACGAAGCATTGTCTTCAAATATCAAAGTTCTTGATAACCCGTTCTACCCACTGAATGCAAAGCCATCAAAACGCAAACTACTGATTCTCGCAGCAGCATTTTTTGGTTTTTTAGTAGTAGCATTTATCATCTTGCTTACTGAATACTTTGATAATACAATCAAAACTGTTGAACGTGGCAAGAAGTTTACAGAAATACTCCCTGCGGGTTTAATGCCGAAAATTATCGGTAAATATCAATCTTATAATTTACCCTTCATCAGTAACCGATTATGTGAGCTAATAATCCAGGAAATAAAACTTCATACCAATACCGGTGCTGATGAAGATGAGCGATCAACCAGGATAATCAGTGTTTTTAGTACTACAGATCAAGAAGGTAAAAGCTTTATTGCTGGTAAACTTGTTCAGAAACTCCGTTCAGTCGGAGATCAGGTTCTTTATCTTAACTTTTTACAAAAAGAAAAAAGTGAACAGTTCAAAGAACGAAAAGAATCAACCAACCAAGCGCAAACCAAAGTAAATAGAAAAGGCATATTGGGCTTGTTTTCAATGATTAAGGCTAGTTTTTCACAATTCAACTTCGAAGAAGATAGGCAAAGTGTTACCAATAAAGATAACATGACCTACATAATTGATGATAGTTTCACGGAGAAGCAGGATATTTTTGACTTGCTACCAGACAATCAGATTACTTCACTTGATAAATACCGTTACGTTTTTCTTGAATTACCAGCAATACTATATTTTCCTTACCCACCTGATGTTGTAGCACAATCTCATCTATCACTCTTAGTTGTCAGAGCAAATCGCGAATGGAAAATAGCCGACTCTACAGCACTTGGCGTTTACAACGAGGTTAATAAATCTAAAGCGTTGTTTGTTTTAAATGGTACTGATATTGAAGAAGTTGAAACTGTTCTCGGTCTTTTGCCCAAAAAACGTAGTCGTTTAAGACGTGTTATCAGGCAAGTACTCAATTTTCAGTTTTATTCAAAATCAACCATAAATTAATCTTCACTGATGAGATCGAATTTAGTAAAATTACTAAAGGATAACCATAGTATCTCATTGTTAACCAATGTTTCAGTAGCGTTTTTTGGTTTTGTTACATTCCTTATTCTTGTCAGGACATACACCACCGAAAGTTTTGGTCTTTGGGTGTTGTATCTGGCTCCCCTCACCTTTGCTGAGATGATTAAAAGCGGCCTTGTAAAAACATCAATGGTTAGGTACTTATCGGGTGCTTCAGATGTGGAAAAGAAACAAATAATTGGTGCAAGCTGGATTTTGAGTGTTACAATCACCTCAATTATTGTCGTACTAATGCTTTCAGCTTTGTTGATTTTTCCACATGTATTAAAAAACTCATCTTATCACTTCTTTTTCATTTACTATCCCTTTTATGCATATTTATCGCTTCCAATGACCAATGCATTAGGGATTTTAGAATCAGGTCAAAAATTCGCTCAAATTTTTATTCTCAGATTTCTTTCAACCAGTTTATTCCTTGTTTTTGTGATTATTAATACATTTTTACCACTAAAAAACATTTCTACGGTAATCATTGTCCATTTTATCATAAACGCCGTTATTTCAATCGTATCCATTTTGAAAGGCTGGTCTGGTATTGGTTATCTGAAAAAGGCTACGCGTGAGAAGTTCACCTGTTTGTTGAATTATGGAAAATACTCGGTTGGTACAATGTTGGGCTCTAATCTTTTAAGAAGTTCCGATACAATTATTATTGGACTAAGTCCGCTTGGACCATCTGCGGTTGCTTTGTACAGTGTACCCCTAAAACTTATTGAAATTATGGATATTCCATTGCGAAGCCTTGTCATTAATGCCTTTCCAAAAATGTCGCGGGCAAGTATCATGGGCGATAATAATCAGGTAAAAAGATTGTTTTACCAATATTCGGGTGGTACTACCTTGTTTTTTGTTCCGGGACTGATTATTTGTGTGATTTTTGCCAAATTCCTGATCCTTCTTATTGGAGGCGATCAATACGTTGAGTCAGAGACAGCCATTGTCCTTTTTCAGATTTTTGCAGTTTACAGCTTGCTTTTACCCATCGATCGCTTCAGCGGGATTACCCTTGACAGTATAGCCAAGCCAAATCTGAATTTATTTAAAGTTCTGATAATGGCAGCGTTGAACATTGTTGGTGATCTGATTGCTGTATTTGTCTTTAATTCATTGATTGGTGTTGCCTTAGTGACGGTCATTTTTACTATGGTTGGTCAGATAATCGGTTACAATTTTTTAAGGAAGGAACTTAACATTGAATATCGTTTGATTTTTTACCTGGGATTTGAATTTTTCGTCACAAGAATAAAAGAGTTCTTTAAAACAACCAAACCAGGAGTAGAGTAATGAGTAGTCCAATTGAAAAAGAAACCGGATTTAAAGCTGTTGCATTGGTTGCATCAGTGATTATCCTTTTTCTGGCTACTTTTATTTTTGCATTAATCGTTCAAAGTGAGCGTGTTGAGTATGCTTTTATTATGGTTGCCCTTCCGCTGGTAATTGCAGTCATCTGGAAGATTTTCAGCAATCCGGTGTATGGAATTTATTCAGTAATTCTGTTGGGATTTTTTGCAAATGGTCTAAACCGTTACATCCCCGGAGTTACTTTTGGACTTGGGATAGATGGTCTGCTTATTTTAACCTATATTGCCATTTTTTTCTATAATTTTAATAAAAGAATTAGTTGGTCTCCGGCTGCACGGGATATAACACTTTTATTAACAATATGGTTTGCCTATGCCTTGGCTCAGTTGATGAATCCTGAAAAAATCAGTACCGAAGCCTGGTTTTATGCTATGCGAGGCGTTTCATTGTATGTTTTTTTGATGGTTCCCCTTGCCCTGGTTCTTTTTCGTGATTACAAGAAAGTGAATTTTTTTCTCTATTTATGGGGAGCAATTTCGATCCTGGGGACACTAAAAGCATTTGTTCAGATCAACATTGGGCTCGATCCTTTTGAAAAAGCCTGGTTATACACTGGCGGTCCATCCACCCACATTATTTTTGGAAAATTAAGAGCATTCTCCTTTTACTCTGATGCAGGACAATTTGGTGCAGCCCAGGCACATGCCGGGATAGTTGGAACGATCATTTTTATTAATGCCCGAAGTTTAAAAGAAAAAGTATTCTTTGCTGTAATGGCTATTACCGGTTTTTATGGCATGTTCATTTCAGGTACACGTGGTGCCATTGCAGTACCCTTTGCCGGATTCTTACTTTACCTGATTCTTACGCGAAATATAAAAATGATAACAATAGGTTTGGTGTTAGGTTTCATGGTATTCGTGTTTTTTAAATACACATCCATTGGAAGTGGAGTATATGCAATTCATCGAATGCGAACTGCTTTTAACCCAAATGACCCTTCGCTTCAGGTAAGATTGGCAAATCAGAGGATATTGCGTGTTTACCTTTCAACGCGACCATTAGGAGGTGGGATCGGTTCTGCCGGAAACTGGGGTAAAAGGTTCTCGCCAAATGGCTTTTTGGCCAATGTTGCAACTGATAGCTGGTATGTACAGATTTGGGCAGAACAAGGTCTGGTCGGCTTATTATTACATATCTCAATACTGGTTTACATTTTAGGAAAAGGTTCATTTTTAAGTGTTTATAGGGTAACGCATCCGGTGTTACAAGCAAAACTATTTGCTCTTGCTTCAGGACTGTTTGGAATTATGGTAGCATCTTACGGAAATGGAATCCTTGGACAATTGCCAACCGGACCCCTGATATACACTTCGATGGCTTTATTATTCAATGCTAAAGATTTAAATGAAGAGGCTAACATAACAGATCCAATTATTGAGGATTAACAGATGAAACTAAATTTTGAAAATTATTCAACATACAGCCATCCCGAGGATATAAAGAGGCTGGGATTTGTGGTTAACGCTATCCTGGATTATGTTCCATCTGGTTCGAAAATTCTTGATATGGGCTGTGGCAAAGGCAACATGGCTATTCAACTTGCCAAAATGGGCTATGAGGTAGTGGGTATAGACAGCGATAAACTCTCGGTAGAACATGCAGAGAGTCTTATTCAGTTACCAAATTTAAAATTCAGCATTTCTACAGTCGAAGAATTTGAATGTAATGAAAAATCTGTGGATGTCATTATCTGCAGTGAAATTATCGAACACCTGGTCGATCCGTTTAGTTTTTTAAAAAAAACTATCACTTTTCTGAAAGATGACGGAATATTAATCATAACAATTCCGAATGGGCGTGGGCCACGCGAATTGCTGGTTACACGACCTTTTTTATATCTCACAAGCCACTATAAATTTTTGCAGAAAGGTTTCAGGTACCTGAAAAAACTATTAGGCTACCAAGGCAGCGACCAGTCAAAAGCCGAAAACCTGGAACATCTTCATTTCTTTACATTTACTCAACTAAAAAGGATGGCCGGAAAATTCGGATTTGAAATTATCAGGAAAGGAAAATCAGATTTTATTGAAAACACCTTTCCGCTTTCACTTTTTACCAACCGCATTCATATTTTGAAAGAATGGGATAATAAAATTGCCGATTACCTTCCCAATTCAATGGTTTCAGGGTTTTTTACTGTGTGGAAAAAAAGAATTACCTCATCATGACAAATATGAATTTTCATAATCTCCTCATGTTGGCTGTGGATGCTGCGCTGGTAGCATCAGAAAAAATTCTTGAAATCTATCAGAGTGATTTCACCTATGATACCAAAGCTGATCTTTCACCGGTTACACTTGCAGATGAAAAAGCCAATGAAATTATCTGTGATAAACTCAGACCAACCGGAATTCATGTTTTAAGCGAAGAGGGTATTCATTCGCCATGGGTAGAAAGAAAAGGTGTACAATATCTCTGGATTGTTGATCCACTGGATGGAACAAAGGAATTTATTAAAAAAAATGATGAATTTACTGTTAACATTGCCTTGATAGAAAATGGTTTACCTGTGCTGGGAGTAGTTTACTGCCCGGTTTTAAGGGAACTTTACTATGCTTCTCCTTCAGTTGCCGGTGCTTACAAGGTAATAATTCCTGAAAATTTCAAAACTGGCGTAACCCATCCCGAACTTTTATTAAATAATGCTGTTAAACTACCTGTTGCCAAAAAATCCAAACATCTGAATGTAGTTGTTAGCCGATCTCATCGCAATGAAGAAACTGATAAATTCATTTCAAAACTTGAAAAAGAACATCCCGCAATCAATTTTGTAACAAGGGGAAGCTCATTAAAGCTTTGTATGATTGCTGAAGGGATTGCGGATATTTATCCAAGATTTGGCCCGACCAACGAGTGGGACACTGCAGCCGGACACGCTATCGTGCTTTTAACAGGAGGTGAGGTTTACCAACATGATTCAAAGGAACCACTGAAATATAACAAAGAAAATCCATTAAATCCCAGTTTTATAGCTGTAAATTCAAATTACATAAAATGACGGGGACATTAGAGCTAATGCCAATTGTATCAATCATTTCGGTCAATTTTAACCAACCAGAAGTGACGGGTGAAATGATTGACTCCTTGATGAAAATTTCATACCCTGAAGTGGAAATAATTGTGGTTGATAATGGCTCTTTTGTTGGAAATATTGAAGAAGTTCTCCTGAAGTATCCAACAGTTAAACTAATAAAAAGTACTGAAAACCTGGGTTTTGCAGGTGGAAATAACCTGGGAATCAGGCAGGCAAAGGGTGACTTTATACTGTTACTCAACAACGACACCGAGGTTGATCCCGGGTTTCTGTGGCCACTTGTTAAAAAATGTCTTGATGATCCGAAAATCGGGATTGTCTCGCCGAAAATTTATTTCTTTCACACACCTGGAATGCTTCAGTACACGGGAGTTTCTGACATCAGCACCCTGACTACCCGGAGTTTTGGCTGGGGTTGTTATAAAAAAGACGAAGGTCAGTTTGAAGAAGACAAAGAAACTTTTTTTGGACACGGAGCTGCCATGCTCGTACCCAGAAAAGTAATTGAGGAGGTCGGCATGATGGCCGAGGTTTTTTTTCTTTATTATGAAGAAATGGATTGGTGCAAGCGAATCCGGAATGCTGGTTACAAAATTTTTTATGTACACAATTCGGTGGTGTATCACAAAGAGTCGATAACAACAGGAAAAGACAGCCCAAACAAAACTTATTATCTGAACCGGGCGAGAATTCTTTATATGCGCCGGAATGTCCACGGGATAAAGGCTTTGTTAGCTTTCACTTATCAAGTTTGTGTTGCTGTACCAAAAAACATGGCTGTTTTTCTGTTGAAAGGAAAACCAAAACACCTCAAGGCCTATTGCAAAGCCATTTTCTGGAATCTTAAAAACTTGTCGAACAAAGCTATTTATGTTAGCCCCACACTCATAGAGCAGTCATAAATGGATAATTCATCCGCGTTTTAAATTCCTATCCTACTTTTCTGCAAATCATTTCAAACACACAACTTTTCTCGTATCGGTTAAATTACGGATTGCTATTTTCAGGAAATAAACCCCCTCGGAAAGGTTTTCTGTATTCATTGTTAACGATTGATGCCCGGTGCTGGCTGGCTCCGAGGTAAAAGATTGCATGAGGTTCCCCTGATTTGAATATAGTCCGAAAACAACTTTTTCTGGCTCAGCCAGTTCAAAACCAATTTCGATGGTGGTATTAAAGGGATTTGTCTGAATTTGGAAATTGTAACTACCACCCGGGTTATTGGGTTGTATTCCCTGCGAATTTACCACTACAAAAGATATTTCATCGGACCAGTCGCTCCATTTCAGGTTCTGATCGCGATAACGGGCCCTATAATAATAGGTGTTGCCAACCGAAAGATTGCCTGACGGAACCGTTGTTGTGGTGAGATCGATGCCAGCATTTAGGTCAATGGGGTTAAATCCGGCATCAACACCATAAACATTCCGCCAATCGGTTGATTTTGAAAAAACCAGCGAAGAATAGTTCCCTGGATTGCTGGTTATTTGAAATTGGGATGTCATTGGTTCATCAATTCCTGAAAAAGGGCTTGCCGATAAAACCACCAGACCAGTGTTTGAGTAAATTGGTGGATTTACTACCGGCTTATCAGGTTTTGCCTGGTTCAGTCGCCGGTGCCAGGTGTCGGAGGCAACATTATTGATAAAAACATCGGAATTACCAAGGTCAAACATTTGCCCGGTAAATGATTTTTCAAGGATATTTATATCAAACAGGGTGTAAAAATAGTGGTCAAGCGCCATATTTATCTCCGGGTAATCATTGTTGGTGTATTCGCCCCAGCGATCTCTCACACCGCCGCCGCCACCAACGCAGCTTATCCTGAAGTCTCCATTGCTATTTTCAGCCTCCGATTCAACTACGCCCATCTCGTAAGCATGGGTATGCCCGTACGAAAGCTGCTGAACTTTAGCGTATTTCTTCAAAATCTCAAGCACCGTTCCCGAAACATAAGCAGTGTTTCCTTCACCCCAAAGTTCACTTACAGGCGGGTGATGTAAAAAACAAAAAACAAAATCGATGGAAGCATCATCCTCGGCTGCTGCCAGCGTAGAATCGAGCCAATCCTTCTGAACCTCTCCATATTGGTAAATCACGTTGGTGTTCATGCCAATAAAAAGTATCCGCGGCATGCGGTAAGTCCAGATTTTTTCGAACAAAGGATGCGACGAAGGAAACGCCGAAAATTGGTCATACTTCATATAATCGTAGTAATTGTGATGCTCCAGTTCATGATTTCCGGCAACTGATAAAAAAGGAATATTGGCTGAAAGTGGTGCAAAAGGAGTAAATAACTGATCTGTCCATTGCGAAATATT
>Ga0172371_10013653_pt1 | contig 10551 bp, 10 predicted proteins | sample Lak12m_FD_114543 | JGI IMG/M metagenome (GOLD analysis project Ga0172371, IMG submission 114543) | Freshwater microbial communities from Kabuno Bay, South-Kivu, Congo - kab_022012_12m | ecosystem: Environmental > Aquatic > Freshwater > Lake | place: Democratic Republic of the Congo: South-Kivu... | reverse complement strand
AAGAACGGTTCATTTGTTTTATATTTTTTTTGTTCGATTGAAGAAGTGATTTCAAACTTCCCGACGGTGCCTGCAAAAGAAACAGGTTTCTTCGATTCAGGTAAAGACAAAACTGTAATTTTTACAGTATTTGATTTTGCATTGTAGTCATAAGTTTCACTTCGTCCGAAAGGGTCATTAAAAAAATCATCAAAGATATTATTGCTTCGTTTTTTCTTTTGAATTTGAACAGGGACATTTAATTCGAATGGAGTAATTGAAAGCTCACCGGTTTGCGAAGGAAAAAGCGCTGCTCTTTTTAGTACACCCACCCTGTATTGTTTCCCATTAATTACTTCTGTATTAAAATCAATATTGTTTGGTGTTTCAATTTCTTCAGACCAAAACCCTTCATAATTAGGTAGTTTACTGATAGACATTTGCGAGGCAATATTTAATCGGGTATAAAGTTTATAGACGACTGTGACTTGTTCACCAAGATAAACTTTTTGTTTATCTACCATAGCGCGAATAAATAAGTTGTCCGCTATATCGGCATTCGAAACGGTGTTATCATTTGACTTCTGCTGGGGTTGTGTATTGCCTTTAACTACTTCGATTGTCAGAGGTTGTGTTTTAAAAGTTCCACCATCAAATTGAATTGAACCGCTGCCAATAGAATATTTACCAATGCTTCTTGGCTGTAAGTAATAAGAATAAGTTCGAGATGCAGAAACATTTCCATTAATTATCTGCATGCTTGTTGATTGATTCGGTCCGGAAAGTGCAAGGAAATTTGTAAATGCAGGGGGTGTGAAATTATTTAAACTGTTAATATCTTTTCCTTCAAAAGTAAACGATATTTCGAATTGCTCATTTAGTCCAACCTTGTTTTTATCAACCGAAGCATAGAATTTTTGAGCATAATTAAGCGAGCTAAACAATAAAATTGTCAGTAATACTTTTAAAGTCATATTACCAATCTTTTTCAGTGCGAACAACATTGCCTGCTTTCTTCCGCAATTTTTTCTGAAGATCTTTTTCATTGTTCTTTAATGCATTTAGGATTCTTTCCGATTCCTCTTTTGAAATTTTACTCGGCTTTTGTTTCAAAGCATCTTGTTTAGTTTGTTGATCTTTTTGGTTTTGCTGCTGTTGATTTTGATTTTGCTGATTCTGCTTATCTTGATTTTGATCCTTATTATCCTGTTTATTCTGATCTTTATTCTGCCCATCTTTGTTTTGTTTGTTGTCCTTTTTTTGCTCCTTATTATTTTGATCATTCTTCTGTTGGTTTTGTTTATCCTTTAATAAAGACAAAGCATAAGACAAATTATATTTCGTGTCTGCATCATTAGGATTCAGTTTGAGCCCATTTTTATATGCATTAACACTCTCTTCAAGTTTCTGAGATTTTAAAAGCGAATTACCAATATTATGCTGCAACTTTGCTTTTAGCTCATTATCATTTGTCTGACTTTGAAGCGACTGATAAGTTTTTATAGCCTCATCATACTTGCCTTGTTTGTAATAAGTATCGCCAAGATTAAATTTCGATTCAAAAAGTTCAGGATCACTTTCAATACTTTTCTTAAAATTAATTTCGGCATCATTATATTTTCCATCTTTGTATAGATCAACACCATCATTATTGATTGAGCGTGTGCTTTGACTATATGAGATAACTTGTATTGATATGATGAGTAAAACAAAAAAATATTTTTTCATAAACATATCTTATTACTTAACCTTTTTTTCTAACCCTAATTTTTGATTTAACTTTTTATAAAACTTGGATTTTCTGTCAGTCATAAAAAATTCTACGAATAGAAACATTACTGCAGGAATTAAAAAATAGTAGAAGCGATCCTCATAATCAGTAACTTTCTTTACACCGAATTCGGTTTTTTCGATTCCTGATAAATCCTTAAATATTTTATCCAGATGATCGTCATAATTTGAGCCGCGGAAATATTTACCATTCCCTTGTTCGGTAATTTTAATCAAAACAGATTCATCAAGTTTTGTCAGAACAGTGTTTCCCATTTTGTCCTCTTTAAATCCCATAGGTCGTCCTTTGGGATCATAAATAGGGATGGGGACACCATCCGGTGAACCAAGTCCAATAGCATAAATTTTAATATCTTTTTGCTGAGCATCGGATACTGCTGCATCAATATCACCTTCGTGGTCTTCGCCATCAGTAATTACAACAATCACTTTTTGTGTTGCAACCGAATCAAAAGATTGAACAGCCATATCTATTGCCGATGCAATTGCAGTCCCTGGCTGAGGTACAGAATTAAAATCAACAGCAGATAGAAATAAATTTGCTGCCGAGTAATCCGTTGTAAGTGGAAACTGCACATAAGCGTCGCCTGAAAAAATAATTAAACCAATTCTATCGCCGCGCAGTTTTTGAATCAAGTTCGAAATCTGAAATTTTGCTTTCTCTAATCTATTTGGTTTAATATCTTCCGCTTGCATACTTAATGAAACATCCAAACAAATAACTACATCTATGCCCTGCTGCTTCACTTCTTCTAATTTGCTGCCTACCTGAGGATTGGCTAAAGCAAATACGCCCGATACAAGCGCAAGAATGATAAGAATAAAACGAAAAATATTTTTTAGTGAACTGTAATCAGGAATTAAAATTTGATGAAGTTTTTTATCAGCAAAATTTACAAGTGATTTATTTTTTAAGTAAACCGCGAACCAGTAGCCAATAATAAGAATAGGGATTGAATATAGAAAAGCTAAATACTCCGGATGCTCAAATCTAAACATTAAGGCACCCTCCTAAAAACAGTTTTGCTAAGAAGTAACTCCAGGAAAATTAGAGAGAGTCCTATACCAAGCCAGCCATAATAAAGTTCAGCCGCATTTTGATAAGAAGTAACTTCCACTTTAGTTTTTTCAAGCTTGTCAATTTTATTATAAATTTCATTCAATGTACGATTATCAGTTGCACGGAAATACTGCCCCCCTGTTGATCCGGCAATATTTTTTAGTAATGCTTCGTCAATTTCGACAGGCACCATTTGATATCGAATTCCGAATGGAGTTTGAACCGGATAAGGCGCTTCACCACGCGTGCCCACACCAATTGTATAAATCCTTATTCCATAATTCTTAGCAATTTCTACTGCGGTCAAAGGATCAACTTCACCGGCATTGTTTACTCCATCGGTGAGTAAAATAATTATTTTACTTTTTGCCTTGCTGTCTTTCAACCTGTTTGTGCCATTAGCCAGAGCATTTCCAATAGCAGTGCCGTCTTCAATCATTCCACTTTTTATTTCATTTAAGAGATTTCGCAGTACGTTATAGTCAACCGTTAAGGGACATTGCGTGAAAGCATATCGCGAAAAAACAACTAACCCGATTCTATCAGAAATTCTTCCTTGTATAAAATTATTAATTACTTTTTTTGCCGACTCTAATCTGTTCGGTCGTAAATCTTCTGCAAGCATACTGCCCGAAATATCAAGTACGAGTGAAATATCAATTCCTTCGGCATAAATATTTTCGCCTGAAGAAAATGTCTGCGGACGTGCTAATGCTACAATCATAAAAGCCAAAGCTGCAGCTCTAAGAAATATTGGAACGTCTTTTAATTTTTCTTTCCAGTTGGATGAAATCCCTTCTAAAAATTTTAAAGAAGAATAATTTATTCCCGGCTCTCGTTTTCGCCCCTTGAAATAGTACCAAAAGATCATTGCGGGAATCACAAACAATAACCAGAGTACCCAGGGATATGCGAACGATAAATCTTCTGCAATCATGCTGATTCCTTCATTGCTTCGATTTGATTTGGAATAGTTTGCTGCACTATCGTTCTTGCTTGATTCATTATTTCAATATTTATTGAAGCTATCGGAATAAATTTTGCGAACTTGACAAGATCAGCGTTTGTTAGAAAATCCCGTGTAACATTTAATATATCTTTAGCCTCTGAATAGTTCTTCAATAACTCTATTGATTCCGATGTTGTTAATTCAAGTGCGGGGTAATTAAATCTCTCCTCAAAATATTTTCTAATGACTTCAGTAATTTCAGAATGATATTCTTTCACCATTCCATTTTTCCAGAGTTCTTTTGATTCAAGTTCGTTCAAACTATTTAATGCCCTTATATGAGGAGGAAGCACAATGATTTTGTCGGGCTTCAACGCATGCTTCTTTTTTAAAAAATATTTCCTGACAATTAAGATAATTAAAGCCAACAATATAAAGCCGCCAAGCACCCATAGTAAAATTATTTTCCAATCAAGTGGAATTGTCATTGGTTCTTTTACATCTTTAATATCCTCCTCCTTTGAAACTTTTAAAGAATGAACCGTAAAAGAAATGGGATTACTGAAAACTACTTTAAGTGTGGAATCGTTTTTAATTAATTCCTGAGTAATTACCGGTGAAATTTTTGCATTTGTCGCTGCAAGCTTGTAATAAATCGGTAAAGCCGGAATTGTAACATCTGAAGAGTCATACCGTGAAAGTGTAAATTTATACTCAGTAATTTTTTTTGAGCCGACTTCTTTAGTGATTGGAGATTCGGTTTTAATTAGATCAATATTTTTTAAGCTGTCATGAAAGAAAGGATTCATTAAAAAAATATTTTTATCATATTCTACGCTTACAGTAAAGTGGATATAATCTCCGATTTCATAATCAGAGGTATCTGTAAAAGCTTTCACGCCGATTTCTTGAGAGCGAATAAAAACAGTAGTGATTATCACGAAAAAAAATATTCTTATTACCATCTTTTCTCTCTCATTCTAAAAAACTTAACAAGCGGTTTAATATAATTTTGCCCTGCCTGCACTTCAATCGAGTCAATTCCGCTAGAATTAAAAAGTGATTTTCTCTGTCTATCGTGTTCAATTCTTTTTCTTAAAAGCTGCAATTTGAAATTTTTATCCGAAGTGTCAACCCACCTTTCATCTCCGGTTTCCGCATCTATTAATTTAACAAGACCTATGGAAGGGACAGCACTTTCGGTACGATCATCTATAACAACCCCGATTAGATCATGCCGCTTTCCAACTGTACGAAGAATTTTATCATATCCAGTATCAAAATAATCCGAAAGCAAAAAAACTATTGCTCTTTTCTTTACAGCATTATTCAAATACTCCAAAGCGGCTTTGATATTTGTATGTTTAGCTTGCGGTTCGAATGAAAGTACTTCGCGAACGATTCGAAGTACGTGTTTATTACCCTTTCGTGGTGCGACAAATTTTTCAATTTTATCAGTAAAAAGCAGTAACCCAACTTTGTCATTATTTTTCAATGCAGAGAATGCAAGAATAGCACTGATTTCAGCGGCTACACGCTGCTTGGTTTTTTCAAGAGTTCCGTAGTTCAGCGAACCGCTCATATCAACACACAAAACGACGGTCAACTCTCTTTCCTCCTCAAAAATCTTTACGAAAGGATGACCAAATCGTGCAGTTACATTCCAATCAATATTCCGGATATCATCGCCGTATTGGTATTCGCGAACCTCGGAGAATTCCATTCCCCTGCCTTTGAAAACAGAATGATATTCACCAGAAAAAACTTGATTAACAAGTCCTTTGGTTCTGATTTCTATCTGGCGGACTTGTTTTAATAATTCTTTTGTTTCCAATATTACGGCACTTCAACTTTGTTTAAGATTTCCTCAATGATTGACTCTGAACTAATTTCCTCGGCTTCAGCTTCGTAAGTAACGGCTATCCTATGGCGTAGAACGTCTTGACAAATGGCTCGTACATCTTCAGGAATTACGTAACCCCTCCTGCGAATAAATGCGATTGCTTTTGCACCAAGAGCCAGATTAATTGTAGCTCTCGGTGAAGCGCCATAAGCGATTAAATCAGAAAGTTTATCTAAGCCAAATTCTTTAGGATTTCTTGTAGCAAAAACAATATCGAGAATGTACTTTTCAATTTTTTCATCGAGGTAAATTTCGTGAATTAATTTTCGCGCATTCAAAATATCCTGTGTTGAAATAACAGGCTGAATTTTTATTTCATCAGCATCTACATTTTGTTTCATGATTTTTAGTTCTTCGTCTCTGTTTGGATAACTGATTTTTACCTTCAGCATAAAACGATCAACCTGTGCTTCAGGCAGTGGATAGGTTCCCTCTTGCTCAATCGGGTTTTGTGTTGCGAGCACAAGGAAGGGTTCATCAAGTTTGAAAGTGTTTTCGCCGATAGTAACCTGACGTTCCTGCATAGCTTCGAGTAAAGCACTCTGGACCTTGGCGGGGGCACGATTTATTTCATCAGCTAAAATGAAATTTGCAAAGAGCGGTCCCTTTTTTATTAAAAAATTACCTTCCTTCTGATTGTATATTTGAGTACCAACCAAATCAGCCGGCAGCAAGTCTGGTGTAAATTGTATTCTCTGAAATTTAGCTTTCATAGCAGCGGCGAGAGTTTTTATCGCAAGCGTTTTTGCAAGTCCCGGGACTCCTTCAAGCAAAATATGTCCGTTACCAAGTACGCCGACAATTAGTCGTTCAACCATCGCTTTTTGTCCAACAATTGTTTTGCTGATTTCATTGATTAACAAATCTATGAATGCACTTTCGTTTTTTATTTTTTCATTTAAAGCAGAAATATCCACGCTTTTTCCTCTTTAGTTTTTAATAATTTATTTAGTAATAATTTTAGACGGATGCAAACTTATAAATGTTGCATTTTTTTTACAAGGTAAGAATAATTCATTTAATCAACTACTCTGAAAACCGCAAACTTAAGATAAGAAGTTTCGGGCATAGAAATAAGCCTTGGATGATCAAAAGAAGCACCATTAAAATGTATAAGCTGAACCTGATGCACTGCTTTTTGTGAAGCACTTTGAATAACTGAAAAGAAATCCGACTCGGTCAAATGATGAGAACATGACGATGTAACAAGCCAGCCGTTTGGTTTCGTACATTTCAGAGCCCGTCTGTTTAATTTTTCATATCCTTTTTTTGCAGCAGGAATACTTTTTTTATTTTTTGCGAATGCCGGCGGATCAATCATTACAACATCAAACTTCTCTCCATTGGAAATTCTTTCCAGGTAATCAAATACATCATCAGTAATAAATTCAGTTTCGGATTCAATCCCGTTTAATTGATAATTTTCCTTCACTGTTTTTATTTCATTCGATGAAGAATCCACAAAAGTTACAGATTTAGCCCCTGCCTTTGCTGCATGAAGTCCAAATCCTCCTGAATTACAAAAACAATCTAAAACCTTTTTACCTTTTACCAACTGCTCTATAAAAAATCTATTGTCTGATTGGTCAAAATAGAATCCTGTTTTTTGAGATTGTTCAAAATTTACTTTATAATTAACTGATCCATCATTGATTGTTTCGGTAAGGAAATTACCAAAATATATTTCATTAGTTTCTTCTAAACCTTCGAGCTGACGGAAATAATTTTCATTCTTTGAAAAAATATTTTCGGCATTAAACTCTTCCTTTAATATTCGAACAATTGTTGAAATATTTTTTTGCATACCAAACGAATAAACCTGAAGAACAAAGGTCTGATTATATTTATCTATAATTAAACCCGGCAAAAAGTCACTCTCGCTAAAAACCATTCTATATGAATCTCTTTGCGGATAAAAAGTTTTCCGAAGAGAATTTGCAGAAATTATTCTTTGTCGAAAAAGTACTTCAAGATCATCAATCAAACCGAAGGAGATGATCCTGACGGCAATTAAAGAGTTTTTATTGTAAAAACCACAGCCGATAAAATCCTCACGATAATTACAAACCTGAACTAAATCACCGTTTGAAGGCTCACCTTCAAGCTTTAATATTTCATTGCTGAACACCCAAAGATGCCCGGAGAATATCCGTTTATCCTCATTCCTTTTTAGAAAAACTTTGTCTGACATAATCCAAATACATTTAATAATTTTGTACCTCCAATTTACTAATTCATAAGCTGAGCTGAAATTTAATTTGAATAAAAATATTAAATGAAAAATTTTGACGGGATTATTTTTGATATTGATGGTACTCTAACATCCACCAATGATTTGATATTTGCAGCGTTTAATTTTATCGCTGCGAAATATTTAAACAGAACTTTTTTAAATCAGGAAATAATAAATTTGTTCGGCCCGCCGGAAGATGTAATTCTTAGAGAATTATGCGGGCATAATTTTGAAGCTGCACGAAAAGATTATTATCAATTTTATTCGGACAACCATCATCTTGCGTCCGTCTATTCAGGAATTATTGATTTACTCGATTATCTCAAATCAAAAAATATTTTTCTATCGGTGTACACGGGCAAAGGCAGACGAGCCGCATTGATTACATTGGACAAACTAAATCTTTCAAAATATTTCGATATGATTGTAACTGGTGATGATGTTGAAAACCACAAACCCCATCCCGAGGGAATTTTAGTTTTCTTAGATAAATTTAATCTTAAAAAGGAGAGAGTATTAATGATAGGAGATGCTCCTTCGGATATTAAAGCTGCTAAAAGCGCGGGAGTAAAAGTAGCTTCGGTTTTGTGGGATCCGTATGTTAAAAAAGAATTGAACTTAACATTGAAGAGTGATTTTATTTTTCACAGTGTCAATGAGTTGAAATTATACTTAATCAAAAATTTGGGGGACTAAAAATTGAAAGAAGTATTCCTTGTGCCATTGTCATCATTGTATTTATAACTAAAATTTCAAACTAACACCAAACTTTGAATCAGTATCAAACGGTTTGATATGGTCAGGCGGTCGGTTATCATATCTTAAATTAACATCAGTATAAATATCAAAATATTTACTGATAGTTATTGACAAAGAATTTTCAGATATTATTCTGTAGTCTTCCCACTTCCCTATGGCAGGCTGAAAATATGTGATTGTTGTAAGGTTCAAGTTATTATTGAAACTGAGATTTGAAGTAATGTATGAACTTGACCTATGTGTAAATGTTCTTACACCATGCAAAGAATTTTCGGGGAGATTATATTTTTCAAATTCATAAAAATAGGCTGTGCCGAATCGAACTTTAAAATTATCTGTAGTAAATATTTTGAATCTTAATCCCCCTCCTGCAAGATACCGGTTGAGCAGCAGCCTCGATTTATTAAAATCACTTTGTAGAAATGTTTCTAACTGAATTTCTTTCCAAAGCGAGTAAACATTCCTCAAATGGACTAACGCTTCGTTTGAAAATTCTTCTCCGCTTTGCCAGCCGTATTCGCCTTTGAAAACAAGAAAAGTATAATCATCACCGAAATTGTAATTTAATCTGCCGCCGAGTCCAGCTCTTTGGAAATCAACATTACCGGTTCTGAAATCAATTTCTAAATCGGCGCTGCCGGAGAAGCCTAAAGTATCAGCATCCTTCCTGAATTTTTCTGTATTCACTTGCGATTGAGTTTGAGGAATAAATAAAAAGAATATTAACAGCACAAACACTATTTTGTTTATCATATCGCCTTCCAATTTAAAAGTCTAATATTTTCTTGTTCTAAATTAATAATGACTGAATATTCAGAACTAATATTATCAAAATAAATTCGACACTCAATAAATCATTTTTTCGCTTTTATTAATAAATTGCATTAACTTTTTTATAAAACAAATCACTGAGTTTAAAATGAATACAAAACTGTGGGTAATAAGAAAATTAAAAGCATTATTCTGCATCTTAAAGCTGCACATTTTTTTTGGGTTATTCGAAAATTTGATGCTGCATATTACATACTTATCAAAGTTATCACGCTGGATTTCTCAATCACCTAAAATTAAATTCAATGATTTCTATACTGGAAAAGTTATTTACCCGAACAGGTTCAAGCTCCATCAATTAGTAATTGATAATGAAATACAAAATCAGGCAATCGATTATTTTGAATTCGGTGTTGCAAGCGGCATTGCTTTTAAATGGTGGGTTGATAAAAATAAAAATTCCGAAAGTCGATTCTATGGATTTGATGTTTTTACCGGTTTGCCGGAAAACTTTGGTGTGATGAAAAAACATCATTTTAACACGGAGGGACAAACACCAAAAATTGATGATAACAGAGTTACTTTTATTAAAGGATTGTTTCAGGAATCGCTGCCGGTCTTTTTAAATAATTACAATTCAGGAAGGAGAAAAGTAATTCACATGGACGCTGATCTTTATTCTTCTACCCTGTTTGTGTTAACAAGTATTTTCCCGTATTTAAGTAAAGATGATATAATAATCTTCGATGAGTTTGGCGTCCCAACACATGAATTCAGAGCGTTTTATGAAACTGTATCCTGCTACAATATTGAATATGAATTACTAGGAGCAATTAATAATTTTTTGCAAATCGCTATAAGATTGAAATAGTTTTAATCATTAGTCATTTAGGTCACCTGCCTAAATTTATTAATTATCATACGATTTGTGCATTAAACTATTTTCAACGTTTCTAAAATACCTAATGACAATAGTCAAAATTAAACCTGACTTTTTAATGAACTATTCAATTACGAAAAGATGTCAACCCGTTTAACTGGATGTCATCTTTCTAAATACCACGTTCGTGCGATTGACTTTATCAATTTCTCTTTGTAATATGTTT
>Ga0172371_10013652_pt1 | contig 10552 bp, 14 predicted proteins | sample Lak12m_FD_114543 | JGI IMG/M metagenome (GOLD analysis project Ga0172371, IMG submission 114543) | Freshwater microbial communities from Kabuno Bay, South-Kivu, Congo - kab_022012_12m | ecosystem: Environmental > Aquatic > Freshwater > Lake | place: Democratic Republic of the Congo: South-Kivu... | reverse complement strand
TTATCTGTTTTATGGCGTCGGGCATGTGCCTGCCTGCCTCGTCGTGGATGGCTTTGAGCGTGGCTGCGAGATGGCACTTTGGTACCAGTCGCCAGTAGCGCACGCTGAACTTGCCGCTGTGCCAGTAGATTGCCGCCAAAGAGGCCAACAAGTCGCCGCCAGTCAGCTTTTCGTTGGCCTCTATGTACCTCTGCCCAATATCGTCGTCTGCCATACCGCACTTTCGGCAGATGTCCCACAAAGCTCCGCTGTAGTCGCTGTTATCGTCGAAGTAGATGACGTTGTTCGCAATACGGCGAATCTCGGCCAACAAGTCGCCGGACTGTACGGCTTGCCCGGTGGGTGTATCAGCCATGGCTATCCTCCTTATAATCATACCTGTCCTTTCTCTTTGCACTCTTTCGGTTCTGCTTTTCTCCTCGTCACGGAACATGCAAATACATTTCCGTCATTCCCCCTGAACACGACGAGATTCCTACAGAAAATACAGGTCAATTGACCTCTGGTGTTCGCGCCCATCAACATGACCGGCCCTACTCCTGTGGCTCCAGAATTCTTCTTCATAGTGCCTTGAAAAGTCTTTCCATGGAACACTCAGCACATACTCGTTCGAAGTTCCTGCACGTAGACCTTCTCCTGCACCATCCGCCCGTAGTGTAGTTACTTCTCCACTTCGGATTACCATTCCGGCATGGATCATCAAACTTCTTCTTGGGCATCTTCACCGATCTGATTATTCGTCCCATGATGGTCTCCCTTCGAATAGAATGTATATCTGAAAACAGAGGAATAGGAAAGCAACATCGAATCCACTGGTACAGTCCACGGCAGTACCAACCCCAACGATCAGGGGATCGAACTCAACGTTGATTTGAACCCTCTCTGTTTGGAGGAGAGTCATTTTGCTTTCCTGAGATGCGGACAACGATTCTTGTTACACGGTCTGATGTTCACCATGTTCCTAGATGTGCCGTGTTGGGGTACGCACATGTGGAAGGTTTTAAGTCTCAGGACGGGCTTCTGGTGAGCCTTTTGGGTGGAAATCGTGATGGTATCTTCGTAATGTCTACTGCACTTACTCCTCTTCACTTCGAACGGACTACTCATTTGCACCTTTCCCTTCCGGCCTATTGGCCTTTTTCCTTCAAACTGTAAACACTGTAAACTATAAGAGGGTTCCCGTCAAATAAATTTTTCTTTTCGCACACGCATTTTGGAGTGCCGCCATGAAGGGCAGGAGTCTCCTGCCGAGAAGGGTAAGGACACTGGAGAAAATGCGCGTTAAGATACATAAATCTTTTTTCACTAAGGAACCGGAGAATTTTGGGGAACTCATACAAGAGTAGATGGTGAGGTCAACTCTGTCAAGGAAATAGTGCAATCATGTGGATTTCAACCAATAATGAACAGATTGAACTCGATGAAAAAAACTATTTTTCTTGATGGATGCAGAGGCGAGAAAGCTGGTTTTGTGTCGTGAAATACCAAAGTAAGCATTGACAATGTTTACAGTGTTTGGTAGTATAGAGACATGAAAGTTAAGAAAGCACAACAGGACGATACCAAGACTATAGCGGGACGTGTACCTGTTGAGTTTGAGGAGAAACTAAGGCGGCTTTGTGATAGGAACCGAAATAAGAACTGGAACATCTCGTGGATAGTAGGGGTCTCGGTGGAACAGTGGTACAAGAGAAATCATGGGAAACATCATGGATAACGTGATTGAAGATGTCCTTCAGGGTGATGGAGGCAGAACTTGTGTTGCCTGCGTTCATTCTGAGCGGGAGGTGGCGCTGGCGAAGGCTCTCAAGATGCTGGCGAAAGACCTCGATCCCAACGATCCTAGAAATGGTGTTCTGGATGAATTGTTCACTGGTGTAAAGGCGGTTACGGCGATGGGAGTATAATGCCGGGTCGATACAACCATCCTGAGTTCTATCAGGGGAGGGACAAGAGACCCCTCACGGAAAGGGAACTGGCGCAGATAAAGAGACTGCTGAACATTCCTCAGACAGCACCTTTTCCGAAATGTCCAGCCAAGAACAGGAAAAAACTCAGAGAACTTGAGGCGGCTGGAGAGGGGTGGCATAGCGACCCGAAACATGCTCCGTGCCACATCTGTACGTGCAAGAACGTTGCGGGGATGGGTACTCCGCATTACGGGTATGGTTGGTGTTATCTTCACGAAAGGCGTCCAAGCGAAAAAATGTGCAAGGTAATGGCGGAGGCAGACTTGAGAGCGCATCAACAAAGACATCCTCGTGTATTCAGGAATGCGGTGAACTATCTTCAGCACATCAAGGAAGATGGAGAGGGTCTCAGGAATCAATACGACTTCACGAAGGAGATGGGTGTCGCCAGAGACTTAGTCCAGTCAATCAATGACAGGTTATCGAACTACGAAAAAGACAGAGAAGGAACCCTCAAGATATTGTCGAAGGAAGTGGCGGAACTGAAGGACATGATTTCGTTAAGTCCTACAGGACTGACGGCTCCAGAGAAGGCGACCATACAGGAGGTCTTGCTTGGGATATTGACTAAGTTGACTATTCCTTTGACTGAAAAAGGAAAAGGTGGTCCAGTCGAGATGTGCGACAAGACTCGTTACGAACTTCAACTAGGAAGTGCGGAGACGCTTACCAGAATCTCCGAGAGGGTTCAGTCCCTTCAGTCGGTAGAGATGATAACCAAGGAATCATTCAGGGTATGGTTGGCTGATTTTCTCCTGCATCTGAAACGAGAATTTGGAACACTTACCTACACGCGAGAAGACGGGACGTTTCCGATCATAGAAGGAATCGGAGAATGCGCCCGCAGAACCGGGGAGCCTAGACGTGGCCTCTAAAGACAGTCCAATAGATGCTTTCGTTGAGTGGACGACCTCAAAGAACTCTGAACATTTGTTCTACTCATACGAACCTTGGGACGGCCCAGATGGTCCTTCCCCTCGCCATACTCCCGGCGGTTCCAAGTTCCAGAAGTCCTGCCAGATGTCAACCAAGTACATGAGGATGAGTGTCGCGGCGAATCAGGACGGAAAAAGCTATGACAGGGCCATAGAGGCCGTGATAATGATGACAGGGGAACTTCCCTATTCCCTTCGCGTTCCTGCGGGAGTCGATACCGGAGTCGTAAGGACGCTGTCTAGGGCCAACATCATTCGGTGGGGAAGGAGGGACAAGACATCCAAGAAGATTCTAGACCACAACTGGGAAGCCACAAAGGATGGGACTTGGGACTGTGGGAACATCATCGGCGTTGGAGTCTATCCCATTCAGAAGATTTGTAAAGAGAGAGGTCAACAGGTGTGGATTTGTACCTATAAGCAAGCCAGAGACGACGTGTGGGTTGAACTGTTTCAGAAGTTGATACCAGAACATTGTCTCGACAAGAAACAGGGCACGGACGGGTATTCGAAAAGTGAGTTCATATTCTACCTTCTCGATGGACGCTCGATACGGTTGAAGACTTACGACCAAGGATGGGAACGTGTAGAGGCGTTTAAGGCTTGGCACATCATCCTTGACGAGGAACCTCCAGATCGAAAATACTATACCGGTTGCGTCCTTCACGCTTACACTCTTTCGTTTTCGTTCACTCCTCTCAGGGGTATGTCATGGGTCTACACGGACCTGTATGAGTCATGGAAAAACGGAAGTCAGGACATCGACATTTTCCAAGCCACGAAATACGACTCGCCTTACGCGATTGTTTCCGAGGTTGAACGACAAGAGAGATTGCTCAAGGGGTGGGAAAGGGAACCTAAAATCTATGGAAGATTTGCCGCCCAAGAAGGCAAACCGTATTACGATTGGGAATTTTGCAAGAAGTACATTTCTGACTATATTCCCAATCACAAACTCGCCACCATATTTCCTAGGGAAACCTGCCGCAGGGTGGATGAGGCTGTCCGGTCAAGGATGAACGTCAAGGTGCTTCAGGAGCGCGGAACGGAGACCGGGGTGTGGGAGATATACGAAGACCCTATTCTGGGTGAGGCATATTGGATGACGGCGGATTGTGGGAGAGGAAGTGACGATCCAGAACAGGCGCAGGACTTTTCTGTTTCGTATATCTTCAGAAGGCCAAGACACGACAAGAGCGAAAATCCAGAATGGCCGATCTGTGTAGCTTGCCTTCGGAGTAGTGAGTTGACGGAGAATTTCGCGTGGCTGAGTTTGTACGGGGCGATCCTCTACAACTGTGCATCCATTATCGTTGAGACAAAGGGAGAGGATGGGTCGGCTTACTTCGTCGAGTTAAGAGAGTATCCGTTCTGGTTCAAGATGACTCTCGTGAACGACAAAAGCAAGAAGACCACTGAACGTATCGGATTCGACACTAATGCGAGAACTAGAACTCCCCTATTCAACAAACTAAGGAAGTACATCAATGCACACGAGGAGAAGTCACACATTCCTCATTACGATCTCCTGATAGAGATGTCAAAGATAGTCTGGAGAAAGGGTAGGCCAGATCATCCCGAGGGAGGGACTTCGGATTGTACCGTGTCGTATTGTTTGGGATTGTGGATGTGGGAAGAGGCTCCCTATCAGATTCACGATAACTCCAAGAGGGTCAAGGAAAGATTCGACGATGTTGATTACTCAAATTTCTTGTTGACAGAAAAGCAGAAACGTGAGACAAAGCCAGTGCTAGGAACATCTCGCGGTATGGACACACGGCGAAGGGAGAGTTTATGCCAGCAAAACGGAAACAATCATCAGTCCCCAAGAAATCACCCGCGAGTAACCGGACAGTTGCCGATCCAGACATTAAAGAGGTCCGGGATATTCTGAGTTTTTCCTACAACTTCGCCCGTCCATATTTTGATAGAGCCAACAAAGATCACGAACAGTACGAGCAGATCATCAATGCCGACAATTGGGTCACGATGTCGGAGATGACTCTCGGGGGGGCGTATAGGATTGTCCAGAACGCGCTTCCGAATCTCCTCTTCAGCGTGTTGTGGGCACCTGAATATCCCTTCTCTCTTATCCCTGACGACGCCTCCCTTGATGATGAAAACAGTATGGCCCTCGCTCGGAAGACGCGAGAATGGTTGATCTACAATCTCCGGGACAGAATGAAGGTGGACGCCAAGGGTGTTGCAACGGCTTTCGATGGGGTGAAGTTGGGAGTGGGGTACGGAGTGGTTGAGCCGGTGGAGATTTTCACGGTAGACAGAACGCAGACCACAGCTAGAATGGCGAATGGAAAAACCGCAACAACCTATGCGTTGGATATTGCTGAACCCAAAACCATATTGAGGTATCGCGCCCCTGCGTTTGGCAGTATTCTTCCCACTCCAGACGGATCGCAACCTGACGACTGTTCTTGTGTTACGTGGATCGACGTTATTGACGAGGTTTCATTCAGGGAGATGTTCAAATCTGAGGATTCTTCCTTCCTTGGAAATCCCGAAAAGATCATAGAGTATGCGAAGGCCAACGGTTACGACGCCACCACATTCACGATTCGATCCATCATCGCCAAACTTTCCGGGTTCAAGTCGGATCACATTTCTAGGTATGGAATGGAGAGAAGAAACTGCAAGGGAATAACACTTATCCCAATTGTGAAACAGTTCAGGAAGGATAGACACATTTGGGTGGCCTGCGACAAATTCGTCATCTACAAGTCCGATAGGACTCCGCAGACTCTTCAGTGTCCTATCCTGAAGTATACATTCTCTCCAGAGGGAGACAATTGGTTCACGAGGGGTATCATTAATCCGAATAGTGATCTCATTCGGAATAACGAGATGTGGGAAAATGCCATGTTGGACTATTTCTCTCTACATCTTCATCCTCACCAGATTATAAACTCGGAACTGCTTCCAGAGTCGGATGCCTCTGAAGACCTCCAGCCGTATGCCAAGACGTATGTACGTGGAGAGCCAAGTCGCGCTCAGGCGTTTGTTACGCCGCCGCTCTTGCCTCCTTCGGTAACGTCGATAGGAGATCGAATTCAGTCTTACATCAACGAGAACACCGCTCAGCATTCTCAACAGGCTACTCCGGGTATTCTTCGTGGAGGAAGTCAGGCTCTCGACGCTGTCAATCAGACCAACACGGATAGAGAGAGAATGCTGGCAAAGCACTTAGAAAATACGTGGTACTCTTCGTTGATACAATTGACGTTGATCTATTCTTCTATCTACGCTTCTGGCGATGAGAAGTTTAGGGTCGTTCAAACTGAGAACGATGAAAGTCGGAAGACTCGACTTGAGACTCCGGCAGGAAAGAAGATTAAGAGGAAGGTGGGAGACAGATACTTCGAGACAATCAGGATCACCAAGGATGATCTTGCCCATGTATGGCGTGTCTCAATAGATTTCAGGGACAAACTAAAGAACTTCCTCACCGAATCATCGCATCGTCTTCAGGTCTACGATAGGCTTGTAAACGATCCCGAGGTGAACACGGAAGAACTGAAGTACTATCTCGTTGGTGATGAGGCGCAGGTGAAGAAACTCATGGCCGGTGTAGATCGTGAAGGTAGGATGAAGGACATAGAACGACTTGCTTCTGCTGGCGTTGCAAAACAACCTCTGGCTGCGACTGCTCCAGGAGGCAACCTTGGCGGCGGAGGCGCACCGATGCCCTCTGCCGCCACTGGTGGTATGGGACCGCAAGGAATGATGGGAACAATGTAGAATGAACATTCGAAACAAACCCAAGACCAAACTCCAGTTACTTGAAGAGATTTCGTCGCTCAAGAAGGCGGAACTGGTTGAGGTCGTTCAGTTCAAGGAGGCCAAGGCCGAGAAGGGTTCTCCTGCTTGGTTGAGAATGTTGAAGTTTCGACTTGCTTGCGCCGAGAAGAGTCTGGTAGAGTTGGATTCATCGAGTCAAGAATTTCGATCTTTATTTGACAGGTATCAAGCTGTACGGGATGAGTATTTGCTGCTCCTGAGTCTGCTGGCAGACCCGGAAAAGAGGGCAGAGAAAGTCACAAACGAAATCGAGGCGATAGCCGATCAGGTAAAACGCCTCAAGTTGTCCGGGGAAACATCGGGCCAGTTCTGATGTCCCGTAATCAGTAGAAAGGTGAAGATGCCTAACTTCACAGATGAAGAACTGAGGAAGCATGACGAGGAAGTTGTCAAGAAAACAACGGACTCTGTCAGGTCTCAGGTTGAGTCGGAGATCATCAAGGACACAACTTGGAAATCTCTTGGGGCAATGAAGGAGTCGGCCATGAATGCCGACAAGAGGATTGGAGAATCCGTCCAGAAGGAAAAAGAGGCTTCCGAAAAAGCGAAGACTCTGGAGGGGCAGATTGAAGAACTGAAGAAGAAAGGCGGGACTCCTCCCGCCGGGAAGCCGGAAGATGATGTGTCAAAAGACCCTGCTTCATTCTTGAGGACAATTACCGACGCCGAAGAGAAGAAACTCGACGAGATGATGAAGTCGAATCCTGTTCTTCGTAAGGAAGTTCTGGCTTCCGGCGAGGTCGGTATGGCCAAGGCGCTTCAGCATCTTCGCAAGATCACTCCCCCGGAAGATAAAACAATCAAGGAAGACGCTCCTTTTTCGTCTTGGCGGAAAACCGCAGGTAAAGGTGGTCAAGTCTCTTTGGAAGAGATGATGACCAAGGCGAACGAAGAGTACCAGAAGAGGCACCGTATTCCCAATTCGACTGGTAATAGGGGTGCTCCGGCGGCTGGCGCGATGGTGGAGGGCGAGGAAGATGTTCCTCAACATCGGCGTGGCGGAGGCGGCATGGATGTCATGGCCGCAGACGGGGCGAACCTAGACTGAACGATTGGTGGATTTCGGCGCGTCCGACTGGATGAAAGAAGGTTGACATGAGTTTTTCAGGCGCGTTTGAAACATATTCAGCGTCGAACACGACGTTGAACGACGGTTCGATATTCCGCATTCAAGACAACGACATGCAGATTTACTGGAAGAACAAGAACTCTGCCGAGTTCTACAAACTCCTCCAGTTCATCGCCACTGGCCGAACGTTGTCTCAACCCAAGTGGTCGTTCGGGAAGAACGACAAGAGTAAGCCTTACGTCATCGTCAAGGCCGCTGCCGCTTCGGGAGCCACCAGCATCGACGTTTTCGATGCCTACAACTGTGTGGCGGGAGACGTTCTGCATAACCCCCGAACGGGTGAACAGATTCGTGTGGACGCCATTGACGACAGTGACACGATCTCCACCGCCTCCGCGACGGGGTACGGTCGTGGTTTCGCCGGGTCAACGGCTGCGGCCATGGTGATTGGTGACTACCTGTTCAAGGTGGGTCGCGCCATCGCCCATAAGGGTTCAGCGCCGGATGCGAACAACGTTATGCCGACCTCCGACTTCAACTACTGCGAATGGTGGGTGAAGACGATTGAGAACAACAAGGTTCAGGAAGCGACGAAGATGCTGGATGGCGTCGGAATGCGAGACGAGACCTACATGCGGAAAGTATGGGAGATGGACGAAGAGATCAACTATGCCCTGTTCTTTGGCCGCAGGTCGTTGGCCTACGAATCAGAAGGCGCTCTCTACACCATGAACGGTGTCGATCAACAGATTCTCACGCACGTTCGGAGTGGTGCTGGTTTGGCATATCCAACGTGGGAACTCTTCAATGAGTGGATCAGTCCGACGTTCGACGACAATTCTTCCAGCGACAGCAAGGTGCTGTTCGTCGGCAAGAACCTGTTCCACGTCATCCTGAGCGCGGCCCGAGGAATGAACGTTCAGTTCGCGTCGTTCCAGACGGTTCTCGGCAGTACGGTGGTCAGGATTCTGGTGGACGGCGGATCGGTGGACATCGTGAAGGATTACAAAGCCCTTCAAGGCCCCCTCAGTGGTGACGGGTTCGTCATCGACTCGGCTCACGTCGAGTTCCGTCCGTTCAACAACTACGGGCGAGTGGTCATCCCGAACGTTCAGGCCAACAGTGAAATCTTCAAGGCGAAGGACACCATTGTTCAGGCCGGATCGTTGGCCTTGTTCCATGAAGGCGCTCACATGCGCCTGAAGGACTTCGAAGGTCCGTTCGGTAAGTAAATGGCGTAACGACTTGATGCCCTGCACTCATTGAGTGGGTGCAGGGCATGAGTCATAACAAGAAGAGAGGTCAGCATGTCGAATGAAAAGGACGGGAAACCATCAGCCGAAGCCAATGATCTGTTCGATGGATTTGGTGGCGAAGGTCCGGCAGAGACAGTCTCCGAAGCGAAGACTCCTCCAGTGGTAGAGGACAAGCGCGAAGAGTCTCCGATGGCGAAGATTGTCAGGTATCATTCTCGACGATCTGAGTTCGGCGCTTGCGTGGTGCCGAAACAGATTCTACGCGATGGTCAGGGGCGGGTGGTAAGGGAAACTCCCGCAAAGTACGTTCAGTTCAAGGACAACAAGTTGGAGACGAGCGATCCTCAACTCATTGAATGGCTGGAGAGTTACATCAACAATCCGAACCATTCGAAGGATGAGGTGTTCAGGATGCCTGAACTCGATCCGCTTATCGAAGGCGGGTTCGTCGAGAAACTTGACGAAATGCAGATGACAGAATTGAGAGCGGCCTGTCGTCAGCGTGGACTGAACTTCGCAACTAGTGATGATGAGTCCGCGCTCCGGTACAAACTCCTGAAGCGTCTCAGCGGCTTCGGGGCGAAAAAGACGACGACAAAATCGGCCTGATGCTGTGGCGGGTCAAAAGTAAGAAGGATGGTGTATCATGTTGCTTCAACTGACAAAGATGGCGTTGGCGGAATCGGCGGTTCAGGTTAAGTATTGTGGCAAGAAGGCGTTTGCTGCCGTGGTGGTGGATGCCGATGGCGGAGCGGATTCGTCCCCCGCGATTACCCTCGGCGTTTCAGATACGAGTCTGGCGGAGGCCGCAACGAATGCCGTGGCGTGTTTTACCGGCGCTGCCGATAGCACGGTGAATCACATCGTTGCCGCCATCAAGAACTGTTCTGGCGGAACGGTTGGAGGGGACGACGAGATTTCCATTGGCGATTTCGATTGCAGACTGAACTGCGACTGGGGCGCGAAGTCTGTGTATGACGCCTCGAAGACTGAGTATATCGACAACGCCGGGACCACCACCAATTATCGTAACGATTGGGCTGATGTCCTAACGAGGGACAATGATGCTGACAGTGTTGGTCGCATGTGCGTTCGTATTCCTCCGGCCAGGATGGGTTCTGGCCCGGTTGGTATCCGTATGATTACCGGCATGATGTCTTCGGCGGCTGCCGAAACTGCCATCACGAACGGTATCACGCGCAATATCCGGGATGATGATGGGAACATCCTGTGGTACGTCACGGACGCCACCCCGACGAGCGCCGAACTCAAGTTCGATCTTGGCGACATCGTTGTGTGGCCCTTCCCGGTCGTAGTTGAGGAAGTGATGATAAATCAGTCCACGAATTACGCTGAGGCCGACTACACGACCACGGCTATCCTGTGGGGTTTTCCTCCCAACAACCGGTAAGTAATGTCTGCTAAGTCCCCGGCCTCCAGAGAGGCCGGGGAACTTGGCGTTTTGATTTAATCTGGAGGTGAGTATGAAAGGCGCACTCGCATTTTGTG
>Ga0172371_10013651_pt1 | contig 10553 bp, 6 predicted proteins | sample Lak12m_FD_114543 | JGI IMG/M metagenome (GOLD analysis project Ga0172371, IMG submission 114543) | Freshwater microbial communities from Kabuno Bay, South-Kivu, Congo - kab_022012_12m | ecosystem: Environmental > Aquatic > Freshwater > Lake | place: Democratic Republic of the Congo: South-Kivu... | reverse complement strand
TGGCCGGGGCTCAGCCGGCCGACCTTCCGGACGAGCTGCTTGAGGTCCTCGCCGCGGACGTACTCCATGGTGATGTAACGGGTTCCCTGATCCTCGCCCAAGTCGAACATCTGGCAGATGTTCTTGTGCCGGATCTTGCGGGCGAGGCGCAGCTCGTTGGAGAACCTCTCGACGGCCGTCTTGTCGAGAACGGCCTCCGGCCGGATGAGCTTCAGGGCGACTTTCTCCCCGATCTTGGTGTCGTGGACTTTGTAGACCCGGCCCATGCCGCCGTGGCCCAGCTCCTCGATGATCTGGTAGCGGCCGGCGAAGGTCGAGCCGGTGGTCAGCTCATGGGCGGATGTCTTCAGGGTCTCGGTCGGCATCGCCCCGAGATCATCGGAATCCTGGGGACACGTACCTCGTTCCTTCGGAACAGGTACATGTCCCCCAAGTCGGGTGCCGCAATCGGCGCAGAAATGAGCCGTGTCCGTATTGGTCAAATGACACTTCGGGCACGTGAGCGCCATGGATAACCCTTAAGCCTGTGAGATCAAGGTTATCAGAGAATCGAAAGGGCGTCAACGCGCGTTAGGGGCTTGAGGGGGCTTCACTTCAGCCCCGCCAGGCGCTTCCGGGCGTCCTCGACCTCGGGCCGGCCGGGATCGGCGTCCTTCCAGAGCTCGAGGAATTTTCGGAAATTCTCGAGGGCTTTGGCCTTATCGCCCAGCTTCCCGTCGATCTGGCCGAGATGGTAGAAGCTCAGGGCGTAGATGTCGTCGCGGACCGTCAGCCGGGTGATCTTTTCATACTGCCCGCGCGCCCGCGACAGGTCTCCCGCCCGAACATAGGCTTCGGCCAGCGTGTCGATAAACTGGGTGTCCCTTTCGTCCGACCGGGCGGCTTTCTCGAGATATTCGAGCGCCTTGGGCATATGATTCCGCGCCATCTCGACCGATCCCAGGAGATGGTCGTAGAGGCGGATCGCTTTCTTGTTCAACCCTTTTTCGATGAACGCCTTGAGCTCTCCGGTCGTTTTTTCCGCTTCATCGATCCGGTTCGAGGCCAGATGGATAAGGCCCCTGAGACAAATGACCGACCTCTTATCGCCGAAATCGGTGTTCCCGCTGTCGATGGCGTAAGCTTTTCGGCATTCGTCGAGGGCGGCTTCCGTCCGGCCTGATCTCCAATAAGCGCGGGCGAGGGCCCAATGGCAGGCCCATTCGGGGAGGGCGAGTCCTAAGCTTTTGAATTGCCCGGCGAGCGGCGCCACGATATTAATGAGTTCGCCGTCTCGGCCCTCAAGGGTCAGCAAGTTAAGGAGGCCGAGATAGCCGCTGTAACTGGCTGAGGGGATTTTTTCTCCGATCAGAGCGTGATAGGCGGCTTCCGCTTCAGGCAAATCGCCTTTCTGGAAGAGCCAATAGGCGCGGAGGACGCGGTTCCCATAATCGTCGGGGGCGAGCGTTTCGGCCGCCTCGAGCTCCTTTGCGGCGAGGTCGAGGCGATTCCGGCTGAGGTGATGATACGCCAGATCCTGGCGGCCGGCCGCGTTATTTTCGACTTCGCGGAGGTATTTTTCCAAGATCTCCTGCGCTTTTACCGGTTCGCCTTTACCCCAGAAGACTGTTGAAAGCCGCGAGTACGCTTGAAGGGACCGATTCCCGTCGCTGATGCACTTCTCGAAATATTTCAAGGCCTCGTCCCAATTCTCGATATTGGCGTAGTAGATGCCCATATCGAAGGCGCCCCTCGTATCCTGGGGATAGAGGGCGAGCAGTTTTCGTCCCGCGTCAAGCGACTTCCCCCATTCCGGCTCGGGACTATTCCAGAGATAATAATTCTGTTCGATGTAAAGCCGGTCGCGCTCCGAGACGCGCTCCGGATGGCTTTGGATGAGCTCGAGGGCCCTGGAATAGTATTTCTTCTGGTTGATGAAGTCCTGAATATATTGGTACGCGACCCCAAGAGCCCGATAGGCGATGATGAACTCGGGGTCGAGGGCCAAGGCTTTTTGGAGAAGAGGGATGGCCTTTTCGGCTTCGCCACGTAAATGATATCTTCGGGATTCGACGTAATAAGCCCAGGCCTCGGCGTTCGGGGTCGATATTTCGCCGATGTTTTGATCGATGTCGCCGGCGATCTGAACCGGAGTGAGGTTCAAATCGGCCTTGATTTTCCGGGTCATCTCGTCGATCCGGTTCCTGATCTCTCCGAAATCCCGGCAGGTCACCTGGATCGGCGAGACGACGTCGCGCGTATGGGGCTTCTGGCAGGCCGCGTTGATGATGATCTCGTCGCCCGCCTTGAGGAAGCTCCCGTTGACCGTGTACTGCGCGCCGCCGGCGTCGGCGATCTTGACCAGGTCGCCGGTGGAATACGTCGCGGTGTCGGCGAGGCCGAATTTCTTGAGAATTTCGTAAATATCGGTGTCGCTCAGGACGTTCATGAATTTCGACTGGTTCAGGTCCATGATGAGGAGGTCGCGGATGCCGGTCGTCCAGATGTCGAGGGCCTTGTCGCCCGTTTTGTTCTCGAAATTGACGACGGCGACCGTCGGCCGGCCCGAGCTGCGAAGGGCGGTCTTCTTGCCGGGCAGGATGCCGAAGACGATGACGAGCGCCGCGGCGACGGCCAGGACGGCCGCGACAGGGATGACGATTTTCCGCGGGGGGAGCGAGATCGTAATCTGCTTCGACGTCGTGGGAACGGACGGCAGGACCTTCTCCGTCGTCGGCACGCCTTTTTCGATCTTGGCCAGGTCAGCCTGGACGGCCTCGACGCTCGGGAAGCGCTTCTCCCTGTCCCGCTCCAGGCAGCGCAGGATGAGCCGGTTGAGGTCGTCCGGAAGCTGGGGATTGAGTTCCTTTGGATTGCGCGGCGCTTCGGTCTTCTGCTTGAGGGCGATGGCGACGAACGTCTCACCTTCGAAAGGCACCTTTCCCGTGACCATCTCATAGAGGATCACTCCAAGGGAATAGATGTCCGACCTGGCGTCCGCGTCCTTCCCTTCCATCTGCTCGGGCGACATGTATTCCGGCGTCCCGATCACCACCCCCGCCCCCGTCCGTCACTTCATCTTCAGGGAGCGGGCGATGCCGAAGTCCATGATCCGGACGTTCCCCTCCCGGTCGATCATGATGTTGTGAGGCTTGAGGTCCCGGTGGACGACGCCCAGCTTGTGGGCCTCTTCCAGCCCCTCGCAGATCTGCCGGGCGATATAGACGGTCTTCCCGGCGCTCATCTGGCCCATCATCCGGATCATGCTTTTCAGATCCTCGCCGGAGACGTATTCCATGGTGATGAAATGCGTCCCCTGATCGTCGCCGAGGTCGTACATCCGGCAGACATTGCGGTGGGAGATCTTGCGGGCGAGGCGCAACTCGTTGCCGAAGCGCTCGATGGCCTCCGCGTCGGAGGAGATCTCGGGCTTGAGGAGCTTCAGGGCGATCTTTTCCCTGGTCTTGGCGTCGTGGACTTTGTAGACCCGGCCCATCCCGCCGTGCCCCAGTTCTTCGATGACCTGGTAGCGGCCGGCGAAGGTCGAGCCGGTGGTCAGCTCGCGGGCGGACGTCTGGAGAGTCTCGGTCTGGCCGAAGTCGGGCTTGGCGGCGGCAGGCAGCGGCGCGGCGCACTTTCCGCAGAAGTTCGTGTCTTCGGGATTGTCAAAACGGCACTTAGGGCATTTCATAGCCCGCATTCCCTTCGTGGAGGCGTGATCTTAGATTATCACCCCGGAGAGAGGATAATCAATCACGACAAAGTCAGCCTCCCCTCAGGCGGGTGATTTCGATAATTCATCGATCAGCGATTTCGCCTCTTTAAGGTCCGGCATATCGAAACCTTCGCTGAACCGACCGTAGATCTCCTCGAGCAGCTTCCCGGCCTCGCTCGCTCGGCCTCGCTTCCGAAGGAGCCGACCGAGGCTTACGGCCGTCCGGAGCTCGAAAGATTTCGCCATCTGCTTGCGGGCCACCGCGAGAGACTGCCGGAAACAGATCTCAGCTTCCTCTTCCCCGGCCGTTCGATCTTTCTTTTCGCCGGCCCTGAGCAGCAGCTCCCCTTTGAGGCGGTACAGCTCCGCCTCATAGTAGCGTTCGCCGCCTCTCTCCACCTCGGCCAGGGCCTGGGCCATGAATTCCAGCCCTTGTTCGATCCGCCCCGTCATTCCGTAGGCTTCGGCAAGGCTGCCGAGCAGTTCGGTCAGGGTGAATCGAACGCCCGTCGCCCGATAGAGTTCCAAGGCTTGATGCAGCTTGGACAAACCATCCTCCAAACGACCTTGACGGGCGGAAACCCAGCCTTGCTTGAATTTTCCGACGGCGACCATAAACAAAAACCCCTTTTCTCCCCCCAGCTCCGCCACTTCGTTGCCTCTGACCTCGAGCGCCGCGACGTCTCGGCGGAACAGATGAAACAGGGAATCAAAAGCGAGAGCGGCCGCTAGGCTGAACGGGTGGCCGACCGAGCGGGCCACGGCGAGCATCTTTTGGCTTTGGTCGAGGGCTTGGTTCTGGTACCCCAAGGTCCACAAAACGCAGGCCGTGCTGGACAGGCTGATGATCCCGGGGTCCTGTCCGTAGATGAAGCCCAGGTGCGCGTGTATCTGTGGATCGTAAAAAGCGTTCATTTGACGAAGATATCCCAGCGCGGATGACCATTCCCCCATGATGAAAGAGAGCGTGCCGTGCAGAGAGTGGGTGACGGCGAGAGTCAGCCGATCATCCGCCTTCCGGGCGAGGTTCATCATCCGTTCGGTCAATTCGAGGGCGGCGCCGTGTTCCGCCCGGAGCCAATTGAAGTTGGCCAGAAAATAAAGCGCGTAGATGATCTGCGGCGATTCCGCCATCTTTTGACAAAGCTCCATCATCCTCGCGTAGACCGTCGAGACCTGGGGCGCTCCATATCCAAGAATCGCCTGGAGGGCGGCGGCCAGGGCGATCTGGAAGGAGAGCTCGTGCCCGTCCCGCTCGGGAGAGGAGGGCAAACACTCGAGGATCTCCAGAGCTTTCCTGAAATAGGCGGCGGTTTCGGCGTACGCGGAGAGATGGAGGGCTTTTTCCCCGGCCTTGGCCAGATATTGCACGGCCTTGGGCATGATCCCCGCTTCCTGGAAGTGCCTGGCCAGCTGGGCCGCGATCTCGTCCGCCCGCTCTCCATAGAGCGCTTCCAGGACGTTTCCCACTTCCTCGTGGAGATGAGTTCGCTCGACGTCATCCAGGCCGTTGTAAAGATACGTCTGAAACAGGATGTGCTGGAAAACATATAGGGACAGGCGTTGTCGGTCCAGACTCCGGATGCCCTTGGCGGAGACCAGGTGATGGCGCTTTTCGAGCTCGCCGCTCAAGACCCTGATCAATTCCCGGATGTCCTCGCTCCGCAGCCGGGCGATGACTTCCGCCGTGAACTCCTGGCCTTCGACGCTGGCCAGGGTCAAAATCTCGCGCATCTTATCCGTCAGCCGGCCGATCCGCTCCATGATGACCGCGTCCACGCGGGAAGGAAGCATGCGCCAATCGAAGGATCGTCCTTCGATCCACGCCCCCTCCGGGTCTTTGACCAGCATTCCCCGTTCCTGCATGGCCCGCAGCAGCTCGACGGTGAAAAGCGGCTGGCCTTTCGTTTGCCCGGCGAGCATCCGGCGAAATTCTTTCCCGAGCTTGTTCGGTTCCGAGTCGATCCAGGCGTCCACGAACTCGCCGCCTTCGGCCTTTTCCAGATCCAGCTCGATGTCCCCGAAGTCGCGCTTGAATTCATGGAGGACGGGCACGATCGGATGGCGCTTGTCTTCCCGGCCGATGGCGACTTCGGCCGGCCGGAACGAGCCGACGGCGAGAATCCGATGGCCCGTGATCTGGCGCCCGATGTGGAAAAACAGGCTGGCCGATCCTTCGTCGATCCACTGCAGGTCGTCCAGGACGAGGAGCAGCGGCTTTTCTCGCGAGAGAGAATGAAGCACCCGGGTGTATTGGTCGAAGAGGTGGCTCTGCTGGAGAGTCAAATCCGCGGGAAGGGAGGATTTCCGCTCGACGAGCTTTTGCAGCCGGGACAGCCAATCCGGCCGGCCGGCGGCGAAAGCGGAAGCGCGCGCGGCGAGCGGGGCTCCGCGGACGAAAATATCGACCAGGTCGGCGCCGTTTTCCAGGATGGCCTTGATCGACGACGGGATCAGATTCCACAGCCGGACGGCGTGTTCCCTCGAAACGGCGCCGGCCGCATATTTCGCTTCGACATCTCCGGTCAAGAGGCTCAAAATCTCGATAAAGGGGAGGTAGGGTTCGCCGACTCCCGTCTGGGCGTTGCACCGGCCGTCGGCCACGATGAGATCGGGATTCGATTCCAGCGCCCGGCGGCAAAACTCCCGGATCAGGGCGGTTTTTCCGCTGCCGGCCTCGCCCGTCACGAATAGGACTCGGCCTTGGCCGAGAAGAGCGGTCTTCAAAGAGTCCGCCAGCCGTTCCAGCTCCCGTTCGCGCGCCACGAAGACCGGCCGCGACGGCTCCTCTTCTCCTCCGGCCTCGAGAAACGCAGGAAGGCGCGGCCCCTGGGGAACGGCGGCCGTCTCCGCGCTCTTCTCGAGATCGCCGAGCGCAAGAAGGAGCTCTTCGATGTCCTGAAATCTCTTTTCCCGGTCCTTCTCCAGGCATTTGAGAATCAGGCGGTTCATCCCGCCGGAGATCTGGGAATTGACCTCTTGCGGATCCAAGGGGGCCTGGGTGATGTGTTTCACGGCGACGCTCATGGAGGAATCGCCCGTAAAGAGCGTCCGGCCCGCCACCATCTCATAGAGGACCGCTCCCAGGGAATAGATGTCGGAGCGCGCGTCGGCCTCTCTGCCCTCCGCCTGTTCGGGGCTCATATAATCCGGCGTCCCGATGATCATGCCCGCTTCGGTTTGGCCTTTGGACTTTACCGACCGGGCGATCCCGAAGTCCATGATCCGGGCGTTGCCGTCCTCGTCGATCATGATGTTCTGGGGCTTGAGGTCGCGGTGGATCACGCCGAGACGATGCGCCTCCCGCAGCCCTTCGGAGACCTGTTTCGCGACGGCGATCGCCTTTTCCTCCGGCAGGCGTCCGATCCGCTTCATGAAGCTTTTGAGATTCTCTCCGGGGACGAACTCCATGGTAATGAAGGTCGTCCCCTCGGTTTTCCCGAGGTCGAACATCCGGCAGACGTTCCGGTGGCTGATCTTTCGGGCGAGCTTCAGCTCGTTCGAGAACCGCTCCACGGTCTCCGCGTTCAGGGCGATTTCGGGCCGGAGGACCTTGAGAGCGATCTTCTCCTTGATATCGGTATCGAAGACCTTGTAGACCATGCCCATCCCGCCGCGGCCCAGTTCTTCGATGACCTGGTAGCGGCCGGCGAAGGTCGAGCCCGTGGTCAACTCCCGGGCGGACGTCTGGATCGTCGCCGTGACTTGGGGATGCATATCTTTAGCAACGGACAGCTGGGTGCCGCAATCGGCGCAGAAATGAGCCGTGTCCGGATTGGTCAAATGACATTTAGGGCACGCGACGGCCATGGATATCCCTTAAGCCTGTGAGATCAAGGTTATCAAGGAAAGGAAGCGGAGTCAAATCTCCCCGTTCTTGCCGGAGGGAATCCTATCGCCGGCTCCTCCCTTAGGGGAGGGGATCAATCCGTTTTTTTCTGAATGATGATCGATCCCTGGCCGACGAGGCGCCGGAAGCGTTCGTCGAGGGATGCCCAGTCGAGCACGTCCACGCTGAACGGCAGGTCCGATTCGGAGAAAGCTGCGCTCAGCCGGGCTCTCACTTTCACGTCGAGCGGGCGCTATCGAACGCTCTCCGGGGCCGCGGAGAACGACATGATCATCTGCTGCCGGAAGTGATGAAAATTTATCCTTCTAGGGAGCGGCGGGCCGCCATTCCATCGAAAGCTTACGGCCGGAAGCGGCGCAGTCACGAAGATAGAGGTTGATTAAAGTCTGATAAGGAACGCCCGTTACTTTCGCGAGTTCCTTGAAGTACCTGACCGTTGCGTCGTCCAGACGGATGGTCACCGGCTTCTTGAGCATCCCGGCGTAAGGATTTTTTGTCGCTTTGGCAAAATCGTATCGTTTTCTCATGTTTGCCACCTGTCCCAATATTGCCTTTGTTCCGAGCGAGTCGCCTTGCGGGCGGAAATGATCCGTACGACAGATTCGCTCTTCCGCCAACAATGGCAAACGACCATAATGCGGAGCTTTAGGCTCATCCCGAGCAGAATGAACCGATTTTCTTCGGCCGAATGATCCGGATCATGAATCAACAGGGCATTCTCATCCGAAAAGACGGTCTGGGCTTCATCGAAAGAAATGCCGTGTTTTTTCTTATTCGACGCGCCCTTTCTCGCGTCCCATTCAAAGATCAGATCCGGCATATTTACATTGTAAATACATAAACGGGTTTCGTCAAGAGTTTTTTTGCGGGCTTTTTCAAGGAGCCTTGGATTATGTGATTGAGTTGTCCGGCACTGCAATCAGCCGGCGGGGATGCGAGGATCCGTCATTCGCGGGCTACTTTTTTTCGAGCACCGCGAGCCGCTTCCGGGCGTCCTCGACCTCGGGCCGGCCGGGGTCGGCGTTCTTCCAGAGGTCGAGAAATTTCCGGAAATTCTCGCCCGCCCGCGTCTTATCGCCCGTCTTCTCGAAAACCTGGCCGAGATGGTAGAAGCTCAGGGCGTAGATGTCATGATGATCCAGACGGCCCGTGGTCAGAGTGCCGATCCGTTCGTACTCGGCTTGGGCCTTGGCGAAATCCCCCGAACTGAGATAGGCCAGGGCCAGCGAATCGAGATAGCTCGCGTCCGCCTGGAGCGGTCCGTAGGGAAGCGAATCGACGGCTTTCCTGAGGAGCTCGATCGCGCCGTCGTAGTTCTTTTTTTCCATCTCAATCCGGCCCTTCAGGTGGTGGTAGATCCGGATATCGACATCCTTCTTCATCCCTCTTGCGTTCACGGTCTTCAGCTCCTCGGCCGCTTTCTCCGCCTCAGGAATTTTTTTTAATTCCAGACAAGCCAGACCTTGGAGATATAAAAGATCCCTTTGATAATTCAGGTAATCCGAGCCGACGGCGATTGTCCACGCTTTTCGGCATTCCTCCAAGGCCTTTTCCGGATTCCCGGATTTTAGATAGCCGTACGCAAGCCGGTATCGGGCATAGCACTCGTTGTCCTTCTCGCCTGCCTGGCGCATCTTTTCGATGAACGGGGCGTAGAGACGGTTCAATGTGCCGAACTTTCCCTGCGCCAGACAGACGTCTCTCAGTCCGTCATATCCCAGCAATAAGGAGAGAGGATACTTCGCTTCTATAGTTCGGCCGAATTCCTTTTCGGCCAGGTCATACGCTCCATCCAGGAGAGCGACAATGCCGGTCGCATAATAATCCGGCGGATACGTGGGATCCAAAAGAACGGCTTTTTCCGTTTCCCGGCGGGCCAAATCCAGCTTCCCCTGGGCCAGATGATGAAAGGCCAAATAGATCCGGCCGATCGCGGAATCGGCGACGTTCGCCAGGTAATTTTCTATCGCTTGCCGCGCCTCATCCGGCATCTTCTTGGCTCGGAACGCCGAAGCCATTCTCGAATAGAGTGAGGAATATTCATATTTGTTTATTACGCAGATCTTGAAGCAGGCCAGGGCTTTATCCCACTGTTCCAGGAAACTGTAAAGGCTGCCCAGGCTGTAATTCGCCAAGGTGTCTTCGGAATCGATGTCCAGGACCTTCTTCAGCGCCTCTTCGGCTTTCGGCCAGAACTGGTCGGTCAAGTCGAACAGGTAATGCCGCCCCTCGATGACGTATCGGTCCCTGTCCGAAACCCTGTCGGGGAAGCGTTTGATGAGTTCCAGAACCCTGGCGATGTAAAGATCGTTCGCGGCGTACTCGCCGAGATTGTAATGGACCGTTCCCAGCGTGTCCAAGGCGAGGACGAAATCGGGATCGAGAGCGATCACCTTTTCTAAAAGGGGCAAGGCCTTGTGCCATTCCGCTCTCCAATGGTATCGCATCGCCTCGACGTAATACCGCAGGGCCTCCGGATTCTGCGACGTGATCTTGCCGAGATTCTTGTCGAGATCGGAGGCGATCTGCTCTTCGGTCAGGTTCAACGCGGACTTGATCTGCCTTGTCAAGTCGTCGACCTTGGCCGTGATGACGTCGAACGACGGACAATCCACGCGGATGTTCCTGATGACCTCTTCCGTGCGGGGCTTCTGGAGCGTGGCGGTGACGAGAAGCTGCGATCCCGCCATGATGTAGCTGCCGCTGACGGTGTATTCGGCCGCGCCCTCATCGGCCACTTTGACCAAGTCGTCCGTGGAATAGCGTTTCGTATCCTGGAGATTGAGTTTCTTCAGAATGCTGTAAATCTTATCGCCGCTCAGGATGCGAAGGAACTTCGACTGGTTGAGGTCCGTGATCAAAAGCTCCTGGAGGCCCGTGCTCCATTCTTCCCGGCGCTCATCTGGCCCATCATCCGGATCATGCTTTTCAGGTCCTCGCCGGAGACGTACTCCATGGTGATGAAATGCGTCCCCTGATCGTCGCCGAGGTCGTACATCCGGCAGACGT
>Ga0172371_10013650_pt1 | contig 10553 bp, 10 predicted proteins | sample Lak12m_FD_114543 | JGI IMG/M metagenome (GOLD analysis project Ga0172371, IMG submission 114543) | Freshwater microbial communities from Kabuno Bay, South-Kivu, Congo - kab_022012_12m | ecosystem: Environmental > Aquatic > Freshwater > Lake | place: Democratic Republic of the Congo: South-Kivu... | reverse complement strand
TACTTGGTCGTCGCCTACGGCACGCTCAAGCCCCCGCGCAAGGCATCCCTTGCCCACAAGCTCCTCGAGATCAAAGACGGCGTGGATAAGCTGGTCGAGCGGTACGCGCCCGAAGAGGTCGCGATCGAGAATCCGTTCTACGCCCAGAACGTCAAAACGGCCCTCACCCTGGGCCAAGTGCGCGGCGCGATCCTCGTCGCCGTAGCCGGGTCCGGCCGGCCGCTCTTCGAATATTCCCCCCTCGAGATCAAGAAAGCCGTGACGGGCTATGGCCAAGCCGAAAAAAGCCAGATCGGGGTCATGATCAAAACCCTGCTGAACGTCGATGACGCGGCCATGGAAGAGGACGCCGCCGACGCTTTGGCCTGCGCTTTCTGCCACCTCAACACGAGGCTGTTCCAGAAAACCGTCGAAGAATCGAAGATCTGACAGCGCTCGCGCCGTCCCGCGACGCGCGAGCCCCTCACGCAACGATCGGCTAAATTTTCGCCTTAATGCCGTCCAGAGCCTTCTGCGGGGACATCGCCCCGAACTGGAATTCGAACTCCTCGCCCGATTTCAGCTTGATCAGCAAAGCTTTCTGGAAGAGGGATTTTTTGACCATCGAGGCGTCCGCGATCTCGCTGAAGGGGATAGCGACGTGGTCGGTGATCTTTTCAAACGGCGGCAGGCGGTGCCTAAAGAAGTAAGCGGCCGAGATGGACGCCGCCGCGTTCTTCTCGAGCGACATGCCCGCCTGGAAGCGGACATACCGGTTGGTCACGAAGACTTTCCCCGTGATCTTCGCCGAGTTCGGAGTCGGGTCGCCCACGAAGACCGACCAGGACCCGACCGCCTCTTCGCCTTGTTCCAGCCAGGATTCAGCCATCGTTCCCTCCTTCGGGCGGTGAGTGCCCGCCCGGAGAAATCGACGCGGAGAGGGAATCCCCGCGGATCCCGTCCCGCTCAAATCGTCAGCGTTCGAATGTCGTATTCGCGGTCTTTACTTGAGGGCCGCCATGGCCTCCTGGTACTTCGTCTGCGCTTCCTGGACCTTGGGGTCCGAGGCATACGCCATCATTTTTTCCATGCCGCTCATCATCTTGCCCATGACCGCGTTGACCCGGTCCATCAGCGGCTTCAGTTCTTCGGGGGGATTCTGGAGGTCTTTCAGCTCGGGATACTTCTGGTCGATCTCCTTCATCTTGGGGGCCAGCTCGTTGGTGACCTTCGTCAAGGCGGTGAGCGCGGTCACGACGTCGTCGGCGCTCTTGACATTGTCCAGCGCGGTGACGAACGCTTCGTTGCCGGCTACGTACTTCTCCATGACGTCTTTGACGTCGGCGTACTTGCCGCCGCCCTTGCAGGCCGTGAGGCCGAACACGAACAGAACGATGGTCGCGAACAAAACGAATCTCTTCATGACCTCTCCTCCTCCTGATGGGTTCAAGATACCCCCATGCTTATCACAGAAAAAGCGGCTTTTCAAGCAAAAATTAAGGGAGGGAAAAAGGATTTAAGAGCCGGAACGGCAAGTTATGACGAGGTCCTTCATCTCGCGCTCGCTCAAGCCCGCATGAAAGGTGCCGTCGAGGCGTTTGGAAACGTTCCCGGACTTGAAAAACAGCACCGTCGGATAGACGTCGATGGCGTATTGATCGCAAAGGTGTTCGTGCTCGTCGGCCAGGATGCGGACGAACGCTTCGCCGGCGCTCCGGCCGATCTCCTCGAAGACAGGCAGGAACCTCTGGGAGTAGGGACACCAGGCCGCATAGAAAAGGACGAAGACGCCCTCCTTCGGCTGAACGGCCTCCTGAAGTTCCTGCGCGTTCTTGAGCAAGCGGCTCATCGGCCCTTCCTTTCCATGCGTCTTCTCACGTTTAGGACCGGATTATAGGAAAGCCTAGCGTCGAATTCAAGAGAAATCACGCTTCAAAAAGGCCCTTTGCTCCTATATAATACGCCGCGCCTGAAAAAATGATTCCCTGCGGCTCGCCCCCGGAGCCTTGAGGCCGTCCCATGTGGCTCATCGACAGAATCCTTCCGACCATACCCCTCATCCTGTACGCCGGAGTCCGCCTCTGGATGCTCCCCTCGAAAAAGCTGTGGAAGATCCTCGCGACGGTTTTCTATCTCCTGCTGATACTCGCCTTCCCGGCGGCCGAAACGATCTCGCACCGAGGAGGGCCGGCCTGGGAGCGGGTCGCGATGGATATCGGCTATTATGCCCTGCCGATGCTTCTCTATCTCGTCCTGACGATCATCCTGACGGATCTCGTCATCGGGCTCCTCCGCCTGACGAAGGTTCTCTCCAAACAGACCGTCGGCACGCCCCGTTTCCGGCGGTCCCGGCTGGGATTCGTCGTCCTCGTCCCGTTCGCGTTCGTCCTCTTCGGGATCTGGAACTTCCATCATCTCCGGGTCAAGGATTACGCCGTGGACATCCCGCGCCGGGCCTCGTCATTGACCCGGGTAAAGATCGTCTTCGCCTCGGATTTTCATCTCGGCGACCAGACGGCGGCCGATTTCATGGACCGATTCGTGAGCCTGGTCAACGCCCAGGCCCCCGACCTCATCTTGATCGGCGGCGACGTCCTCGAAGGCGACCGGCGGGACGAGACGCTCGACCATTTCGAAGCCCAATTCCGACGCCTCAAAGCGACGTATGGCGTGTTCGCCGCCCCGGGCAACCACGAAGGCTTCGGCGGCAACCGGGATGAGTTTTTCCGCCGGGCCGGCATCACGCTGCTGCGGGACGGCGTGGAACGGGTCGACGGCGCCTTTTATGTCGCCGGCCGGAGCGACGGCGGCCGCTCCCGGGGCCGGAAAACGATCGCAGCGCTATTAGAAGGCCTACCGGACGATTTGCCTCTCATCCTGATCGATCACCGCCCGATTGACCTCGACAACGTCAGCCGGACGCGGACGGACATCCAATTCTCGGGCCACACCCATCACGGCCAGCTCTTCCCGATCAATGTCATCACCAACGGCGAATATCCATTGAGCTGGGGCTATCGGAAAATGGGCTCGACCCACTTTTTCGTCTCGAGCGGCATCCAGGTCTGGGGCCCGCGCGTCCGGACCGTCGGCCATTCGGAAATCCTTGTCGTCGATGTCGCGCTAAAATAGTCTTCTTTTTCGCAGACACATACCAGGATACGGTATGTGTCTGCTTTGATTTTAACGTCCGTTTATTCTAAAATGGCGCCAAGATGATCGCCTACCTCAAGGGAACGATTCACCAGAAGCTCCCCCATCAGGTCATCGTCGACATCGACGGCGTCGGCTATTGCGCTTCGATCCCCTTGACGACCTATTTCAAGCTGGGCGAAATCGGCCAGCCGGTCGAGCTGCTCATCCACACCCACCTCTCGGACAACGCCTTGACGCTTTTCGGCTTCATGACCGCCGACGAAAAGGACCTCTTCCTCAAGCTCCTCGGCGTCTCGGGCATCGGCCCGAAGCTGGCCATGAACGTCCTCTCCGGGATGAACGCCGCCGACCTCGTCGATGCCATCCAGAAAAGCGACATCGGCCGGATCTCGACGATCCCCGGGATCGGGAAGAAAACGGCCCTCCGGATCGCGATGGAGCTCCAGGACAAGCTCGAAAAGAAGGAAAAACTGCTGGGCGTCAAGAGGACGCAAGAGCAGGAGGACCTCGTCTCGGCGCTTCTCAATCTCGGCTTCCGGCGGAAGGAAGTCGAGACGGTCGTGGACGCCGTCCTCCGGACGCACAAAGAGGGCGCGCCGGAATTCGAAAAGCTGCTCCGGGAATGCCTGGGAAAGCTGGCCAGGGTCTGACAATTGGAAAAATGGAAAGAACGCGGCTCCTCGCTCCGATCGTAAGGTGACATGAGATGAAGGTCAAAGATATGCCCGCCGTCCTGACGCCCGTGCGGACCAAGGAGGACCTGCTCTTCGAGGACAGCCTCCGGCCGCGCAGCTTCGAGGAGTTCATCGGCCAGGACAGCATCAAGTCCAACCTCAAGGTGTTCATCGAGGCGGCGCGGAAGCGCGACGAGCACCTCGACCATGTCCTTCTCTACGGCCCGCCGGGGCTGGGCAAGACCAGCCTGGCCTACCTCATCGCCAAGGAGATGGGCGTCGGCATCAAACCCACGGCCGGACCGGTCATCGAGCGGACGGGGGACCTCTCGGCCATCCTCTCCAACCTCCAATCGAAGGAGATCCTCTTCATCGACGAGATCCACCGTCTCCATCCTTCGGTCGAGGAGATCCTCTATTCGGCCATGGAGGATTTCCACCTCGACATCGTCATCGGCCAAGGACCGAGCGCCCGCAGCCACAAGCTGAGGCTCAAGAAATTCACCCTGATCGGGGCGACGACGCGGGCCGGCCGGATCACCGCTCCCCTGCGGGGCCGGTTCGGCATCATCCACCGCCTCGATTACTACAAGGACGCGGACATCAAGAAAGTCATCCTCCGCGCCGCCGACATCCTCAAGGCCAAGATCGACGAGGCGGGGGCCGAGGAGATCGCCCTCCGCAGCCGCGGCACGCCGCGCGTGGCCAATCGGCTGCTGCGGCGGGTTCGCGATTTCGTCGACGTCAAGGGCAAGGCCGTGATCACGGCCAAGGAAGCCCACGAGGCCCTCGATAAGATGGAAGTCGATTCGGTCGGGTTGGACGATGTCGACCGCAAGGTCCTGCTGACCATCATCGAGAATTTCGGCGGCGGGCCGGTGGGGATCGGGACGATCGCCGCCGCCATCGACGAGGAAAAGGACACCATCGAATCCATCTACGAACCGTTCCTCATGCGCATCGGATTCCTGGAGCGGACGCTACGCGGCCGGAAGCTGACGGCCAAAGCCTATGCCCACCTGGGATTTTCTCCTCCGGCAAAGGACCGGGCACACGCTTCGGAGCAGAAAAAGCTCTTCAAGGATTAACTGTCATGGCGAGCCCGATCGCGAAGCGATGAGGGGCGTGGCAATCCGGCACGGAGTGTCGTCCTGAGCGAAGCGAAGGATCTCGTTTGACATCAGAAACATCGTCTTTACTGACTTCCGACTTCGATTACGACCTCCCGCCCCAGCTCATCGCCCAGCATCCCCTCCCCCGCCGCGACGACTCGCGGATGATGGTCGTCGAGAGGAAGGAAGAAAGAATCTCCCATAGCCGGTTCAAGGACTTTCCGGGTCACTTATGCGAGGGCGACCTGCTGGTGCTGAACGATACCCGCGTCATCCCGGCAAAAGCGTGGGGAAAGCGCGGGGCGGCATCCATCGAATTCCTGTTCATCAAGGAGATGACGCCCGGGACGTGGGCCGTCCTCTGCAAGCCGGCCCGGCGCGTCCGCGTCGGGGATCGCATCGTATTCCCCGGCGGGCTGGAGGCCGAGGTGACCGGGTCTGGAGAGGAAGGCCGAAGAACGCTGACCTTCGCCGTCGTCGACGTCCTGGGCCGCCTTCGAAAGATCGGTTTTGCTCCGCTCCCTCCGTACATCAAGCGCGTGAAAGAGGACCGCCAGGACCGGCCCGACGACCTAGAGCGCTATCAAACGGTCTTCGCCGCGAAGGACGGGGCGATTGCCGCACCAACGGCCGGCCTTCATTTTACGCCGGCCGTCCTCGAAGAGATCCGGAATCGCGGTGTGCGCCTCGTCGACGTCACCCTCGAAGTGGGCTTGGCCACGTTTCAACCGATGCGGGCCGAGCGCCTCGAGGACCATAAAATGCTCGAGGAAGCTTATGAGATCACGGCCGCGGCGGCCGCCGAGGTCAACCGGGCCAAGGCGAAGCGCCGTCCTGTCGTCGCGGTCGGGACGACGGTCGTCCGAACCCTCGAAAGCGCCGCCCAGCTGATCTCTCCCAATCCGGGAACATCACCGGCCATTGAATCCTCTCCCCCTTTTCTAAAGACGGGTGTGGGGGGATTATCGAACCATCTTCCGCCCGCGATCCAATCGGGACGAGGGGCGACATCCCTTTTTATCTACCCCGATTACGAGTTCAAGGTCGTCGACCGGCTGCTGACGAACTTCCACCTGCCGCGCTCGACCCTGCTCATGCTGGTCTCCGCCTTCGCCGGCCGCGACCTCATCCTCCGCGCCTACCGCGAAGCCGTCCGCGAGAAATATCGCTTCTTCTCCTACGGCGACTGCATGTTCATTTTGTGAAATCGGGGCCTGAATTCGGGGCCGGCTGTCTCCCTCACCGAATGGAACGCGATCGAATGGAGTTGACCGGCGCCGAATTCAGGCCGTGATAATCCCCAGCGGCGGAATGATTTTCCACTTGCCGCGCGCGAAATCGGCTATTTCGACGGGAGCGCCTTTTTTGGCCATGGACTGGCAGCTCGCCCCGACGACCGGATCATCGACCACCTGAAGCTGACGTTCGTAGCCGAGAAGCCCCCGCCCGAGGTCGTTCCTCAGGAGCTTCTTTGAGAAGCCGATCTTCCGGCCGGGTTCTTTTCCGATCCCCCGGCCGAATATTTTTCGTGATCATGTCCGAGCCGAGGGGCAGAGGTCCGGTCGGCTTTTGGGTTCGTTGCCGCCGAAGCCTGCCGCTCTCGCCTGTCCGGCCGGTTTTTTTCGCGGCCAACCCTTCTTGACATCACCCGAAGGCCGGAATATCCTCATCGACGAGGTCAGGTTGGGGATTCAAGCCGATTCCGAACGGAAAAAATAGCCTATCTATATTGTCAAGAACTGGGCGCTCCGGCCGGATAGGAGGCTGAGCGCAAGGAGGCATCCCATGAAAAGAGCCATTGGGATGATCGTCGTCTCGATTCTCTTCTTGCAAGCCCAGGCGTGGGCGCAAAAAGTCACGGTCAAGGCGACCATTGATGAAAAATGCACCCCTCGTGACGGCCTGTTCACCGTGCCAGCGGGAAAGATGGCCAAGAATTTGACCCTGCTCGGCTTGTCCGGGGGGACGAACTGCAATACGGGCGCCCATATCGACAATCCGGCCTGGGGGATCAGCCTGGGCGATGCCTGCCGAACGGGAAACGCCTTCTATTACAACGTCAACAAAGACGGGAAGATATCTCAAACTCCAGCACCCCTGTCGAAAATAGCGCTTGGCCCAGATTCCTATTGTCTCCATGTGGACGGCGGCAGGCTCGCCAGCGTGTCGATAGCCCTCGACTTGGCTGCCGGCCCAGGGCCGGGTGCGCTGCCCGATTTCGGCCCTTTGGATGCGGGCGGCATGCCTGGTTGTCTCATCGAGCTGAATCCTTACCAGGAAAGCGCCGGCTGGGTATTGAATTCTCGGACGCCCTATTTTGTCTGGGCGGCGCCAAAGCGACTGGATCAGCCTTTCACCGCCGCGCCGTTCAAGAGATACGGCCCATGGACGCTCGCCGAGCGGGGGCGCTCCGTCTTCGTTTGGAAAGGTCCGACCTCGCCGAATGCCAGCCTTGCGACAAACGACAGGCCGACCTCGACGGAACTGAGCCCTGCCCTGGCCTCGCTGGGATTTCGGAACCTCACCGATGAACCCGTGTGGCTTCTCGTGAATCCGCTTCCGCCCGGGGGGTGCGGCCCCGGCGCTAAGCCGGCGATCTCTCATATTCCCGGCATCTCCGACATCCCTGCGGACAAAACGGGCGGCGGGCCCGGCCTATGGGTACAGACCGACAGCTGGACGAGCAAATGGTCAGACTGGAGCTTTTGCGACATCGAGGCCCGGGTCGAGGGACGCGCGGATTCCGCCACCACGGAGTCTTCGAACAAATGCGATCGAGCGCACGTCCGTTTCGCGCATTCATGGACGGCCCTTCCGGAAACTCTTGAGCCGGGCCAAGCCTTTCAGCTGGAGCTGACGGTGGAGGACGCGGGAAGCGCCTGGACGGTCGGGCAAGGGCGCGGCTACACGGCGGTCTTCGTGGGCAGCTACGCCAACCGTGTCGGCGATCTTCCGCAGGATGTTCGGATCCCGGGGTTTTTGGACTATGCCTGCAAGGAGAAAGACGCGGATTCGTTGTTCGCCGGCGAACGGTTCCCCTACGTCGCAAGCCGGATTGCGGACTGGGGATACAAAGACCGCCGTTCGCTGCGTCCGATCGATGCCTCGCTCGCCGGAGCGGCATTCCTCTGTCGCGGAGGCGGCCGACGCGCGAACCGCATGGTGAGTGTCGCGGCGCCGACCCTCGACCAAGGGGACAAATTCCTCGTGATCGTCGTGGGCGGCCACGGCGTCCGGGTCGACAGCGACACGGAGGAGGGCGAGAAAACCATCGGAGCTCACCACACGCTGTACGTCGAGTATTCGAAGAAAGAACGCATCGAAGCGCCGGCCGTCCAGATCAGCGGGTCCATGATTCAGCCCAAATTGATCAAGCACGTCGAGTCCGAATATCCGTCGGTCGCTCAGACCGCCAGGGTACAGGGCGTGGTCATCGTCGAGGCCACGATCGACGAGACGGGCAAAGTCGTCGAAACGAAGATCGTGCGCTCCATTGCCCTCCTCGATGACGCGGCGGTCGCGGCCGTCAAGCAATGGCGTTATGAGCCCTACTTGCTCAACGGGGTGCCCGTCAAGTTCATAACGACCGTAACCGTAAGGTTTTCCCTAAAAGTGGCTTAGTATTTCGCCAAAAAATGGTTGATCTGTTCGGCCGACGACCGGAACGCCTTTTCTTCATCCGGCCAGACCTTCAGCGGCAGGATCTCGGTGATGCCCTGATGACTGAGAAGGATGGGGACGCCGAGCACGGAATGGACGCCGAGGAACTCCCCTTCGACCTTAGCTTGGCAGGCCGTCATCACTTCCGTGCCCATGGAGATCGTCTCGACGAGGCGCAGGACGATCTCCGAAGTGCCCACCCGCGTCTTGGCGCCGGTGAGATGGGCGATGAAAGGCTCGACGAGGACCCGGAGGTCGGGCGGCAGATGTTGCACCTTGTCGAGGGCCTCGCCGGCCTTGTTGGCCATGATCAAATCCTTGGCCATCTGCATCGCCTCGCCCGCCGGGATGCGGTTCCTGTGCCGGACCTCCTCGAGCTTGGCCCTCCCCTCCTCGTTATCGAAACCGTAGACCCCGACCGTGCTCCAGAGGGGAACCATGCCCGCGCCGTGTTGGCCGACGACCAGCCCCCGGACGCGCTGGCGCCTGACGCCGAGGTCCTCGGCGATTTCCCGGCGGAAGCGGATGGTATCCAGGAACGAGCCCATGCCGATGACCCGCTTCCGGTCGATGTATTGAGTGAAGATATGGACGGCCAGCTCGACCGGATTGCTGACGACGATGACGATCTGCTCGCTGTGTCCGTTCCTGGCGATCGCCTTTGCATAATCCCGGAACACGGGAGCGTTGGCGGCGGCCAGGCTGTCCCGGTCCTTCAAGTTGTGGGGATCGGTGGGGATGGTCTCGCCCGCGCAAAAGATGACCAGGTCGCCCCGGACGCCTTCCGGGTCGAGGGCGATCTCCAGGCGCGGGCTGATCTCGGCATGGGCGTCCTGGATGTCGGACATCATGCCGTAAAGGAAGCTCGAGCTCCGGCCCTCCGACCGGCCCACGAGCTGGAGGGTCGCCTCGTGGTCCATGGCCCGCATTTCGACGAGCTTCGTGACGATCTCGCGGCCGATATCGCCGCTGGCGCCGACGACGGAAATGTTCATGGCATCCTCACTCTTTGAATTCGGTGCCAGACAACTCAATCACTTATTTCCCTCTCGAATAATTCGGTGATTGAGTTGTCTGGCACCGAATTCAGAATTCAGGCCGTGATGATCCCGAGCGGCGGATTGGTCTTCCACTTCCCCCTTGTGAAATCGGGGATCTCGACCGGCGCGCCTTTCTTCGCGACCGAAGCGCAACTCGCCCCGACGATGGCGCTCCAAGCGGCCGCGTCATACACGTCCTGGTCGAGGGGCTCGCCTTTCCGAAGTGACTGAATCAAGCGAAAGTCCTCGATGTAATCCATGCCGCCATGGCCGCGGCCTTCGCCCTTCGAAGCGATCGCTTTCCAGAGCGGATGCTCGAATTCCGCGGCGAACGTCTCGAAGTCGTCCCACTGGTGGGGCTTCGCCGCTTTCCCTTCGATATAAATCCGGTCCGGCCACTTGTGGGCGATCCCCTTCGTCCCCTGGACCAGGTTGATCCGGTTATAGGGGCGGGGCAGGTTCGTGTCGTGGATGAGGATGATCGTCTTGCCCAGCTTGGTCTTAATCAGGCTGGTATTGACGTCGCCCAGGACGTATTTTTCCGCGGCCTGGGGCGAATCGGGCCCGAATTTCTCGACAGCGTATTCGTGCAGCCCGCGGATGGGGCTGCTCACCGAGACGAGATAATCGAAGGCGTCGCCCCGGTTGATATTCAGGCACTGGGCGACAGGCCCCAATCCGTGCGTCGGGTAGAGGTTGCCGTTGAGCTTCTGCGACCAGGCCCTCCGCCACAACCCTTCCCCTTCTTTGCTGAATTTGACCTCGCGGAGGTCGTGGAGGTAGCCCGCCTCGGCGTGGAGGACCTCTCCGAGCAGACCCTTGCGGACGAGATGGAGGGTCATGAGCTCGATCCTGTCGTAGCAGCAGTTCTCCATCATCTGGCAGTGCTTGCCTCTTTTTTCAGCCGTCTCGACGAGCTTCCAGCAGTCTTC
>Ga0172371_10013649_pt1 | contig 10553 bp, 10 predicted proteins | sample Lak12m_FD_114543 | JGI IMG/M metagenome (GOLD analysis project Ga0172371, IMG submission 114543) | Freshwater microbial communities from Kabuno Bay, South-Kivu, Congo - kab_022012_12m | ecosystem: Environmental > Aquatic > Freshwater > Lake | place: Democratic Republic of the Congo: South-Kivu... | reverse complement strand
CGAGTTTGTGTTCAGAGAGTTCGCGACCGGGAGACGCGATACCGTCCGCGTTTCCACGGTGACGGACCGGCACAGCGGCGGGGATTACTTTATCATGGCGGATTTTATAAAGCTGGTCCGCGAGGGAAAAACGGGAGGAAGGACAGAAACCAAGGGCGCGGTAGACAGCCATGTGATGTGTTTTGCGGCGGAAAAATCCCGCCGGGAAGGCAGAAATATTGATCTGAAGGAATATCTCAGGGAGCTGCGCGGCAACGGCTGACGTTGTGCCGACGGCCCGGCAGGAAACCATAAGCGCTTTGCCTTGGGGCGGGCGCTTTTTAATATCAAATTGATTTGTTATGGAAATAGTACGCAGCCTCCTATATAATTGGAATTGGGAAAGGAAGCGGATGATGAGATGAGCAGACGGGTCAGACGCGGATATTCGCCGGATGACGAGCGGGATTTTACCGGCCCTGCGCTTGCAACCCTTAGGGCGGCGGCGGGGGACATGGCTTTCCTTTTGGACCGCGGCTATCCGGCGGGGAGCGCAGCCACGTTTACGGGGGACCATTACCAGCTTTCCGCGCGGCAGCGGACGGCGCTGAAACGCGCCGTCTCTTCCCGGAAAGATATTGCAGGGCGGGCCGCAAAACAGAAAGACATAAAAACCCTGGCAGGCGGCACCGTAAACATTGACGGTTTCAATGCGGTGATCATGCTGGAAGTCGCGCTTTCGGGGTCCCCGGCCATAAAATGCATGGACGGCACATTCCGGGACCTGGCGGGGCTCCGCGGCACCTACCGGCTGATCGACAAGACCGATATTGCCGTCCGGATGATCATCTCCGCGCTTAAGGCGCTTTCCGTCAAACGGGCTGTATTCTGGCTGGACGCGCCGGTTTCCAATTCGGGCAGGCTGAAAGCCCGTATTGCCGGGATAGCCGAAGAAGAGGGCTTTGACGCCGGCTTAGAGGTTATAAACAATGTGGACAGGACGCTCTTTGAGCTGCCCAACGTAATCAGCAGCGACAGCGTGATTTTGGACCGCTGCCGGGGCTGGATCAACCTGAATGAGCTTATGATCCCGGGCATCCCCGGCGTATGGATTGTTGATTTTTTAGGGTGAAAAATGGAATATGAATTGTATTATGGATATATTCATAATGAATTACAAACAAGAATAGATACATGCAAGGATATATTAGGCACGAGAGAATTAAATTTTAGAAAAGAAAAGTTAAGAAGAGCTTATTTAGAGCTTGTTAAAAAGAACGAAATTAATGACGCTTTTTATTCTATTGTACATGAGATTAAAACCTTGCTTTTATTGAAAAATATGGGCGAAGTTAAAATTTCCATTGATAGCCAAAGTCAACCCGGGCCAGATTTTACGTACTTAAATAAATATAAAATAGAATGTGTTTCTTGTACACTTGGGACTGGAAACAACTTAACAAAATTGTTAGACAGCGGTTTTCAAAATTATGATGGAAAATTATATGATAATAGTGAAATATTTAGACAAATCGCGCTGAGATTTACAGCAGCAATTGAGGCAAAGAGAGTAAAACTAAAGAAAGATTTATTAGATGGTTACATTAATGAAAAAGATCCATTAATAATTTTTCTGGACATTGCAAGATTTTATTTTGGATTCAATGCAGGAGAATATTGCGAAAAGTTTTCAAAAATATTGATAGGAAGGGGAAAAAAACAGATATTTATTGATTCAAATGGGAATCAGTTTGGCCAAGCTTCATTTGAATATATACCGACAATAAAGAATAATAATGAGTCAGATGTTGATGTAAGTATCTTTTCAAATCTGGAATATAATATTATTTCGGCAATAATAGTTTTTGGGGCAGAAATTAAAGAAGATTATGATTGCAATAATACTGTTGTGTTTTTGAATCCACTCGCAAAGAATCAAATAAAAGTAAGAGATGTATGGGAATTGCCATATTGGAAAATTAATAATAGATTTGAATATATTCCAAGAATAAAAGGCAAAGAGCAGAAAATTAATATGTGGTAATTAACAAGAAAAGGAATCCCCACGCCAGGGGCCGCTTGAAGGGGGTTATGGGGGGTATCGGGGGGCGTAAGGGGGGAGATACGGAATCCCCCCTCGCCCGCCTGATAAAAAACTGAGAAAATAAAGAAACTAAGGCATTAAAAATGCCTTGTTTTGTGAAAAAAGCTCTATGGGATGGTATAATCTGAACAGGAATGATTTTTACATAAGGGGAGGCAATATGGAACTTGCAAGCAACATCAGGGACACGGCGCTGCTTTTTGAAGGGGGCGGCATGCGGGCCAGCTATACCGCGGGCTTTCTGAATACGCTCTTGGAAAACAAAATCTATTTCGATTATGTCGCCGGTATCTCCGCGGGCTCCAGCCACAGCGTGAACTACCTATCCCGGGACACGGACAGGGCAAAAAAATCCTTTGTGGACCTGGTGAAAGACCCTAAGTTTGGGGGCTGGGGGTCTTTCCTTAAGGGGGAAGGATATTTCAGGGCGAAGTACCTGTATGAGGAAACGCCCTACCCGGATGCGAGCCTCCCTTTTGATTTCAAAACCTTTGCAGAAAACCCCGCCCGGCTGCGCGTGGGCGCGTTCCGCCGGGATACGGGGGAGATGGTCTACTTTTCCAAAGAGGATATGCCCGATGTGGCCGAACTGATGAAGATCGTCCGGTGTTCTTCCTCCATGCCCGTTTTTATGCCGCCGACACTGCACGCCGGGTATTATTATTTGGATGGCGGCCTGGGCGGCGGGATCGCATTGGACATTGCAAAAAAAGACGGAATGGAACGGATTTTCGCGGTATTAAGCCGCCCGAAGGGTTTCCGGATGGCGCCGCCGAAATTCGGGCGGGGGATACGCGCAATTTACAGAAAATACCCCTTGGTGGCGGACGCCATGATGAACCGCTATAAAATATACAACCGTACTCTGGAAGAACTGGTGCAGCTGGAGAGCGAAGGGAAAGCCTTCCTGGTTTACCCGGATGTGATGCCGGTTTCAAACAGGGAGACCAATTTTGAAAAACTGGAAGAAAGCTACCGGCTGGGCCACGCGCAGGGCGCGAGGGACCTGCCCCGCTGGAAAGATTTCCTGGGCCTGTAGCGGATGCACCTGCCTACTTAAGGACGCCGATTTTAAAAATAGGCAGCCCGATGTCTAGGGAGACGGGCTCCTGGGCCGCAAAGAGGGCGCAGGTGGACGGGCCGGCGGATTTTGCAATATCGATACCCGCATCCGGCCGGAGGGCGCAGGTAAGATTGCTCTCCGTGGCAAGGACCCCCGCTTCGGCCGCGATGCCCGCAGAACCCACCGGGATCAGCGAACGGACTGTGGGGCATGAAAGGAGCGCGGCGAGATGGGCCGGGCCCAAAAGGATTGCATCCGGCGCAAGCGTTTCCGCCCCGACCAGGGGCAGGCCGGCGCAGTAGAGGATATCTCCTTTTTTTGCCCGGGCGACCCTCAAATCACCTTTTGCGCAGAGCCCCGTTACCGTGACCCCGAGGGCGGTCATGGGCGTGGGCATGTTTTTTTCCGTGCTGACGCTCAGTGGAACGCTTGCGTCCAGCGCTTTTTTTATGCCGGAGATCAGTGCACCGGCGGTGTCCGGGCCGCTGGATATGGCGGCCGACGCAAAGACAGGCAGCGCGCCGGCTGCAAGCACTTCCAGAAGGGCGACCCGCGCGGTGTATTCCCCTACGGTTTCGGGATCTACGCGGAGCGTATCGCATGCAAGAAGCCCGATCCCGCCGCAGGAATCCACCGCGGAGACAAGTACACCGGCCGCGCCCAGGTCGAACAGGAGAATATCCCGGGGCGAATCTATCTGTTTCACCGCTGCATACCCAATACCGGCGCAAGGGGTTTTTTCAGGGCCGTGAAAAGAGCGGCCGCGCCGGCCACGTTGACGGCCGATGCAATGGCAAGGGGAACAAGCAGCACCAGGTAAACGCTGATGCCCATTCCCGGCCAGAAGACCACGATCAGAGGGGATACAAAGGCATTCAATGCGAAGGCCGGGACTGCGGCGCCCCAGACGGGAAGGCCGCGTTTTTGGACCAGCCAGCCGGTGAGGGCGCAGATAGCCGCCATTTCCGCCGCGACGACAAGATGCATGGGCAGCGTCATGGGGAATCCAGAAAGAAGGGCCGAAAACAGGTGGCCCGCCGCCCCGGCGATCGCGCCTTCCTTGCTGCCCAGCAGCATGGCCGCGAGAAAGGCGGGAAGCGCGTCAAACGCGATGGAACCCATGATCTTAATGTTTGCCCCCACGGCCGCAAGCGCGATGAAAAGGGCCAGCAGGGTGATGCGAAGAGTGGTTTTTTTCATGATTTTACTCCTTTAAATGTTGGTTTTATAAAATAAAAAAGCCCGCAAATACCGCTCTTGGCAGTATTCGCAGACTTTACCGTCATCCACGTATAGTTTTGCTTGAAAGGCAGGTCTTCCGGCTCGCGGGTCTTGGGGTCCGCTTCCGCCTTCCCGGGCTTTTGGCCCAGTGGCTGTGCTGCCGGCCCATTTAAGGGCGGCAGGGAAGCATCCTCTCCGCATACGGCGACGGGTTCGCCGGGGCATTTAACCCCTGTTTCCTATTCTCCGGCAATGCCGGCACCTTCAGGCTGTTTTATTATTTTATATTGTACCGTCGGAGGGCATGCGTGTCAATACATTTTGGAGGCAAATAAAAAAATGCCGGAAAAAGGGCGTTTTATTTATGCAAATTTTAAACAACAGGATAAGAGGATTCGTATATCCGCCTGAATTCCGATTCGTTCTCTATAAACACCTGCGCGATCTCGGGGTCAAAATCTTCCCCCGCCCCCTGCCGGATGATTTCAATGCTTTCCTCGTGGGAAAGGGGCGCCTTGTACACGCGTTTGGAACGGAGCGCATCGTAAACGTCCACAATGGCCATGATCCGTGCCGCAAGGGGAATATCTGTTCCTTGCAGGCCCAGCGGATACCCTGTTCCGTTCCATTTCTCATGGTGGTAGCGGACGATGTTGATGCCGAGTTTTAAAAAGCGGTTGTTCGGATATTGCCTGTATACCTCCAGCAGCGTGTTGTAACCGAGATCCGCGTGCGTCTTCATGATATCGAACTCCCGGGCGTTCAGCTTGCCGGGTTTTAAAAGGATATTGTCCGGAATGCCGACCTTGCCGATATCGTGCAGGGGGCTGGCCTTAAAGATGTTGTCTATGAAATCTTCATTGATCAGATCCTGATAGCCGGGCACCCGGCTGAGCAGGCGCGCCAGGGAGCGGCAGGATGCGGCGACGCGCTCGATGTGGCCGCCCGTGTCGTTGTCCCGGTATTCGGCCAGCTTTACCATGGAAAAGATGGTGGCGATCTGTGCTTCGGACAGTTCCTTGTCTTTCCGGGCGCTCTTATCGAATTCGCGCCGGTAATAGTCCGAAAAAAAGCCGATCAGAAAGGCGATCACCACATAGATGATTAGGCGGATAATCCAGTTGAGCGGGGTTTGCGCAACGCCTGCCGTAACGTCCAGCGGCATGAGGGGGCCGATCAGAATAGCGCTTGCGGCGGCCAGAATGACACCGTGGATTTTTCCGTTGGTAGAGGCGATGAGCGCGATGGGCACGTACATCAGGTTGGCGAAAACAAGAGCGGTTCCCCCCGTGAAGTAGACCAGCAAGGTTACCAGAACGGATAAAGCGTATGAAACAACCAGGATGGCCCGGCGCGGGTTCCTTATTTTGTTTTTAGACAGATTTCTCCCCATACGTTAACCCCTTATAGGTTCAGTCTGTATTTACGGACCATTCAGGCGGATGCATAATATTTAACATAAATGAATAATTTTATTAATAAACACCAATTATGGACCGCAAACATATTATTTGTATCATTGCACGCGGAAAAAAAAGAAAAGGCGCGCGGCACAGCCGGGAATCGCGCCTTCCTGACGCTAAAAAATGCGCGGGAACATCCACGCATTTTTTATATTATATGGTCAGTTATTCCGTTTTTTTGCCGTGATCCTTCTCTTTGCCGGCAGCCTTGCCCGGATTTTCCGTCTTATCTTTGTTCTGGGCGTTCGAAGAATTGCCGGGTTCGGCCGGTTTTCCCGTATCTTCCTGCTCCTGCGGATCGCCCTGCGTCATGTCCCCGTCGGCCTCGGCGAGAAGGCCGTCCGCCTCGGATTGGGCCTGCGCTTGATATTCTTCCGCCATGGCAAGGCAGGCTTGTATGTCTTCTTCGGTATATCCCAGGGCAAGAGCCGTTTCAAGGAGTTTTGCCCATGCCGCCTCCTTGCCGGATTTCATTGCGGCCAGGGCTTCCTGGCGGCCGCTGAGCATGGCCTCTTTCAGTACTTTCAGTTCGGAGCGGTACTGCGGGTCGCCTGCGTTGCCGTAAGTATCTTTCAGATTCTGGACACCGGCCTTATAGGTGTCCTTCACCAATCTGAAAGCCGCGTGGAACTGGTCCATCACCTGGTACATTTCCTGCTCGAAAAGCGCGATTGCTGCCTGCAGCTGTTCCTCACGCCAGATCTGCGCCCCCGCTTCATCTACAAAGAGTTCCTGCGCGCCGGCATACTGTTCCATCAGTTCCGCGATCCGGAGGCTCCCGTACTGGGCGATGGCCTCTTCAAGGGTGATGCCTTCCTGTGATGCTATGTAATCCAGTATGAGGTATTTGCCCGAAGAAAGCCCGTAGGAAGCGGCCGTCTGTGAAATCTCCTGGGTGATCACCGCGCTTTTTACGGTGCATTCGATCTGCAGGGTTTCAAGGGCGTTGATGGCGCTCTGTTCAAGCTGTTCCGCAATTTGGGGGGAATCCGGCTCGTCGGATACCGTAATGACAAGGTATGGAGCAAGCTCCGGGGACAGATAGCCGCCGTCCGCAAGTGCCCCTACCAGAACCTCCACGGCCTCCCGGGGTTCGAGCCCCACCACCAGGCTGGCAAGATCCAGCGCGGCCGCGTCGTCATTGTATGCGATAACGTTTGTAACAATACCGTCCGTAACCTCCAGTTCAATACTGGGGTTCACATCCAGGGATATCGTATAATGCGCGCCCACGCTTGCGGCGGATGGGTTTTCCGAAGCCGTGCCGGCAGTAGCCTGCGCCGGTTCTGCCGGACTTAGGGCAGCCGCCTGCGTGGATGCAGCCGAACAGCCTGCCAGAAGTATGGCAAACGCGAACAGGGCGGCGACGGTAAGCGCGGTTTTCTGTGATCCTGCGGATTTAAACATTGTTATTCCTTCTTTCAAAATACGTTTTACCGATGAGGAAAGGATGGAAAATAAAAAATCCTCATTTCGGTTGCTGGCTGCCATGGGCGGATACGCCTTTAGGCCCTGTAGTTTTGCGCCGCAGCCTTTCGGCTGTTTTGCCTTTTTCGCTTGAAGATAATACGTTTCTGTACAAAAATTATAAGTCGCGAAGGCCTGTTTGTCAACATTTATTCATGCAGACGACGGAAAACAGCACAGAAAATGGAAATAAAAGAAAAATGCAGACGTCAATATTGAAGGTGTACGGATTCTATTGTATAATAAAGTTACTAATAGTTTATTTTCAGCAGACATCTTCTTTGTATTGCCGGAAGGGAATGAAAACAGGGTTCTTTACGGCTGTCTCATGATTGGACCATAACCGATACTTAAAATTGAATGGAGGTATGAAAGATGGACATTGGTGCGTTTGCATTGGTGGAAGCCTGGACGAACGTGGAGGCGCAGCTTCGGAAACTTGCCGAATGGGGGTTTACCTGCGCGGATGTAACGGATACGCACGGCGGCGGGCAGATTGGGGATAATGCGGGATATATGGCTACTTTTTCCCTGGATGCCAATCCGTTTGACATCAAAAGGCTTTTCAAAAAATACGGGATCAAGATGGCGGCAATGAGCATGCACGGTGCGATTATCGACCCGGTATACCCGCAGCGGTACGGGACGCACGAGATGATGAAGGCCGTGACCATCGCTGCGGCCTGCGGGATCAAATACTGCATTACGACCGACCAGGCCCCGGTGACCGAATGGGCGAAAAAACAGAGCTATGAAAACCAGGTGTATGCGGTAGCGGAAAAACTGTACGAACCGCTGCGCCTGGCGGCGGATTACGGCTGTGAAGTGCTGCTGGAGCCGCACGGCCCCCTGACCGATACGATCAAGGGAATAAAGGATATCATGAAAATGCTGGACAACCACCCCTCCCTGGGCGTGAACCTGGACACGGGCAATTCCTGGCTGGGCGGCGCGGATCCCGTGGAGATGGCAAAGGAGTTCAAGCACCAGATCAAACATGTGCACTGGAAGGACCTCGGGCCCGAGTGGATAGAGAGGCGGGGCAAGCAGTTCGGCTGCGGGTTCTGCACCATTCCTATCGGCAAGGGTGTCATTCCCGTTAAGGAAGTTTGCGATGTCTTAAGGGACTGCGACATCGAATCTTCCACCCTGGAGGTCTGCGGGGACGAGGCCACGCTCAAGGAAAGCGTGCGCTACCTGCGGGAAGACTGCGGGGTGAAATAATGTCGGAAGATAAACGTCCGATAATCGGGAAAGCTGAGTTCGCCGAACGCAGAAAAAAAGTCCAGCGTATGATGCGGGAGAAAAATATTGACTTGATTGCTGCTTATTCGGACGATCGCTTTGTGACAGGCCAGGCGTATGCGCGGTGGCTCGTAAATTATCAGCCCCAATTTGAGCCGGCGCTTGTGCTGGTACCGCAGGAAGGGGAAATATTTATCGTAACCGGTGCGGAATCTGATGCGTTCGTTCTGATTTCCTCTTACTGCGATCAGGTGCGCGTGACCCCTGAGTTCGTGATACCGAATGAAGACTATCCAGCCGCAACGGTGATGCCGTTTTTAAAAGTGATCGGCGAGATGGAAGATCAAATGGGCCGCAAGATACGGCGCGTGGGGCTGGCAGGGGAAGGACAGATCACCCTGCGGTTATATCAGTCGCTTAAGGACGTATTCGGCGGGGAGAACCTGTTTGATATCGAATCCGGGTTGATGAAACTGCGCGCCATTAAAAGCGAAGATGAGATTCGTGTGATCAAGTACGCTTTTTCTATTGCTGATGCGGGGATCCGGGCCGCTTATGACGCTATAGAGGAAGGACGGACGGAACGGGAAGTTGCAGCCGAAGCCGAGTATATAATGCGTAAAATGGGGTCGGAAGGCACCGGCGTCGAACTGATGGTTTCATCCGGACCAAAAAACACCGCCCCCATCCTATCAAGGACGACATTCAGGAAGATACAAAAGAACGATTTGGTTTCCCTGACTTTCGCCGTCCGGTATGAAGGTTACCACGGTCCGGTTTCCAGGCCGGTTCTGCTTGGCAAGCCGGATGATGAGGCAAAACGCGCTGTGGAAATAGCCATTGCAGCGCAGGAGGAAACGCGGGAACTTCTCCGGCCGGGTGCTGTGGGATGTGAACTGGACCGGGCCTCGCGCAGGCTGGTAAACAAAAACGGTCTGGGCAGCCATTTCGTCTATACCGGCGTCCATAGTGTGGGTGTGGTGGAGTTTGAGCCGCCCATTCTGAATGGAGAGAGCCGGGAGATACTGAAGGAAAACATGGTTTTTGCGATAGATATTCCGCTGTTTTACAACAAATGGGGTGGGATTAGGATCGAAAACGGGTATCAGATTGTAAAAGACGGATACCGGGCCTTGAATTCGCTGGAAGTAAACTATTTAAAGTAAACCTTAAAAAAACGCTCAGACATGATATAATATTCATGAAATAGTGAACCGCAAAAGCAATTCTGCGGTTCGGGGGTGGGAAGGATGCTTTTTCATAATTCAGAATTCCGCCACCGGCATACCGGTGCTGGGACAAAAATCCGTATTATAAAAAAGAGAGTGAATTGAGGATGAAGAGATCCGTTATCAGGCCGGAAAAATGTAAAAACTGCACGCCCTGCCTGATCGATGCCCACTGCCCGAACCGTGCGGTGATTCGCGAAGACGCGGGAGACAAGCCCTGGATTGATTTTTACAAATGCAACGGCTGTATGAAATGCGCGGGGTTCTGCAAAAACGGCGCAGTCGAGGAGACGTCCCAGCCCTGTACGGGCGCCGCGCGCCAGGGATGGTGAAGGAAGCGGGAGCTAAAAAAAGCCCAGTTGTTTTGAATATGGTTTCTGGTACAGCTTTTCGGTTTCTGTAAATTCCAAGGGAAACCCCTTCAGGAAGGGGGAGGGATTGGACGCGGATATAACAAAAAGTTCTTCACGTGCGCGGGTCATACCCACATAGAAAAGGCGCATCTCCTCCGATATGTCCGCCTCCGCGGCCCCCGTTTTCAGGGGGATGACCCCGTCCGTTGCGCCCGCGAGGAACACGGCCGGGAATTCAAGGCCTTTGGCGCCGTGCAGGGTGGAGAGAAGGACCGCATCGAGCGGTCTTTTTTTTATGCCGCTGCGGACCACATCGCCCTCCTGCCCGAGGTACAGGTTGGAAAGGAAGGCAGGCATATCCGCGTTCATCAGGGCGGCGCGCAGCAGGCGTTCCATGTTCGGGTTGCCCGAAAAAGCGTTTTCCGTGAT
>Ga0172371_10013646_pt1 | contig 10555 bp, 13 predicted proteins | sample Lak12m_FD_114543 | JGI IMG/M metagenome (GOLD analysis project Ga0172371, IMG submission 114543) | Freshwater microbial communities from Kabuno Bay, South-Kivu, Congo - kab_022012_12m | ecosystem: Environmental > Aquatic > Freshwater > Lake | place: Democratic Republic of the Congo: South-Kivu... | reverse complement strand
TTTCGTTGCTTTTTTATCAACGCCTAATATTTTATAATAATCTTTTGCCATAATTATTATTTATCAGTGTTATTGTTTTCTCCTTCATCTGCCGGCTTATATTCAGCATCATGAACATTCCCTTCCTGATTGTCAGAAGATTGTTTAGTTTGTTCTTCTTGCTTTTTTTTCAAAACCTCTTCCCCAATTTTCTGCGTAGCAATAGATAATTGTTCTGTTCCTTTTTTGATTGCAACAAGGTCTTCTCCATCTTTTATTTTTTTCAATATTTCTATTTTTTCAGAAATATTTTTTTTGGTTTCTTCAGAGATTTTTTCTTCGTTTTCTTTTAATGTTTTTTCTGAAGTATAAATAAGTTGCTCGGCTAAATTTTTTGCTTCTATTTTTTCTTGTTTTTTCTTATCTTCTTCCGCGTGTAATTCAGCGTCTTTTTTCATTTTTTCCACATCGGCATCAGATAAACCAGAACTAGCTTCAATTCTAATTGATTGTTCTTTACCGCTTGCCTTATCTAAGGCCTTAACATTTAAAATTCCATTAGCGTCAATATCAAAAGTCACTTCAATTTGAGGCACACCTCTCGGTGCCGGAAGAATTCCTTCTAAAATAAATTTACCTAAACTTTTATTATCCGCAGCTAAAGGTCTTTCCCCTTGAATAATATGTATCTCAACCGAAGGTTGGTTATCGGATGCCGTTGAGAATATTTGCGATTTAGAAGTAGGAATTGTAGTATTTTTTTCTATTAATTTTGTGGCTACCCCTCCCATCGTCTCAATTCCTAAAGACAATGGAATAACATCTAATAAAAGAACATCTTTAACATCTCCTTGCAAAATTCCAGCTTGAATAGCTGCCCCGGCAGCCACCACTTCATCAGGATTAACAGATTGATTGGGCTCTTTATTAAATAATTCTCTTACCACTTTTTGAATGGCTGGCATCCTTGTTTGCCCCCCAACTAAAATAACCTCATCAATATCTTCAATTTTAAAAGGTGATGCCTCGATAGCTCTTTTTGTAATTTCAATTGACTTTTCTATATATTCTCTCGCCAAATCCTCTAATTTAGCCCTTGTCATTTTTAATAATAAGTGTTTAGGACCATTTGCGTCAGAAGTGATGAAAGGAATATTAATTTCTGTCTCCGTGGCCGTAGAAAGTTCCAATTTTGCCTTCTCGGCCGTTTCATCTAAACGTTGTAAAGCTAATGAATCATTACTAATATCTATCCCACTATCTTTTTTAAATTCATCAATAACCCATCTAATAATTTTTTGGTCAATATCTTTTCCTCCCATATGACTATCCCCGTCCGTTGACTTAACCTCAACCGTATCATCGCCTACTTCTAAAACAGACACATCAAAAGTCCCTCCACCAAAATCAAACACTACAATTTGTTGGTCGTTTTTTTTGTTGAAGCCATAAGATAAAGCTGCTGCTGTTGGTTCATTGATAATTCTTCTTACATTTAATCCCGCAATTTGACCAGCGTCTTTGGTAGCTTTTCTTTGAGAATCATTAAAATAAGCCGGCACTGTGATAACCGCTTCCGTAATTTTTTCTCCTAATTTAGCTTCTGCATCTTTTTTTAATTTTTGGATAATCATTGCTGAAATCTCCTCTGGACGATATTTTTTATCTCCCATAGTTATCTCAACACCTCCAGTAACTGATTTATTTATTTCGTAAGGCACTGCCTGCCTGTCTTTTTGAATTTCCTTCCCATCAAAAGTATGACCAATGAATCTTTTTATACCAAAAACAGTATTTTTAGGATTTGTGACAGCTTGTCTCCTTGCTAATTGCCCTACCAATCTCTCGCCTGTTTTTGAAACTGCTACAACTGAAGGAGTAGTCCTTGATCCCTCGGCATTTTCAATAATCTTGGCTTCTCCCGCCTCTATCACAGCCATAGCTGAATTTGTTGTCCCTAAATCAATCCCTAAAATTTTTGACATAATATTTTTTATTGAAGTTAATTTATAATCTCTAAAACATTCAAAAACTACTTAATAAATTATGTATTTCCCCCTTCCTCTCTATATTTTCCAACTTTGACTTTAGTGGGCCTAATAACTTTTCCATTGAGAAGATATCCTTTTTGGATAATTTCCAATATTATACCATCTTTTTTAGGATCATCAACTTCGATTACTTCCAAAGGTTCATGAAAAACTGGATTAAATTTTTCTTCAGAAAAAACTATTTCTTCCAATCCATTTTCTTTTAAAATATTAAAGAATTGTGAATGAATATGTTTTACCCCAATTTTCCATTCTTTCAAAAGTGGTTCTTCGTTGGTCCTTTTATCATTAAAAACCATTTCAAAACTATCCAAAACTGGGATTAGTTGCTCAATTAAATCTCTCATAGCAAATTTCAATATTTCCCCTTTTTCTCCCTCAAAATTTTTTCTGGCATTAATAAGGTCAGCTTTAGCTCTTTGCCAACCTTCTAAATATTCTTGTTTTTCTGATGAGATTTGTTTGTTTTTAACCCTCAATTTTTTAATTACATCTGAATTACCTTGTTCTTCAGATTCAAAGACAACATCATCTTTATCATCATTAACCTCTTCTGATTTGTGAATGTTTTTAGACATAATTTAAAAAAGTATTAAGTATTAAGTAGCAAGCTCTAAGTAAAAAATCCGCAAAGCAAATCTTTTATACTTAATACTTAATACTTTCTACTTAATACTAATTTTATCGTTTACTCCATTGAGGCGATTTTCTCGCTTTCTTTAAACCAAACTTTTTCCTCTCTTTCATCCTTGAATCCCTTTTTAAAAAACCCGACTTCTTCAAAGGTTTTTTCAATTCTTTATCAAATAACAATAACGCCCTTGAAATCCCGTGACGAAAGGCCTCTGCCTGAGCTGTCATCCCCCCGCCTTTAACCAAACCTGAGATTGAAAACTTTGTGTCTATTTTTGATTTCTTCAGAGGATCTTTTACAATCTCTTGCAATTCATTTACAGGAAAATATTCAAATAATTTAATATTATTAATAATATAAGTTGTTTTATCTGCCTCAACAATCCTAACTCTGGCCACAGCAGTTTTTCTTCTCCCAATTGTTTCTAAATATTTTTTTGCAATTTTTTTCGTTACCATACAATCGCTTCTAATTTTATTTAATTATTAAGTTTTTCATTAATTTGGATCTTAATTTATTAGTTGGCAACATTCCTCTAACCGCTCTTCTTAACAACTCTCCCTGACCTTTTTTCTCTATAACCTCTTTCATTTTTTCTGTCCTCCGTCCTCCTGGGTAACCCGAATAACGATTATACCCTGTCTGTTCTAACTTCTTTTTAGAAATATCAAGTTTAGAAACGTTCTCAACTTCAACTTTAGCACCTACTACTGCATTTTTTACAAAATCTGGAATATTTTTACCCATCAATAAACCAGCTACTTTTGTAGCCAATCTTCCTAATTTTTCTCCTGTTGCATCTAATTTGTATTCCATATAAATTATACTTAAATTTAAACTAATTCAATCTGAACAATTGGACTGCCATCGCCTTTTCTCGCTCCTAATCTTGTTATTCTGGTATAACCACCTGGTCTTTCTTTATATTTTGGAGCAATTTTTCCCATCAATTTTTTTACCGTTAAATTGGCTCCACTGCCTAATTTAGAAATAAGTAATCTTCTTGCTTCAATTGAACCTTTTTTACTTTTTGTTATTATTTTTTCAACAAAAGGACGCAATTCTTTAGCCCGCGCTTCAGTTGTTTTTATTTTTTCTTTAGCAACCAAAGACACAGTCAAAGACCTTAAAAGGGCTTTCCTTTGGTCTTTTTCTCTTCCAAATTTTCTGTTTGTGTTATGATGTCTCATAATTTAACTTCACCAATTAATCTTTAGATTTTAAAACAACACCAAAATCACTTAATGCTCTCTTAATCTCTTGAATACCTTTGACGCCTAAACCTTCAATCTTTAAAATGTCTTCTTCACTTTTTCTAATTAAACCTCCTACTGTTCTGATACTCTCATTAGAAAGCGCATTGATGGTTCTCAAAGATAATTTGAGGGAATCTACTCGTGTTTTCAAAAAATCAGTATCTATATTTTTTTCATCTCTTTTTTCATTTTCTTTTTCAATTTCTTTTATTTCTTCCTCAGAAATTTCTACTTCATCTTCTTCAAAACCTACAATCGCTTTTAATTGTTTTATCATTATTTCAATTGATTTTTCAAGAGCTTCTTTGGGAAAAATTGTTCCATCTGTCTCTATAAAAATATTCAACCTATTGAAATCAGTCCTATCTCCTACTCTCATATTTTCTACTTCATAGCTAGCTCTTCTAATGGGGGTAAACGAAGCATCCAAAACAATGGTTCCAATATCTTTAATTTCTTTTTGTAATATTTCTTTACTAATATAACCCAATCCTTTTCTTACTAAAATCTCCATATTGAGAAATCCCTTAGTTGTTGTAATTGTGGCAATTTCTTGTTCTGGATTTAAAATTTCAACCTGGCCAGTTTTTTCAATATCTTTCGCAGTCACATTTTTAATACCTTTAACCTTCAATTTAAGAACCTGCTCCCCATCTGTTAATAACTTTATCCTAACTTTTTTAAGATTTAAAAGAATTCTAATGACATCCTCCTTAATTCCATCAATCGTAGAGAATTCATGTCCTACCCCTTCAATCTTAACAGAAATAATAGCTACCCCCGGTAAAGAAGACAAAATAACTCTTCTCAGAGAATTGCCAATAGTATGACCATATCCGGGGTAAAAACCATCAATCTGATAATACCCCTTAAAACCATCTTCCTTGATGATTTTGGGTTGTGAAGGCAATAAAATATTATACTCAGACATAATTTTTTAACTTAATTATATTCAATTAAAATAGCTAAAATGTTCTTTCCCTTAATTATTTATTAAAATTATAGTATTTAGAATTTAATAATTTAACACCATAAATATACACTATTTTCAACATATTTGCAAATTTCTATCGTCCATAAAACTCTAAAATTGATTTAAAATCAAAAATCTCTTCATTTTCTAATTTAGGCAATCCGATCATCTTTCCTTCCTTTTTTTGAAAATCAAAATTAAGCCAATTAGCTGAAAGAATGTCCTTTCTTTTTTCTTTTAAATCTGAAAAGATAGCTTTGCTCCCGCTCTCTTTTCTAATGGCTATCAAATCATTTTTTTTCACTTGATAAGAGGGAATTGTTATTTTTTTATTATTTAACATAATATGACCATGAGAAACTATTTGCCTAGCCATTGCCCTAGTCGGCGCTAATCCTAAACGATAAACTACGTTGTCTAATCTTGTTTCTAACCTCGCATATAAATCTTCTGCTATATCCTTACCCTGTTTCGCCATAGCTTCTTTAACGTAACGAGATAACTGTTTTTCTCTAATCCCATAAGCAAACCTTAATTTTTGTTTTTCTATTAATCGAGAACCATATTCAGAAAGCATTTTTTTTCTTTTTAATTTTTTATCGCCTCCCTTTTTAACTTCAGATAAAGTAAATTTCTGAGTTTGACATTTCTCAAAAATATTAGCGCCTAATCTTCTACACAATTTATATTTCGTTTTGATAATCATGATGATTTGATTTTTTATTTTATACTCTTCTTGGTTTCTTTGGTCTTGGTCCGTTATAAGGAATTGGTGTCATATCTTTAATAGCATCAATATGAATGCCACGGGAAATAAATGACCGAATAGAGGATTCCCTTCCAGCTCCGACTCCTTTTACAACAATCTCAACCGTTTTAACCCCCATATCTCGAGCGGTCTCGCCAATTAACTCACCTGCTTTAGCTGCTGCAAAAGGCGTTCCCTTTTTTGCACCCTTAAAACCAAGCGCTCCACTTGATAAAGAGCAAATTAAATTTCCTTGTTTATCTGTTAAAGATACTCGGGTATTATTATAAGTAGATTGAACATGTAAAATACCTGATTCTATTTTTCTTTTAGAAGCTCGGGATAAAAACCTGGACTTTAGAGACGAACTCTTTCCTCCGCTTGGTTTTCCTGTTTGTTTAACTATTCTTTTTTTACCCATATTTTAGATTTTCTCAATTAATTTTTATTTCTTAGTAACAGGTTTTCTACCAGAACCCATGGTCTTCTTAGCACCTCGTAAAGTTCTTGCATTGGTTCTTGTTCTTTGACCACGACTGGGTAACTTTCGGGCATGTCTTGTCCCTCTATACGCCCTGATATCAATCAATCTTTTTATATTTCCGGAAATTTGTCTTCTTAAATCTCCTTCTAATTTATATTTCTCCATCACCTTTCTAATTTTATTTTCTTCATCAACAGATAAATCCTTAGATTTTTTTGAAAAATCTATATTTGCCTCCGATAAAATCTTTTGGGCTCTATTTCTTCCCACACCAAAAACGGCAGTCAAACCTATCTCTAATCTTTTATTTTCTGGGATTGTAATTCCTAATAATCTCATATAATTTTATATTTATTTTATCTTTGTCTTTGTTTGTGCCTTGGGTTCTCACAAATAACACGCACCCGACCATTTCTTCGAATAACCTTACATTTTGCACATATTTTTTTGACTGATGCTTTTACTTTCATATAAATAAAACCTATGAGCCCATTCTTTGGACAATTCTCCCTCGCCCACCATAAGGATCTAATTGGATTTTAACCTTATCTCCTACCAAAACTCTAATTCTATGAATCCTCATTTTGCCTGATAAATAAACTAAAATGATGTTGCTTTCTTTTTTGTCTTTTTCACCGAAACTATCCACTTCTACACGAAAAAGAGTTCCAGGCAACGCCTCAACGACAGTACCTATTACATACTGCTGTTCTAATCTTTCTTTATTATTCATCGCAACGAAAACCATCTTAACAAAATTGTTATCATTTTTCAAGTCCTCTTAGGAAAACTCCTCTCATTACTCTAATTTTTTAACAATTTGTATTTGACTGGTGCTACGAGAAAATGAATTTTTCCAAAACGGAGTTATTTTTACTTTGGCTGATGCTATTCCGTGATAATTGGCTAAAATATTATTGGTCTCATTTTTAGATTGCCCCACAAAATCATTTTTGAGTTTTTCCTCATCAAATAACCATTCAAAATTAACTTCCCCCTTTAAAGAGAAAATAAATCGACCCTCTAACCACGGTTCCACTTCATCTCTATTCTTTATCTCAAAAATTAAATCCTTAAAATTGGTAATAAGGATATCTTCACCTTGATAACTACTAATTGCCTCACTGGCAATTTGTTTGCTTAAGTCCTCCTTGTTAAAAATAACTGCGTAAACAGAAACTTTTTCTTTGACTTCAACCATTCCATCGCTGACATCTTCTGAATCACTTGTCCCAAAAAAATTTGAACTAATAAATAAACCATCACTAAAAAGAACAAAATCTTCGGGAATTTTAGTCAAAATTTCTTGAGAAAGTTGTTGCTCTAATTCAGCAGAGATTTCTGCTCGCGCTTTTTCAACATCTTTTTCTGAAGCAACTCTTTTTACTCCTTCAAAACCGCCTGTCATTTCTGTTTTTGACCTAGCATAAAATCCATCAAATCTATCAGTTCCTTTAAACCCAGGAATAGTAAAATCAGACAAACCAATATTATACTTTTCACCTGGTTGGTCAGCATATACTGTTACCTCTATGCTTCCAGGAATCGTCTTACCACTGCTATCAACTGTTTGACCAGGCACTACTACAGAATTTTTAATTCTATAAATTAGACCCTCAGACGTTTCAAAACGAGTATTAACAATTAACCTTTGAGTATTCTTATCAAAGTTATTAAAAATAACAATTTGTCCGCTGGCTTTTTCCTGAACATTTTCTTCCTTAGTTGAAGTCACTTCTTTAGATCCCACTTTATCTATCATCACAATATCAAAGGGAATTCCTCCTGTTTCCTTTTCAGAAACAGCCACAAAATTTGCATCCACCCTTTGTTGGGCCTGAAGAGGAACAATAGTGACAACTGCTTTTGAAGACATTAAGAGAAAAAATAACAACAAGGCCACACCTAATAAAATTAAAAAAAACCAAAGTTTTTTCTTTAATTTTTTACTTTTTTTACCTCCATTCGCCCCAAAAAATCCAATAGATTTTCTATCCGAAGATTTGTCTCTTGCATTTTTTTTGTTTTTATTTTCTGGAATAGGAATATCTTGAATAGACCTTTTAGGAGGAGTAACATCTTGAAGCATATTTTTTTCTCTTATCATAATATTTTTAATAAATTTAATAATAAATTTGAGTTAAAATAACCTTATTAGATTTTACCACAAAAAACAAAAAAACCTCAACTAATTAACTTTACCTGTAAAAATCTTATCAATAATTTGCCCATCTTGAAAAATTTGTGGTGTTCCTTCTTTAACTATTTTTCCTTTATCTAAAACATAAACCCTAATGATTTAGCAAAAAAGAAAACTGTGTATCCGCTCACGGCTGATAACACCCCATGGGCTAAATTAAAAAATTTAGTTGTTCCATAAACTAAATTAAATCCTAAAGCTACCAGGGCATAAACTGCTCCTGCGATAATGCTGTTAAAAATAATCTGTGGCAAAATATCCATTTTATTATAAATTTATTCCAACACTGCTTTAATTCTTCTTACTCCGGCACTACTGCTTTCTTCTTTGATTATTTTAAATCTACCTAATTCTCCTGTTCTTCCTATGTGAGGCCCTCCACAAATTTCATTGGAAAAAATATCTCCATTCTCACCTATTTTATAAACCTTGACCCTCTCTCCGTATTTAGCTTCAAAAACCCCAACTGCTCCGGACTTTTTTGCCTCTTCTAAAGAGGTCTCTTCGCAAATAATTGGTAAATCCTGCTGGATTGCTTCATTGACTAATTCTTCAACTTTTGTTTTTTGCCCATCAGTTAATTTTTCTGGATAAGAAAAATCAAACCGTAATCTTTCAGCCGTGATATTACTCCCTTTTTGGCTAACCTCTTCCCCTAAAACTTTTCGTAAACTTGCTAACAATAAATGCGCCACTGTGTGCAAGCGAGTAGTTTCTACCGAGTTATCAGCTAAACCTCCTTTGAATTTTCCAGCTGAAGCCGTTCGAGATAATTCTTGATGTTGCTTCATCTTTTTTTCAAAATCCTTAAAGTTTACTTTCAAACCTTCCTCTTGAGAAATTTCTTGAGTCATTTCAATCGGAAAACCATAAGTGGTAAACAAAACAAAAGGGTCAACACCTTTTCTCAATTCTCTCAAACCTTTCTCTAAAGTTTTTGAAAATTGCATTTCTTCTTTCTCTAATTGTTCCAAAACAAAATCTTTGTTTTTTTCTAATTCTGGATAAATATCTTTATAATCATCTATGACTATTTTAGCCACTTCTTTAGTCCAAAGTCCTTGAGTAATACCTAATTGTTTTCCATAACGAATAGCTCGTCTAATCAACCTTCTCACAATATATCCTTGGTCCGTATTGGTCGGACCAATTCCTCTTTCATCCCCCATAATGAAAACACTCGCTTTTAGATGATCTGCAATAATTCTCATCTCCTTTTTATTTTCTGAATATTGCTTTCCTGATAGTTTTTCAATTTCTGAAATTTGATTTAACCAAAGCTCTGTTTGATAATCATCATTTAGTCTTTGCATCACAGTCGTAATTCTTTCTAAACCCATACCAGTATCCACATTTTTTTGTTCTAATTTTTGAAAACGGCCATCTCGCCGTTTGTTATATTCCATAAAAACATTATTCCAAATTTCTACCCATAAGTCGTTATCATCATTAAAACTCTCGGGAATTTTATTCATATCTCCTACCCAATAAAAAATTTCCGAATCAGGACCACAAGGACCTGTTTCTCCGGCCGGACCCCACCAATTAGCCGACTTAGATAATTTAGCAATTCTTTTTTTATTTACTCCTAAATCAACCCAAATCTTATAAGATTCTTCATCAAAAGGAGCATCTTTATCGCCGGCAAATACCGACACTGCCAAACGCTGTGGGTCCAAACCCAACCATTGTTTAGCAGTTAAAAACTCCCAACTCCATTCTAAAGATTCTTTTTTAAAGTAATCTCCCAATGACCAATTCCCCAGCATTTCAAAAAAAGTATGGTGAGTAGTATCACCCACTTCTTCAATATCACCTGTCCGCACACATTTTTGAACATCAACCAAGCGCCGACCAGCCGGATGTTTCTCCCCCATTAGATAAGGCACCAACGGGTGCATCCCTGCTGTAGTAAATAACACGGAAGGGTCATTTTCTGGAATCAACGAAGCTGATTGAATAATCTTATGCTGTTTATTTTTAAAAAATTCTAAATATTTTCCTCTAATTTCTTTAGCTAACATCTTCAATATTTTTATTATCTATATTCTAATATTATAACAAATTTCCAGTTAATTAAAACTTCCTATTTAGAATTCAGCACTTCGAGTATCAAAAACATAAAAAGATTTTCGGATGTTTTGATGTTTGAAAATGGTTTGGGCTTGGGTCTGGGTTTTCAAACGTTAAAACAGAAGAAAATCCGAGACCTTATTAAAACTTCTATTCT
>Ga0172371_10013645_pt1 | contig 10555 bp, 3 predicted proteins | sample Lak12m_FD_114543 | JGI IMG/M metagenome (GOLD analysis project Ga0172371, IMG submission 114543) | Freshwater microbial communities from Kabuno Bay, South-Kivu, Congo - kab_022012_12m | ecosystem: Environmental > Aquatic > Freshwater > Lake | place: Democratic Republic of the Congo: South-Kivu... | reverse complement strand
GTTTTCCTTATTATGTGTTTTTTTGGCTGGCAGTTGGTTTAAGCGTAAATTTGAATAGATTATACCTTTGGTAACAGGCGTTCAATTTCGTTTCGGCGTTCTCTTTCGGTTCTGAGGCGGGAGATCTGCAGGAGCCTTCGGCCGGTGAAGATTCTCAGCTTTTCCTGGTCGTCGCACGACTTCATGTTTTCGATGAAGTCGGCGGGTAAGCGGTTGACTATTTTAAGCAGGTGTGCTAACTTGGATTCCGATATATTCAGCCTTTTACGGGTCTGTGCTCAGGTTAGCCGGGATGGGCCGTCATTAATGAAGGCCTGGATTTTAAGGGCCTCCCTTACGGCGTTTTGACGGATCCGTGGCTTTCGGATGCGTACCGGGGGCAAAGGATCGATTAGACTGAGCAAAATTCGCTTGCTACGCCGGATGTCCATCTTCACAACTAATTGTATCACTTGAGGTTGGGCGCTTCGGCTGGCGACAACTTTGGGCAGGGTGCGTCTTTTGAACAAGCTCGCTTGACCTCTCGGGAGCTATCCGGGAGCATTGAATTATAGTTGCAAGTGCCTTATTTGCAATAGGATTTCAACTTAAAAAATTTGACTTTTACCCGTTTATAGGTTATACTTCAAGTAGCAATTCCGGTAGCCTTGATTTGGAGGTAATCAGGGGTTGCCACGGTAAAATGTAAGCCGGATTTGACACGAAAGGGGTCTATTCCGGCTTTTTTGTTTTTTGGTTTCCAAAGAGTTTAATTATGTCTAAAAAAAGTTATAAAATCTTATCTTTTCTATTATGCTTCCTGCTTATCTTTGAGCAATCGGGCTTTGCTCAAATGGCGGGGCAGTTGGATATTTCAGGCTATCTTGTCGGCTTGCGCAATGCGCTCACCCAGGATAAATTCCGGCCTTTGCATCTGCGCTATCTTGCCTACGATACTCTTAATAACAATTTCAAGCTGCTTTTAGACAAGGGCGACTTAAAGGATATAAAAACTCCCCAGGTTCAAGATACAACGCAGAAGCTTCTGGAATACTTCTTCGTGGGCGTAAGCCTGCCTAATGACTCTTTCTGGGTAAACCTAAGGCCAGATTCACCGGATAATATCATTGACCCTTATCTTGCCCAAACTGATGTCGGTAAAATCCTTTTAGAAGCAGACCTTCAGCTTAAGAAAGATACTGCTAAATTCACCTCTCCAGAGAATCCCAAAGGCAAAGAATACTGGGACAAGCTCTATCAGAAAGCGGGTGAGCTCTTTGGCTATGATAATATAACTATTCCTACCTTAACTCGGCCCTGGATCGTTCCGGATGAAATTATTGTCCGCGAAGCAAACGATAACGCCTATATCTACAAAGCCACCTTAAAAGTCCAATTAGAGCAGGATCATCTGCAGGGCTCAGCGGTTTATAACTTTGATAACCCCCGCCTAAAAGAACTTAACGAATATTCTTCTCAGCTAATCCGGGAGCTGATTATTCCTGAGCTTACTAAAGAAGTAAATATCTCCAAAAGATACGCTCCCTTGAGGCAGGTTTATTACTCTTTAATCCTTTCCCAATGGTTTAAACAAAAGTTCTCCAGCAGGGGAGGCTTCTATTCAAGCCTCATTGATAGACGGAACCTCAACGGCATTACTTCCAAAGAAGATTGGTCAAAAACCGTCTACTTTAAAGAATACCAAAAGTCATTCCAAAAAGGCGAATACAATATCCAGCAGCCGATTTATACTCCCTTTGGCCAAACAATAAGGAGTTATTTTAGCGGTGGCATTGATTTTGGTGTTAGCCAGGGGCAGGGAGGGGTATTAGCTGCCGCCATGCAGAAAGGTTTAGTCCAGGCAGCTACGCCAGGAGATGTTCTTGCAGGTAATTCGCACGCCTTGCCGGTTGATGTCAATAAAGGCGGAACTCCAGACAATGTCGGAGTGGATAGAGGGGCAATACAAGTAGGCAAAATTGAAGAAACATCTTCGCCTATTATTAGTCCTGTGCCCAAGGGGACGCTAGCCACGCTGTTAAGATATATGTATGCTAGTAGAATCTTTTCCGATAACCCTAAAAAATCTTCAGAGATGGCTCTTCAGAGAGGCGGGAACGATTCTTTAAGGACTATCCAGAGAGAATTACAAGTTTTGCGAGCAGTTGGCTTAGTGGAAGGCGATGGTCGAACTGGCTATTATCTATCGGAATGGTTAAAAAGCACAGACCCCGAGGAGATAATAAAGGAAGGCGAAGCACTATCTATTCCGAATCCTAGCAATGAACAACTAGAAAAGACCGGTAAGATAATCTCATTATGGCGCAATAAAAGTGAAAGATGGCGAAAGACAGAACACGCTTTATTCTGGATAGATACCCAAGCAATCAAATCAAGTTGTAGAAAATTAGCAGATAAGATTAATAAGATAAATCCACATCTGTCAGAATTAACCGAAAGACTATTTCAGAATCATAGATACGGGTCATATGGCAGCCATTTTTCGATAGAATCCCCACCTTTAATTGACGAAGAGAGTTTTATTAGTTCAATCGGCGACCTTGAACAGCGGATTGGAAAAACAAATGTCTATTGGCCGCTTTTTTCTGATAGTGATAAAAGAGATATCCTTGATAGGCTCAGAACTCTTAGAGAGAATAAAGCTGCTAACTATATCGAGTCTGTTGTAAAAACATATGTGCGACAAAGCTATGGGGTAGAATGCGAAGTAGTTGCGATTTATGTAAATGGTTCTTATGTTTATAGATGGTCAAGTGTTATCCCGCCTGCCGATGTAGATAATGTTGTTTTAATCCGGGTGAGCAACCCCAATCTTACTATACGTGAGGTAATTTACGAAATCCCAGAGGAGTTAAGAAATCCCCAAATGAATATTTCAGGCATGGCTGTTCAGTCAGTTAATGATTTAAATAGCGACCACCCTCACACTCAAACCGCCTTAGGTTCTATATATCTCGGGGGAATTCCAATTTTAGAGAAAGAACGCCTTATCTGCGAGATGGATAAGAAGAATTTGTTGTTTCACGCCTTCAAGCTTTTAGAAGACGGGAGAATAAGGTTGTCATCTGATGATCCGAGAAAACAAGCAAAATGGTTCGGCAGAGTAGTAGAACTAAAAGGCATATTATACAAACTTGGTTTTCTGGAAAAGTTTGACCACCACGTGGAATGGAACAGATTCGATGAATTTAATAGAGCTATATTATCAAACGATACTAATACAATAGAATCTTTAATAACTGAAGCATTGCGAGAATATGTAGAATTAAGAACTATTATTGAGAGTGCTCTTGCGTTAGAAAAAGAGGAATTATTAAAGCGAATACTTGAGGAATATTCTAATTGTAATACAGAGATAGATCGGCAATCTTTGATAAATAGATATGTAATGCAGCTTGAAAAAGCTAATGGCTCAGGATACGGTTTTCCTTTGGATGAGAATGCTTTTAGGGCATGGGTAGATAGAATAAAATTAGCCGTTGATAAACAGGCACTGGAGCGGGAGCACTTAGCATTATTAACTATCAATGATTTAACAATTAATCTATCCTTAGGCAGAAATAGCCCATTTTCTTCTGTGTCCCAAGCATTAAAGGATAGAGCGAGACTAAGCACCGCCATTTTAGGTCAACAAGAACAAAACGGTAACTTAGGATATCTGTTTGACAGGTTTATTGAAGAAAAAGATCTTTCGCGTGCATATAATTATTTAACTCAAATAATACCCTATAAAGATAAGGGATTATCTAAATTAATTGATTTAATATATGGAGGAGATGCTTTTTCAAAACAGTTAGCTTTATATGCATTAGGAGAAATAGGCTCTCCAAGAGCAGTGCCATTTATTTTAGATATTTGCTCATCTATATTAAAATTGAAGATCAATCCAAGCAGTACGCAAGAATCTGTATTAAATTTTGCCATTGAAGCACTGGGTAAATGCAACAGCGAGAAAGCCGCACCATTTTTATTAAATATCTTTGAGCAAGGTGGCACGGATCATTCCAATGCAACAATCTCGAATAGTTATAGAGCAATGGCATCATTATTGGAACTTTGCAAGAACCCAGCAATTAAATTCTTAATTGTCTGGCGAATTAAGGAAGTTATTCAGATGTTGTTGGAAAGATATAGCGAGGAGAATCCGCCCGAAGACACATATTTTGATTATAAAGCTGCAAGAATTATCGATTTATTGGTTGAGTTACCGATTGAGCCGAGCATAAAGAAAGATCTATCTTGGCCTTTAATTAATTTATATACTTCCAAAAAAGATTTTAAAAAGAATCCGATTATATATAGAGCTTTAGTCCAATTAGGTAACGATTTAAGTTTATTTACTTTTGAAGATTTAAGGGGAATTTATGCGGAATCAGGCCTTGATGTGGATGTGAAAGCTAAAGTTGTTGAGGCTATGGGAGAGTTAAACAACCGTGAAGCCATAAAATGGTTGAAGGATTTAGATTTTTCTAACGAAATAGATTTGAAAATTAGAGCTATTTTATCTGCAGCAAAAACAAGAACCCTGTCGTTAATTAATAGTTCTCCAGCAGATGGTCTAATAATTTGGGAAGCTGGCTTCCACGGATTATATGATCTAGCTCTGAGCGCTTTAGGACATAGAGATAGCGGTGGGCAGATTGTTTATCAAGTTGAGCTTACTAAGGAACTGGGGAAAATAGTAGGACCCAATGAGCGAGCTATTCTAGTCACCCGCGGCATTATTTATGATGAATATTTGAATAAAGCGTATCCCGGAAATTCATTCGGTTTATTTGAAGAGCAAATAAATGATGGAAGCAGTATAGTAAGGTTGCCTTTCGGCGTAAATTCATTTTTAGCTAGGTCTGAATTTTGGAATTATCAAAAATCATTTAAGCGATATTTGCAAAGACTTTCGCAGGCTAAAGGTATGCCTTCTCTTATCCATATTCATTCAGGAGATGCTTGTACTTTGGAGTTGGCTAAATGGGCTGTAGAGAATGGAATACCCATAGTATTTACTGTGCATTCAGCCGGCTTATTTAAACTTCAAACATTTTCTATAAATTCGGATAAGCCAAGACAGGAATTCGCACATATGCAATCTCCGGAGGAGCTCTTGCGACGTATTATCGCGGAAGATGCCATTCTTAAACTCTCTAATAAAGTTATATTATCCACAAAAGATGAGTTTAATAGACAACTTGAAAATTATAGCTCATTCGCAAATTTAGAGAAAGAAGAAAAAGTCGCAATAATTGCACCGGGCGTTGGAGTTATATCTACCGAGCCAAGTATAAGAAGTCGCTTGGGGCAACGGATTGCAAAACAACTTAGAGAAGACCAAAAAGTATTGCCGTGTTTTGGCATTCTTTCTAAGTTTGAAGACAGAAAAAATATTTTTGGGTTAATAAAAGTTTGGCATGATTCAGGTCTCTATAAAAAATCAAATTTACTTATAGGAGGAGGACCGAAGATAGATAGCGAAGATTTCTCTGAATTAGAACAGACAGAGCTCTATAAAAAAGTTAATCTATTTATTACAGAGCATCCTTATTTAAAAGGAAAGATAGCTTTTCTAGGCAATCTGAGCTATCAAGGTGGAGAGACTCTAGAATTTTATAATATTTTGAGAGATGGCATATCAGATACGATTGGTTCTAGGGGGGTATTTGTCCAACCGTCGACATATGAGCCATTTGGCTTGGCTGTTATTGAGTCTATGGCTTCAAGAATAGTAACAGTAGCGACGCTTAATGGTGGCCCCAAAGAAATTATTACTCATGGAGTAGACGGCTATCTTATCGACCCTCAAGATGAATCAAGTTTCGCTACTACTTTGGATGAGGCTTTACAGGAAGCAAAAACCGGAAAAAAAGGAGTAGCCAAAAAAGGCGAAGATACGTTTAATCAAAAATATAAATGGCAAATTCAAGCAGTCGAGTTTTTGAAACTATACCGATCTATAGTAGAAGAATATAGAGATAGTGGACCTAAAAAACTTACTGCCGTATTGGGAGAAAATGTAGATTCCCTCGCAAAACATCGTTTTGGTTTGACAGTTTTTAAGAATCCTTTTCAAAAGATTGTTGCTTTATTTAGCAAGAATGGTGTGTTACTAATATCGAATTCTCAGGCACAGATGTCTTACGGATCCATGTTAGAAGTATTGAAGGAAACGCTAATGTCGCAATTAGCTAGTTATACCAATGAAAGTTGTAAGATTAACATTGCGGTAAGCAATAGTGATTTAGTGGTTCAGCAAAAGGCTTGGTCATTAGCCACAATGGAATTGGATGAAACAAATAAAGAAGCAATCGTCTATATCAATAAGGTGTTCTTAGAGGCGTTAAAATTGAAGGATTTACCTGAGCAACACATCTTACTCTCTTTGCTTGGTCAATTCTTAGTAGAGCAATGTTTCTTTTTAAAAAACGATAATAGTAAAGTATATGAAGATTTCAGTAACTCAAGAAAAGATAAATACAAAGAGCTTCTTGATTTTGTTAAAGAAAGGGTGTTCGGTATTTCCAATGGTTTTATGAAAAAAATGCCCATGTATACTGTAAAGGGAAGACTAAAACCATTTGAAGACTGGTTTGAAAGAGTGCATAACGAGGGAGGAAAATTTCTTGACTTAGGGTTAGGTATGCTTCTTGATGAAGAAACAAATATACCAATCCCTCCAACAACGTTTGAGCTAGCAAGAAGGTTCCCGCAAATGACCATATATGGAGCTGATGTAATTATACCCGCGGTTGCTATCAGCATAAAAGGGAAATGGGCATTTTTTAATGATGACGGCAAATTAGTTGCAATGATGGAACAAGCTAGCGAGGGGCGACTAAGAAGGGTGGTTTTTAAAAGTAGTGATTTGGAGGAGTTTTCCGCACTCTATGAGAGAATCAAAAGCTTTGATGATAGGGCACCAAAAATGTTTGAGCTTTCGGAAGAAAAGGCCATAGTTATTTTTAGGCCATATGAGCTGTATGCCAAGAGACAGGGAATCTCAAATATTAGATTTATTTGTTCTGACTTTAATGGGTTAAAAAATATTTTAGGAGAAAAGTTTGATTATGGCAGAATTTTTAATGTTTTGGCGCATTATGATCAAGAAGCCGGGAGCCAGATTATTGATAATGTAATTCCTTTATTCAAACGTGGAGCTATATTGTTTGAGGGACAGAGTATTGGAGATGAAGGATTGGTGTTTTCAGAATATATGTTGGGCGAAAACAAATGGATGGCGAGCAAAATATGGTTATCTAAGAATTGCTCCGGCATTCTTAGCCATGTGGCCCAAGCCGAAGAAGCTTATTACATTGATGTGGATTTGTTGCCTGTTTTGTTGCGCCAAAATAGCAAATTAACAGCAGGTTTAAGAGAGTCTTATATCAGATTAAGAGATACAGATCCCAACAGTTCTCGATATGGTAATACTTTGGTTAATAGTTTAGAAGAACAAGGATTTGTAGTGCAAAAAGAACACATGGGAATTGATATTATCGGAATTCAGTTAAATGGTAGCACCTCTATGCCACCAGAAGGATCTGTTAGAGTTTCGTCTTCTCCTATTCGAGAAAATGCAGAAACTTCGATACTAAAAGATCAAAGAGATAAAAAAGGTGGCGTTGATTTTCGCGCCTTACCTATTATAACTCAACCACTTAATACTCCCAAAATTAATATGCCATTGAATAGGTTAGATAATTTTCAGGCCGATCCAGAGTGGATAGAAATTCAGAATATGGTTGACGCAGGAATTATTCCTTCCGGGCAAAGGATTAAAGATTATCTGCAATCCTGCTGCCAGAAAAAAGAGAACGGAGAAATAAGCGCAGTACTCAATTGTATTGCCGATATCTTGAGGATAGAAGAGGAGCGCGTTTCAGCCACGGATCCTGAGTTTAAAGATATGCTGATCCTGCTGGAATCCGGGAAATCAACAGATGAATTAAAGACCGCATTAAATAAAATAAATTTCCAGGCCGAAGAGCCAAAACTCACAGTAAATCCTTAAGTCTTTATAAAATAAACCTCCGTTAGTCAGATTGCGCTGGCGGAGGTTTTTTGTTTCCTATCCACGCTTAAAAATAATCATTGCATAAAATAGAAAATTCCTTATAATGGTATTAAATCCTTATCAAATGTTGTAAAATTTGCCAAGAGGGTGGTGACCTATGAATAATAAGAGGGAGAGGTTTAAGCGATTGGCGGAGCAGAGAACTAATATAGTGCTTCACAGGCTGAAAGTTCTAGGGAATTGCTCTAATCGCAGCGCTTACGACTATTCAGAGGATGAGATTGTAAAGATTTTTTCTACCATTGAGCACGCCGTCAAAGAAACCAAGGCAAAATTCCATTTTCCCAGCAAGCGAAAATTTAAATTGTGAAGGAGAGAACATGAGCACTCGACCAGAAAAAATTCTTATAGCTATGTGCGATTTGTCAAAGGGGACAATAGAGCCCTGCCGCTATGAGGACATAGTAGTGAAGGCATTTAGCCTTTTTCCCGCTGATTTTCAGTTACGCGGTTATTCTCAATATCCGGACTCTTCAGATATACACAAGCCCCTCTATGGGCCGCTTAAGCGGCAGGGGTTGGTAAAAGCGGCTAACAAAATGTTTTCTCTCACTGATAAAGGCTTAACGAGAGCCAAAGCGCTCGCTCTGCCAAAGCAAGATAGCCAATCGAAGAAAGCCGAAAGAATCACCAGGGATGTGGCTAGCGAAATAGAGCGGTTGCAGGCCACAAACGCTTGGCGCCTTTTTATGGAAGGGCATCAGGATAAGATTTTAGACACAGATTTTTACGCTTACCTGGGAGTCACTGTGCGCACTGACCGAAACAGCTTTCTTGGCAGAATGCGCGCGGTGGAAGACGCAGTAAGGGCGGCGGCTAAAATAGACCCGCAGCCAACGCATCTTAAATTAAAGGAGCTATGCGATTTTTTGCTCAAGAAATTTGACGCAATTATAGCGAGGCAAAAGGGAGGACTGGCATGAGCTTTAAGATAAAAGAGCAGCCAAATGTTTTTGACGACCATTTTCTTGATATTATAGGCAACGAATTTAAGTTTGACCATGTGAAAGGCCAAGCCGAGTGGATCAAGAATTCAGCGGACGCCTACACGCGGGAGGATATTTCTGACGAAAACCAATTTGTCATGCTTCGCCTCTTCCCGAAAACGCCTAAAGAGCCAGCTCGGTTTGAGTGCGTTGATTTTATGGGGATGGCAAAGCGCGACATAGACAACGCGTTTAAACGATGGGGAGATCCGCACGCCGCGGCTAGGGACTCAGGTCGCAGAGTTTTAGGCGGGCATGGCAACGGCGGGAAATTTTACATGAGGCAGATGTTTCAAATATCCCGCTTCGTCACTTATCGCGATGGGAAGCTGAATATTTTTGGCTTTAATGAGCACAGAAGGTATGGTTACGCCGAAGGCTACGAGAATAAAGCGATGGCAATTTCAAAAGCTATGGAATTCGCCGGGCTTTCCGATGCCGATGTGCCCAAAGCCGTGCGCAATAGATGGTCGAAAAAGGGGCCGGGTTTTACTGTCGTCATTGGAGAAGCGCCAGAGAAAATAAAAAGCTGGCAAAAGACCATTGAGACAATTGTTAAGCGCTTGCCTATGCATCCGCAATCAAGAAGATTGGTGAAACATAAGCAGATTTTTATTTTTACCAACGGGTCTCAAATTAAAATTGAGCCGGCGGCTATCGCTCCTCGGCCAGGGTTTGAGGGTCCTTTTAAGATTATGCTTCCCGCCGAAATAACCAGGGATGGGCAAACTATTCAGCTCAAAAATGATAAATACCCCGAGGCGTATCTAATTCTGAATACCTCGGCGCAGCCATTCAACCGCATAGGAGAGATGTCAGCGCTTAACAGCATCGATATATTGGGCGAGGTTGGATGCATCGGCTCTTATCGCTTGAATGAGCTGGGCTATCTTCGTCACGCCGCGCAAGCCGAATTTTTATATGGCGAGTGCTATTGTCCTATCCTTGAGGATCCCTCTGACGATTGCGTGAGAAATGACCGCGAGAAGCTAGTAGAGACAGAAAAAACAGAGGCGCTTTTGTCATGGATCCGCGAGCAGGTTGACAATCTTTGCGAGAAGATGGCTCAAGCTGAGCATAGCGAGCGCAAGCAAAAAGATTTAGAGCAATCATCAGCCTTTAATGAGCTGCTTAATCGATGGAAGAACAAGTTTATGAGCAAGGTTTTCTCCGAGATCTTAGGTGGCGCTAAGGCTGGGGATAGCTGGGGCGGATTAGAGGGCGGAGGCGGCGAGACAGGCAAAGGCGGAAAAGAGGGAGACGGCAAAAAAGGCGGCGGCAAAGGAGGCAGCCAAGGCGAAGGCGGCGGAGGAAGCGGGACGGAGAGGAAGCACGCTCCGCGTTTTCCGCGCGTCTTATTGTCAGGATATGACGCCGACCCTCTAAACACCCTCACAACCGAGTCTTTAATTCTTGATCCCGGCCATCCGGCGGTGTACCAGCGCTTAGAGGATGTTAAGGAAGGCATTTATTGGATTAACACTTCGCGCCCCTTGGCCGAAAG
>Ga0172371_10013644_pt1 | contig 10555 bp, 10 predicted proteins | sample Lak12m_FD_114543 | JGI IMG/M metagenome (GOLD analysis project Ga0172371, IMG submission 114543) | Freshwater microbial communities from Kabuno Bay, South-Kivu, Congo - kab_022012_12m | ecosystem: Environmental > Aquatic > Freshwater > Lake | place: Democratic Republic of the Congo: South-Kivu... | reverse complement strand
CTTCTTTTTTAAGAACTATCGTTCCAGCGCGAAAAAAAAGTTCTGTGGCGCGGAGCGATTCCCGGTAAACCGCGAATTACCTTCACGTTTCCCCACACAGAAAAATCACTCCTCAACGCTGGGGAACAAGCTCCACCTGGCGTCGGCTCAGGCCTTCGGACGCGAGAGCTTCCAGCAAGGCGCGATGGGACACCGATCCCTCGGGATAGGCTACTCGCTTGCCCTTGAGATCCCTTACCAGCATGGGACGATTGGTTATGATCGAGTCGTAACTCTGGTTGACGGACGCGGGAATCACCACGTCGACAGCGGCCGCGATGGCGAGGGTGGGCAGATCACCGACCATGCCGCCGTGAAGGTCGCCTTGCCTGACGAAGAAATTCACATCCTCACCCTTCAAGAATCGGTGAAAGGAGATGCGCAAACCAAGCTCTTGCAGCTTCTTGGCCAGAATCCTGTCGCGGGTCATGACTTCCGCGATATTGCCCTCGAAGATCCACAGTGGCTGAATGCCCATGTGGATGATGCTCTTGTCTTTCGGAAACGCATAGGTGGAATAGATCGGATGGCGGTTGAGATCGACGGGAGCGGAAGCAGCCGGCGGCTTGCTGCACCCTTTGGTCAGGAATGCTCCACCGGCGATCAGGATCAGGCCCATCAGGAGGATTGTCCCCGCGATTTGCGCATTGGAGCGATTCATCTGGTCCCCGCGCCGTAACAGGTCACGCCATTAATGTAACACAGGGTGGGGCCCCGGGAAAGGTCGTCCCACACCTGGCGGAGCTCGATGATTTGTCCGTACCGAAAGGGACGGCAAACGATCGTTCCGACCGCTCGCCGGGGATCGATGAAGCGCCGGGGCTGCGATGGGGGGCCAAAGCGGTGGAGATCCTCCCCTCGAATGGTCACCGGCCGTGGACAAGTCCCAGACCCTGCTGACGACCGTGCTTCACGGAGAGGAACTGCCCAAAGGAAGTTTCACCCGAAAGGTGGTGCCGTCAGCCACGGTGGAGTCTACGTGGATTGTGCCCCCATGTTGAACGACGAGGTAGCAGGCGACGGACAATCCCAGGCCGATCCCTCGAGAAGCGGTGAATCCCGAAAAGAACGGATCGAAAATGCTCGAGAGCTGCTCCTCGGAAATGCCGTGGCCGGAATCGGTGACCGTGACCGTTGCCTCGCTGGTGTTCGCGTCAACGATAACGAGGAGCTTCCCTCCGTTCGGCATGGCAGCGAACGCATTGAGGAAGAGGTTGAGAAACACGCGATGCAGCAACTCCGCATTGGCGGGCAACATGACGTGCTCGAGGCCTGGCTGGAACGCCAGTTCGATGTGCTGGCCGACAGCCGTAGCGGTCACGACCTCCAGTGTGTTTGAAATCACCCCGACAAGATCTATTTCCTTCGTAGCGTATTCACTGAGCGGCCTGGCAAAGGTCAGAAGATTCTCGATAATCAACGAAGCTCTGCTGATGCCGGTGACGATCTTTTCCGCACATTCTTTGCGAAGGTGACGCGGTATGTTGTCGTTTACGAGCAATTGAGCGGCAGAGGAGCTTATGGCCAAGGGGTTCCTGATCTCGTGCGCGATTCCTCCGGCCATGTGGGCAAGGGCTTGCATCCTTCGGGCCAGTTCGAGGATTTCTCGTCTTCGTTTCTCCTCACTGACATCGCGAACAATTCCGTGATAACCCAAGATACTGCCATCACGCCCCTTTCGGACCGTTGCCGAGACGATGCAATCGACAACCGCGCCGTCTTTTCTCCGGAATCGGGCCTCGAAATCGTGCAAAGAGCCGGTTGCTTCGACCTGTTCCTGAAAGACGCTTCGAGCCGCGGGATCGGCCCAGATCTTCAAGACGCTCGTCTCAATGATTTCGTCTCTCTCATACCCGAGGAGCGCGAGAAAAGAGTCATTGGCATCCACAAGGATTCCGTCCCGGCTCGAGACGTAAATGGCGTCGCTGGAATCCTCGAAGAGGGATCGGTAGCGTGCTTCGCTCTGGATCAATTCATCTTGAAGCCTCTTCCGCTCGCCAATTTCCTGTTGCAGTTTCTCGTTGGCCGCTTCGAGGGCTTTGCGTTGCATCCGCTCGATCTCGTACAATCGTGCGAAATCCTCGACGTACTTCAGCAGTTGCTCTCGGGAGACATCTCTTCCGTCGATCTTGGCACTCTCTTCGAGCATGGAATTCGTCACCCGGTTTCTCCAACCACTCCCTACGCGAGAATTTCGTCTATCTTGCGGAGAAGCTCCAAGGGGCTGAAGGGCTTTGAAAAGAAGGCGTCCGCTCCGGCGCTGGCGGCCTCGTCCAGACCCTGGGCGCCTCCTTTTCCGGTCAGTATCATGATCTTGGGGCAGTCGATCTGAGCGTCGGCCTTGAGTATCCGTGTAGCTTCGATTCCATTGATAGCCCCAGGCATGATGATGTCCATGATGATCAGCTCCGGCTTTTGATCTCGCGCCATCGCCACCGCCTCTTGCCCGTCTGCTGCGCTGATGATCTCGCAACCGCGCCGTGTCAGGGTCTTTTTCAACAGGTCACGGATCTCGGGATCGTCGTCAGCGATGAGGATTTTCGTCATTGTCGATCCTTCGTGTCTGGAGGTTCCGGGCGAGGGAAGCCCCGTTTTCCTGAGGGCGTAACCTTGTGGATAACCGTCTGCGGTTGAACTCACAGAAGCCGACTCGAAGGCTGAACCGAGCGGAATGATTCCCCTGCCGGTCACTGCTGGCGCCGCGATAAACTATGAGAGTGTGCAAGCCATGTGCCATAGATGAGGACGCGGCGATTCGCGGGGCCGAGTGCATCCCCGGAGCGGAGTTGGGGGATAGCGTCGCCCTCGACCGGATGGGTGGCATCGGCCCCATTCGGCAGGCAGCAGAGGGCTCTGGTCTCCGAATAGGGCTAAAACCGTTCTCGACCATGCCATGGGAAGCGATTCGCTCAGGCCCCTGTTCCGCGGCGAAGGGTTCACCCGCCACAGATCAATCATACCACACTGGCAGGGCATCGGTCAGTGCCTTAACGTTACCGGTAGGTTGGAAAACCGAGTCAAAGAAAGCTTTTTTCCCCAAGGTTTCAGTCGGGTGTCCCTTGCGAGCGCGTGCGGAGCGGTGGAAGGCAGCTTGGTACGGTGGACCTTTGTACAGATTTTACCGAATACGGTCGCGGACTTCCGTCGCGCCGGAATTGCTTCGTCGCTACGCTCCTCGCAATGACACGCCCGTAAGTTGTCATTGCGAGCGAAGCGAAGCAATCTCAGGGGACAAAATCTGTGACTGTATTTAGGAAAAGGTACACTAAGGGCATCATGGCGCAAATACGGTGACGTATTCGACCTCGAGGTCTTGCGACTCGGCCGGAAGACAAGAACCAAGCCGAACTCTCCGTCATTCCGACGAAAGTCGGAATCCAGTCCCGGATGGCCGGGAGCAGTGGAGAGCGCTCCAATTCTCTACAGCTTGACAGCACTGGACCCCGGCCTTCGCCGGGGTGACGAACCCGGAATACGTCACCGAATTTGTGCGTCAGGGCACTAAGGGCCCGTCCCGAAATAACCCTTGCACGAGTGGGAGAAGACGGGACAATGTGCAGGAGTACTGCTGGACAAGCCGCAGTGGCACTCAAATCCGGCGCTGAATTCGGGAGACCGGGCGCTTAAAAGTTTCCCGGAAGATTTTCTTCGCGAGAAACAAAGAAATCGAGACTTATTAATAAAGGATCCCGCCCAGGCACATTCTCATAATTAGTGCTACAGACGATCCGTACGAGTCGGGCACAAAAATTGCTCTACTCCCTTCTTCGACCCTGAAGGACCAAGCCGTGTTGGGACTGTGAGAGGCCGCTGTGCAGGGTTTCCTTTGTTCGGGAGACCAATGACCGGTGGGAGCGGGCGGAATGGAGGTCGGCGACTCTGTGGGAAAAGAACCATAATGTGTGGTATGCTTTGTCTGGAATGAATTCCATAGATCCACGAAAAGGAGAGCTCGACCGATCAGAACCATGGATGTGTCGTCCGACCCCGAATCTCAGCACCGGATGTTGATTTACTTTCCCATCGTTCACACCCAGGCCGATATGGGGGCACTGGGAGAATCCGTCAAGAAAGCGACCCTCAGGAAGATCGGCCGTCTGGGATGGAAGCGAAAGGTTGAACTGATCGACCAGTTCTGGACCGCAATCGAGAGGTCAATTGACAACCTGTCTCTCTCCTTTGACCGGGTCCGAGTCTATCAGGACGGCCTGCCCATTTCCGGAAAGGAAAGCGATATCGTTAAACAACTGGCCAAGTCGGGAAGCCGCAATCATGCCGTACTCCTCCGATTGATGGACAAGGGTGCGCACCTGATGGGAACGGAATCACTCGAACTGCTTCTCGAGGAATACGAGCAGGCAAAAAAGGACCTTGCCGGGAGCTCCTCCCACGGAAAAAGCGACGATGACGGCTCGGGGAGCGTCTCTCTCCTCGATCGGCGAGACCGGTTCGTCGCAGAGCGCATCAATGAGACGCTGCGCCAAGGAGAAGTTGGGATCATCTTTCTGGGAATGCTCCATGATCCGCAACCGTGGCTCGATCAGGACATTGAGGTCGTCTATCCGATTCAGCGGCCCGTCAAACGCTGACCGCGCGGGAAGAGATGGGCCTTTCCGGATTACACTCTTAAACTCCTGCATCGGAGGTTGTCATGCATGACCGTTTCACAATGGGAAACGCGTCCCCTACTCCGGGGCGGGCGCAACGCGGCCGGCCATCGGCCCACCGGGGTCAGGATATGAGACCGCGAGCGCGCAGGGTGCTGGTGGTGGATGATGAGAAGGACTTCTGCCAGATTCTCTTCGTTCTCCTCAAGACCGAGGGCTTCGATCCCATTGTCGCCCACGACGGAGAAACCGCGATCGAGATGATCAGCCGCGGGCTGCCGGACGCTGTGCTCCTGGACGTGAAAATGCCCGGCATTGATGGAATGGAAGTGCTGATGCGGTCCAAAGAAATGCAGCCCGATCTTCCCATCCTGATCATGACAGCGTACGGCGGCCTGGACAATGCAGTGGAAGCAATCAAGCAAGGAGCCTGGGACTACCTTCCCAAGCCCCTTGACAACCGGGTGCTCATCAAGAAGCTCAACCAGGCGATGCTGGACGGCAAGCCCTTGAAAAGGGCTGCGAGCACGTCGGCGCTGACGACGGCTTTGACCGCCTTGAACCTGGACGAAATCATGGGACCCAGCGAGGCCATCGCCAAGGTCATACGGGATATCGGAGTGGTCGCTGGGTCGGATTTCACCGTGATCATCCAGGGAGACAGCGGCACGGGCAAGGAGCTTGTCGCCCGGTCAATTCATCAGGCGAGCCTCAGGGCCAAAGGGCCCATGATCGCACTCGATTGCGGGGCGATTCCCGAAACCCTCTTCGAGAGCGAGCTCTTCGGGTACGAAAAGGGGGCGTTTACGGGAGCGCTGGCTCATAAGGCCGGGAAATTCGAGATGGCCCAGGGCGGGACGCTCTTTCTCGACGAAATCGGGAATATGCCGGTCAACTCACAGGTCAAGCTTCTCCGGGCCATTCAGGAGCGAACGTTCTTCAGGGTCGGCGGCAAAGAGCCCATCAGCGTGGACGTCCGATTGGTAGTTGCCACAAACCAGGATCTGGCCGCGGGTATCTCAAACGGCTCATTCACCCGTGATCTCTTCTATCGCCTCTGCGAGTTCACCATCGCGATGCCGCCGCTGCGAGAGCGAAGAGACGACGTGGTACACCTGTCCAACCGCTTCCTGGAAGCCACGAACCTGGAGCTCAACAAGGACGTCCGCGGCTTGTCGGAAGAAGCACGCCAGTTGTTGCTGGAACACCCGTGGCCGGGAAACGTGCGCCAGTTGAGGTCCACGGTCCGTCGAGCGGTACTCCAGGCCGATGTCCTGATACGGCCCGAGCACCTGTGCCTCGAGAGCCCCACCTGGGAGACCGATACCGGAATCTTTCCCACGCCCGAGGACTCTGCGTGGGATGGGCTACCTCTCAAAGAGATTGTGAGGCGCAACACGGCGGAGTTGGAGAGGCGAGTCCTGGCCAGGGTATTGCGAAAAACCAGAGGCAACAAGGCGGAAGCGGCTCGCTTGTTGCAAGTGGATTACAAAACGCTTCATTCGAAAGTGAAGCAGTACCGGATAACCATCTTCCCGGAGGGTGACCATGACCAAGAAAGGTAAGGGCAAGTCCACGGGGGAGGAAATTGGAGGAGGCATCGTGGGATTCCTCGGCGGTTTGGCAGAACTGGTGGAAAAACTGGGCGAATTAGCGGACAAGGGAAAGGAGCTCTCCGGGCAGGGAGAAGTCTCTGACCTTGGCGCAGGCAAACAGCTCAAAGGAGTGTACGGCTTCAACGTGAAGGTGGGCCTCGGTCAGGATAAGGACAAAGTCAGCGTTGAGCCCTTCGGAAACATTAAACGTGACACCCGGACTGGGGAAACCGTCGTTCAGGAGGTGCGGGAGCCGATGGTGGACCTCTTCGATGAGGACGACCACCTCCTTATCGTAGCCGAAATGCCGGGGATCGGAACCAAAGACGTCAAGCTCCACGTGAAGGATGACGTGCTCACCATTACCGCTGGGCACGGCGACAAGAAGTACCGGAAGGAAGTCTTGCTGCCCACTCCCTTTCCCAGGGACAAGATGGAATTTTCGTGTAACAACGGGATGCTCGAAATACGCTGTCTCAAATAGGCGGGGAGATACCAATGGCGGCAGGAAACGGTCCCAAGCTCAAGCTCAAGGTCAGTGAGGCTCTCAGCAAGGACATGGGTCGGGCATATGCTCGCATGGACCCGGGCGATATGGAGAAGCTCGGCGTGGCGATCGGGGATTGCGTCGAGATATTCGGCAAAAGGGCCACGGTCTGCAAAGCCATGCCCGCGTACAAGGAAATGAGAAAGCAATCCAGGATTCAACTGGACGGCATCTCCCGCCAGAACGCGAAGGCGGGCCTCGATGAGAACGTTACGGTGACCAAGACCGTGTGTCGACCGGCCGAGCGGGTGTCCCTTGCGCCGACGAACGTGGTACCCAACGATCGGGACCTGAAATACATCGGCAGCCTCCTGGATGGCATTCCCGTGCTTGAAGGGGACGCCATCCGGGCCACGCTCTTCGGGAGCCGCTCCGCAGACTTCAAGGTAGCCGGCACGATCCCCAGGGACGCTGTACTGATCAATCCGACAACCCAGTTGGTCATCGGAAAGGCCGAAGGCGGCGATCAACCCCGTACGCTGTCGTACGAGGACATCGGCGGACTCAAACCTCAGGTTCACCGCATACGCGAAATGATCGAGCTCCCCCTCCGGTATCCGGAGGTCTTCGAACGCCTGGGAATCGACGCTCCCAAGGGCGTGCTCCTCTACGGACCACCGGGGTGCGGCAAGACTCTGATCGCCCGGGCCATCGCCCACGAGACGGAAGCCAATTTCTTTTCCGTGAGCGGACCGGAGGTTGTTCACAAGTTCTACGGAGAGAGTGAGGCCCATTTGCGGCAGATCTTCGCCGAAGCCACCAAGCGGGGCCCCAGCATTGTCTTTCTCGATGAGATCGACGCTATCGCGCCCCAGCGGGAAAAAGTGGTGGGCGATGTGGAGAAACGGGTGGTCGCGCAACTGCTCGCTCTCATGGATGGCCTCAACAAGCGGCAAAATCTCATTGTCATCGCTGCCACTAACATACCGAACGCCTTGGATCCCGCGCTCCGGAGGCCCGGCCGCTTCGATAGGGAAATCGCAATCCCCATACCGGATCGCAACGGCCGACTCGAAATCCTCGAGATCCACAGTCGTGGCATGCCCCTGTCCCAGGACATAGACATGGTCCACCTTGCGGACATCACGCACGGCTTTGTGGGAGCCGACCTCGAGGCCCTCTGCCGCGAAGCGGCCATGATCTGCTTGCGACGGCTTCTGCCGGACATTGACTTCGCCATTGCAACGATCCCCTACGAGCAGCTCGGTGCGCTCGAAGTCCACATGGACGACTTTCTCACCGCGCTCAAAGAAGTGGAGCCGTCGGCGATACGAGAGGTGTTTGTCGAAGTCCCCGACGTCCGATGGGATGATGTGGGAGGGCACGCGACCCTCAAGGAGAAGCTCATCGAGTCTGTCGAGTGGCCCCTTCAGTATCCCCACCTGTTCGAACAGGCCGGGACAAGGCCTCCGCGGGGGATTCTGCTCTCCGGTCCCCCGGGGTGCGGGAAAACCTTGTTGGCCAAAGCAATCGCCAATGAGAGCAAGGTGAACTTCATTTCCGTGAAAGGGCCTGCTCTTTTGTCAAAGTACGTGGGCGAGTCCGAGCAGGCTGTGCGCGAGGTATTTCGCAAAGCGAGACAGGCGTCTCCCTGTATCATCTTCTTCGATGAGATCGACGCACTCGTTCCGTCACGCGGGGGAGGCTCGACGGAGTCCCACGTGGCGGAGCGTGTCCTCAGCCAGTTTCTTGCGGAATTCGACGGGATCGAAGAGCTCAAGGGGGTTTTGGTCCTCGGCGCAACGAACCGGTCGGACATACTCGACCCCGCGGTTTTGCGACCCGGCAGGTTCGACGAAGTGATCGAAATCCCGATTCCGGAGCAGAGCGACCGAGAAGAAATATTCCGGGTTCACATGAGAAATAAGCCGCTGGAACAAGGCATAGATCCAGTGGATCTGGCTTCCCGAACCGAGGGGTTCAGTGGAGCGGAAATAGCCTCGGTGTGCAACAAAGCGGCTTTCAAGGCGGTGAGACGTGCCGTTGCCGCGCTCAAGAAGAGCCCTGACGAAGAGGTCACCATACTGATAACGCGGGCGGACGTTGAGGCGGCGCTGGCCGAATTGAGCGAGGACTAGCCATGGAGCAGGCGCTCTATTTGTTCTGCCTTGCCCGCGGCGGTTTGGTGCCGCAACTCGATGTGGAAGGGTTGGCTGATGATTCTCCTCTCCTCCTCGAGGATTTTTCCGATGTGATCGGGGTCGTGTGCGAAGTCCCCGTCAACGAGTTCTCCGGCCCCGCGGCAGAAGCCAAATTGCGGGATCTGGCCTGGGTGGGACCGCGGGCGATTCGCCACGATCGCGTCATCGAGCAGGCCATGGGGTATTCCCCGGTACTCCCGGCACGGTTCGGCACCCTCTTTTCTTCCCGGGAGGCCCTCGATCGACTTGTGAAGCGAAATATTTCAGAAATAATCAGGTTCTTTGACCATGTCACCGGCAAGGACGAATGGGCGGTCAAGGCGCTGGTGTCGAGAGCCGAATTGAGAGACAGACTCTTCGGCGAAAAACGAGCCGGCCGGCAGGAAAGCTTGGCCTCTCTGCCGCCGGGCGCGCGGTACTTCAAGGAAAAGCAGATCCTGGCAGAAGTGGAAAAAGAGGTGGGCCGATGGCTCAAGGAGGCCACGAACGTCGTGGGCCACCGGTTGACGGAGTGCGCGGCGGACTGGCGCAAGCGTGACATTGTTCTTTCCACTCAGGAAGGCACCGGCAGAGAGACCGTGGTCAATTGGGCGTTTCTCGTCGACCGCAGGCTTCTCGGGGATTTCGAAGCTCGGATCGACGCGGCTAACAGGGAGTACCGTGAGCACGGTTTACTGTTCGAGCTCTCCGGTCCCTGGCCGCCGTACAGTTTCGCCCCTCCGCTGGAACTGGAGCCTGAGGCATGAAGTACCTCCTCTATTGCATCTTTGAAAAGCCACCGGACGGACTCATCACCATGCCGTCGCCTCCAGAGGGGCATTCGATTCACCTGGTGGAAAAGGAAGGCTTGGCCGCGGTCTTTTCTGAAGTATCCGACCGGGAGGCCGCGTACGATATCGCTGAAATCATGAGGTATCATCGTGTCATCGAATGGTTCTTCGCCCAGGTTTCCGTGGTCCCGTTCCGTTTCGGAACGCTGCTGGACGAATATGCCGATGTGGAACGATTGCTGGAAAGACGGGCGCAACACTACAAGAAGATTCTTTCCGAACTGGAAGGGTGCGTTGAGGTAGGCATTCGAGCCATCATCGACGAGGATCAAATGCCGGCGGAGGCTTGCTGCTGTGGTATCCCGTCCCTGAATTCGTCCAGTCCCGGCAAACTCTTTCTATCGAGCCGAAGATTTCACTACCGGACGGAGACCTTGCTGGCCGAATTCGGGGAAAGGGTTGCCCAGCGTTACCGCACGGCGTTTGACGGCATGTTCAAGAGAGCCAGGTGCGAGATAGCAAACACGTCCGTCCCCGAGGGCCGTCGCGGACCCGCGATGGTCTCCATGTACTTCCTTGTTCCGAGGAGTCTCTTGCCGCGCTTCCGGCAGACTTTCCACGATATGGCGGCCACGGATTCCGCCAAATCGATGCTCAGCGGCCCCTGGCCTCCGTACAATTTCGTCCTGCCCGACAATTCACCCACCGCATAAGCTCCACGTTGTTGTCCCATGGTAAGCGTTCACCGCGAGTCGAAGGCTGGAGGCCGAAGAGAGAGAAGAAAGACTATCCGCAGATGACGCAGATGCACGCAGATTGCTGAAAACAAGAAGTTCGAGCTTCAGGCGAGCCGAGG
>Ga0172371_10013642_pt1 | contig 10558 bp, 6 predicted proteins | sample Lak12m_FD_114543 | JGI IMG/M metagenome (GOLD analysis project Ga0172371, IMG submission 114543) | Freshwater microbial communities from Kabuno Bay, South-Kivu, Congo - kab_022012_12m | ecosystem: Environmental > Aquatic > Freshwater > Lake | place: Democratic Republic of the Congo: South-Kivu... | reverse complement strand
CAGATCGTCCTCGTAAGCGCCCACTATGGCATAATTGCCGTTCAATGATACGGATTGACCAAAATAGTCCCAATTTTGACCATCCGGCGCCGTGAGCTTTGTCTTGTATGTCCAGGCGCCTCCTGACAGCTCGTACACATACGCAGACCCCCGGTCATAGCCGTAGGCTCCCACGTCCCCCAATGGGGTGCCCACTATGGCATAGCTGCCGTTCAATGATACGGATTGACCAAAACGATCCGAGCCATGACCATCCGGGGCTGTGAGCTTTGTCTTGTATATCCAGGCGTCTCCGGAAAGCTCGTACACATACGCGGCCCCCTGGTCAATATTCGCTCCCACATCGGCATATGGGGCTCCTACTATGGCATAGGCGCCGTTGACGGCCACTGATGAGCCGAAAACGTCAGACTGTTTGCCGTCGGGGGCCAGGATCTGCAATTCATGGTCTCCGGGTTCGAATGCATCGGCCACGGTGATGGTGAAGGTGTTCTCGTACCACACGCCGCCTTCATTGGTGACTCGTGCCCTGAGACTGTAGCTGTTCTTGGTCTCGTAATCGAAGACTGCTTTGGTTTTGAGCACATCACCCTCAATGATAAAGGACGCATTGTCCGAGTCGCCCGTGCCCGAGACCAGGGTGTAGCTAAAGGTGGCGCCGGCGCCGGGATCCGTGGTAAATGTCCCAACCATCGTTCCGGAAGGCTGGTTCTCGGCCACATCGGCCCCAACCAAGCCCAGAGGGGAGTAATCCAGTATTCCGTCATACGCACCCAGTGCAATTGCATCGAAATAGGCAGCAGTAGCATCCACATTCCCTTTTTCCAATATCCAGTCCCCCCCGAATTTCGGGTTCCCGGTAAGATCATCCGAAGCAGTCACCGTGTGGCCCGTCAAAGCCTCGATCCGGGAAATGAGGGCGTTGCCTTGTTGTGAGCCGGCGAGACCACATGCAAGAATATCCACCCGGCCGTTATCCGCGAGGCAGTCGCCCACACCTTGCCAGAAGGTCTGTTGCTCGGTGCTGCCAAGCGCCGAGTCGAAACCGACGAAGGAATCCCCAGTCAAGCGGAATCGGCCTTCACCTGCTTCGTGCACGGCGAAGGCAATACTCTCGGCCTTTTGACCGTGCAACGCGACTGAAATTGTGCTCAGCAGTTCGGTCGGAGTCTCGTAGATCCCGTCGTATAATGTGGTGGTCACGCCGGGCTTCGCGGCCGCTGCGAGTTTGTCTGCTCCTTGAATCGTGGAAGAGATGACCAGCATCTTCGCGGGCTCTTTTCCGGTTTCCGCTGTGGACGCGGGAGAAAGGGATTTCACCTGATCCACGCCGCCGGTCACTAGCACATCCTTGGCGTTCGCAGCAAAAACCTGCGCGAGCAGCTGAGCCGAAGGCGCAGTCTCAGGAGCGGCGTTCGCTGCGGGGGTAGCCCCTGTTTGCGCAGCGGCGGCCGTGGTATCCGTAGTCTTCGTCGCCGAGACCGGATCACTGCTCTGATTGTTCTGGTTTTCCTTGTTGGCCGGGGCTATGGACGCATCCAGCACGATTCTTTCTTCCAGCTGCTGGAGGAGCAACAACGGTCTTTTTTCTTTGACCCTTTCTTGGAACAGCGACCACATAACAGACTCCTTTGATACCCGATGAAGTCAAATGAACTCCATTGGATCTGTTCACCACAAATAACGAAAGAATTCGTTTATTCGCACCCCTATCCGTTGCTTCATAATGAACCACAAGCTTCGTGTTCCGGTGGAGATACTTCCCGTGCCTTTTTGTCCCACGCTAAACCGGGGCAGCTCGCCGGTAAAAATGCCGCGCACTCTACAGATGTTCCCGGTATGAGGAATCACCTCGGTTTTGGGAGCGATTTCGGTTACCCTGAGAGGATAGTCAGCCAAGGGATTGCTGTCGAGGGCAAGAAACGCCCTCTGCCCTATTTGGATGAAAGCCATCCTGTCCTCCGGGACCAGTATATCGGTGCAAAGATCGTCGGGCGCCGCTATCTCGCAGAATGGCTCACCCGCTCTAAATTTCTTTCCGACCAGGGTTTCCACTTGCTTGGTAACCACTACCCCTGTGGCGGGGGCCTTGATATCAAGGAAGCGGAGCTGCCACTTCAGATAGTCAAGTTCGGCCTGAGCGCGTTTGAGCTTCCAAGCCGTTAACTGGCTCTCGGAGAGTTTTGAAATATCTTCGATCGAGGCGCGGTGAAGCATATCCGCCTCGTTACGCAGGAGCTGGACCTGACGCTCTGCCATGGTGATCTTGTGCATGGGCTCGGTGGGATCGAGGGCTGCAATGACCTGGCCCTTTTCCACTTTGACCCCTTCAGTAACCCGGATGTCTTGGACGATTCCTTCGGTTTGACAGAAGGCCACGAAGCGATGCAGAGGAAGCACCTCCGCCTCCCCACCCACATTGAAGGGAATAGGAAGCGCAAAAAGGACAAGCAGTGTAATTCCCGCTATTATGGCATAGAGTCTCAGTCTGGGCATCGTCTGATCCGGCAACCAACGCCTTATCCATGAGCGCGATTCGGTCAACGGCCTCAGGGTGGGATGTCGCGATAACGCCCAACTCCTGGCCAGCGCGGCTCCGAAAAATGCGGCGCAATTGAGGAACGCGACCATGCCGACCTGATCAGGTGTCCTATCGTCCAGGAACTCGTATGCCGCATGCCCGAGAATCTCATTATCGGATTTGAGGGGCGCTATCACGATGCCGGTTGCTCCCGAGAAGTCCATGAAATCCAGCACCGCCTCTTTGACCTCCGGGGCCAAGATATCGGGTGTAAGTTTTTCCAGGTCGGTCTGGCCGGCAAGAAAGAGCGGCTTTGTGAGGCCCCTGAGCTTGAGAGCAAGGGTGTCGAGCGGTTCGTAAAACTTGGATTTCTTTTCCAGCAATGGTTGATTACCAGTTGCCGCGCCGCGTGAAACGCCCCCCAAGTGGATCAGAAGGTGCGAGCGGTCAAACTCAATTAGCGCACGCATATCATTGGTCAGGAGAAAATACAGCTCTTCCAAGGACCCGGCGTCCAGCGCCCTTCTGGAAAGCTCCAGTCCGGCCCCCAACAGGACCTCGCGTCTGTCTGCGGGACCCTGTGAGCCCTGGGCTGCGGGCTGCAGCACTCGGACCGTTCCTTGACTCACCTTTCCCCCCTAAAGAAGACTCTCACGATTGAACGTCTTGGCAATTCGGTAGAAAACCCTGCCCGCAATGCTCCGGCGAACCGACGAGTGAAAGAACTTGCCGGTCATTCCCAGAGGGATAGTCATGGAGGTCGGCACATGAATAATTCCGACGTAATGCGCATCAAGGGGCACGTCGGTTCGGTTGTCCTCCCGGTGTTCCGTGGCGATTTCTCCTCCCACGCGGCTGGAAAAAGGAGAATCACGGAGGTCTTGCTCACTGTATGGCCGTATCTCGGCCATCACTCCCGGGAACTCCTCACCGGACCCTCTCCTGAACCACACGGTCCCTCGGTCCCCTTCTTTTATCTTTTCAAGATCATCTTGGGGTATGAGCACCTGGACCAGCCAATCCGTGGTTGATTCCACCTCACCCACGATCACGCCGTCACCGGGCCGGTATCCTTGCTGCATCCGATAATCCCAGCGAGTGATCACCCCGTCGAAAGGTGCGCAAATTCCTCCTCGGGCAATATCAAGATCACGGGTTATCCGGGATAACTTGTCCTCCGAACGATCGAGCCGGACCTGTGCGGCCGACGCCCATTCCCTTTTTTTGTCATCAATGAGGAGCACGTGGAGCTCATTTTTCAGAAGCTCCCTTTCGAGCTGTTCTTGAAGAATAATATTCTCGAGCTCGGTCGTGTCCAAGGTAAAGAGCACTTGCCCTTCTTTTACTTTAGTTCCTTCCCTTACAAATATCCCATCTCCGGCCGTATAGAGTGGAACCGTGAGCTTCCGGCTCTGGGCCGACGCAAGCCGGCATGGATAGGAAGTGATAGTGTGGAAGGGAGTGAACAGCAGAAGGCATAAGACCGTGAGAGCCGCTGCCCCAACGAGAATGCTGTTCCGTGTCGGACGAATCTCTTTGCGTTGCTTGATCAAGAACCGTGTGGCCTTGATAATTGGTTTCACGATGAAGAGCACAAAAGCGAGAAGTCCAAGGAAAAATCCCACAAGCTTGTCGAAGCGGAAATACACATTTATGACGATGGAAATATAGAGAAATACCCGATAAAGGAATGCGCTCACGCCATAGATAAGGAAAATTCTTCTCTCTCGCGTATTTGTCGCGGGATCGGGTGTCCGGGACATACCGCAGAATCGGCCCATGAACAGATGTCGTATATATCCCATGGACCGCGTATAAAGATTTGGGGTTCTCAGTAAATCTATAAGGATAAAATACCCGTCAAAACGCATGAGCGGGTTGGCGTTAAAAAGGATGGTGGAGAAGAAAGAGATTGCCATCAGGTAGAAAGCTACGGAATTCACCAAGCCCGGTTTAGTGAAATGCCATATGAAAATAGAGATGACGGCAAGCACGCCCTCGGCAAAGATACCTGCGCTGCTGATGGCTATTCTCTGTTTGCGGTTTGCAAGCTGCCATGCCTCGGTGGTGTTGCAATAGAGACAGGGAAAAAAGATGAGAAAAGCCACACCCATCTGCGGCACTCTGAGGCCGTAACTCTTGGCCGTGTACGCGTGGGCGAACTCGTGTAGAAGCTTGGTAAGGGCCAAAGTGGCCCACAGATAGAGCAGGTTTTCCCAGTTGAAAAAGAAAAGATACTCAAAGTGCATGCGGGGCAGGTCTGAAATGAGTAGATAAAGGGCTGCGGGAACTGCCAAGAAGAAAAGTACTCCAGTAAACCGGTTGACCAGAAGTCGGAAAATGCCGATAGTCTGTTCTAGAAAGCGGTCGGGATTAACCAGCGGGATAAAGAGGAAGTAAAGGTTGGAGAACCTGTTAGCCCTTCGTGCAGCCTCCATGTTCCGTTTCATCTCTTGCTGGTACTGAGCAGTCCCATACTTGCTGCCCAGGAGGAGCCCTAATTGGGCGGCCTTCCCCACGGTAGTCAGAGCGTCTTCACGGGTGTAGGAATATCCCTGATCGTTGAGCTTCTTCAGCGCATCATCGAAAGATGTTAACCCATCAAAAGTCTTGAGAAGTCGGTACTCGTACGCGGAAAGATAACTGAACCTGCCGGAAACAGGGTCCTTGAGCACTAACGTGTCATCCTGCTCACCGTCATCGTATCTCGAAGGAATAAGGTCGCGCCTAAAAGTAAGACAGCCCCCCATGACAGCCTCAAGAGCCAGAGTTTAGGAACTGGTACTTCAGCCTACCACCAACGTTCGCTTGCGACAACTTAAAAATTGAGCGTAAAGCTGGATATATTGTGGACGGTTTATCCCCGTCTCTCATCGAATCGCGGCCGTTACTTGCCGAAGGGTTCGGAGTAGTTGACGCCCATCTCCGCGTTGAGTTCCGCGAGGGTCGCGTTGGCCTCTCCTGTGGAGCGGGTGAACTCAGCCTGATACATGAGGTCGTTCGCTGTGGCCTCCATCAAGGCAACCCTGTCCAAATCGTCCATGGAGGCTCGTTCTTTCGCGACGCGCAGCACTTCCGAGGTCCCCCTCATGGCCTTGCGGACATTCGCAAGTTCATCCGTGGCATCGAAGTACTTCAAAGCAGCAAGTCTCACCTGGCTCGTGATTCCGAGGGCAACGGAACCGATCTCGTCACGGGCTTTGGCTTGAACTTCCCTGGCGGCTTCGTGCTCAAAGAAGCTTCCCAGCAATTCGGAGAAATCGAAATACACCGTCAAACCGACCTCGTTCCACTCCTTGTCCCAGAGGAACTTGTCTTTGTCCCGGTTGTATCTCCAGAACCCGGACAGCCTCGGGACGCACTTGACGATGGTACGTTTGAGATCGTCAATGGAATTGAGGTGATTGAGCCCCGCTTCATATGCCTCAGGCCGATTCTGGACGGCTGTGAACTCCAGTTGGCAAATTTCGGCCATGAAACTAGGGGGGATGAGGTCGCCCACCACGGAAAACCCGCCGTCAACACAGTAGTCAGGAGAGAGCCCCATGGCAGAAGCAAGGATGTTTCTCTGACGTTCGATCTCATTTCTCAATTTCAGCAGGAGTCGTTGAGCCCGGACCTCGTTGTCCTGGCACTGCTGAAACCTCTGAGCGTCTGCAAACTTGTGTTTGAAGAGTGTCCCGGCCCTGTTGGCAACGTCGGACCGGGTTGCGACAAGACGTTCGGCTACGGGCAGGGCATTCTGCAGCGCCAGTAGCCGGAAAAAGGAGCCATCCACCACGCCCAACAACTTCTGGGCCACCCGAACCTTCTGGTAGTGCGCCTTGAGTCGGTCATTAGAGCTGCTACGTGTCAGATAGTAGGCCAGGGCTGCATCGGTGGGGCTCCACCGCATCTCCAGGATGTACTTCCAGGTGCTGCGCTCGTGACCATGGGAAAGAGTGTTGACCCCGGCACCCCCTTGTCCCGGATGCGCGGACAACCCCTCGGACCCGATTATTTCGCTGTACGCGTAGCCTTGGTTGTTTCGCTCGGATAAGTCCCCCGTGAAGAGGAAATGCGGCAACAGTTTGGTCTTGTTGCTATATATGAGGGCCCTTTTGGAAAGTTCGTTGAGCCTGGCGACTTGGAGTTCCAGATTGTTGGCAAGCGCTAGACCACGGCAGTCTTCCAGGGTGAGGCGCTTGCGATTGATGATGGTAGTCGCGGGTCGGACCCGATGTTCGATCATGGCCTGAGCCACATTAGCACGTGTGTGCATGACGTGATCCACAGACTGGAAAGGTGCAGTAACGGCCGATTTTACAATCCCGAGGGTTCCGGCGATAAGCTCGCCTTCACGGGACGATGCTGCGTTTGGCCTGCAAAACATCGGGGACCTGCACGAGTTCAGGAGCATCACCGCCAGCGCGCATAATGCCAGAGTTGTATGGCACATAGCCGCTTTCATGGCCGGTGGGCTCATCTTTCCACCTCCAATTTGCCCACGGCCCCGATCACTAGGTCACTATTCGGATTCTCCAGAAGAACTTGGATCTTCCCAGTCCCGGACTTGGGATCTACCAGAGTCCCTATCTTGGCTATCTTACCTGCACTCCGCTTGCCGGAGGCACGCACGAACGTAGCGGTATCCCCCTTTTTGAGCCGTGCAAGCACCGCCTCGGTCACGTGTCCCACTGCGTACACCGAGGCGTTATCGACTAATTGAAAAAGCTTGGCAGATCTATTAACGGTCTCAAACGGTTGCTGGTGCCGTACTGCCAGGTAGCCAGTGAAAGGCGCTTTGATCACGCATTGGTCCAGGTTCAGTCGGGCGATGGCGAGTCGCTTTACAGCTTCATCGACTCTGGCCCTGCCGATTTCCGCCTCTGCCTCCGCTCGCAGCACCTCTTGACGAGTAGTGGCCTCTTGCGAGTACACACCATGTTTAACTTTCAGCTCTTCCTCGGCGCGTTTCAGAGCGAGTTCGACTGCCTTGAGGTGTTCCTGTGCCTCTTCGTGAAGCAGTTGGTACTTCTCCTTTGAGATCTCGACTACCACCTCGCCCTTCTCGATTCTGTCCCCTTCGTCGAAACGAAACGCCTCGATCATTCCGTCCACTTCGGTACCGACGTTAGCCTGCTGAAACGGTTGGATTACAGTCGTCTCAATGACGATGGGACTAGCGGGGGGGGGGGGGAAGCTTGTACCGGAATTCCCGAGGCGGCAGGCATCTCTTCATGGGCGCTCCCTGTGGTGGTCTGAGCTCCGGACAATCCCAGAGCACAAAGCAGCACTGCAATCATGACCAAACCAAACGACCACATCGCCCAGGTAGACATAAAAACCTCCCCTTTTCTGCAAGAAAAACCTCACCTTTCTGTGCAGTGGGTGAGGTGACCCTGAGCTCTTCGTGACGCAAGCCCCCTGCCTACCATGGCCAAACTCATGGGTTCCGAACAATCATTCATGAAGGAGCGATGGCATGATTATTACTAGAACAGTGTGCTTGTATCACGGCGGGAATAGGGCTGTCAAATTCAAGATTACTTCAATTACTTCGTGTAGTTGTGGAATTACAAAATAAAACTGCATAGGGGAAAAGCGCAAGAAACTGCAAGTAGGTGCAAGATATAACGGTGAAAGCAGAAAGCGAGGAGGCGAATGAATTCATGTCCACATCTCCGTCTCTCTACGTACACGTGAACGCACCCCGTGCCTTTCATAGGATTTCATGGACTCACGAGGTTTGCCGATAGCCGCAAGCTCAAAAGAATATATAGATAGATCTGACTTCAATGAAGGATTACTGCTTGCGTACAAGAATATTCACACATGCATGAAGGACATGGCCCGCTTAGGCAGGGTCTTTCTTAGAGCGAGCGCCTTAAACACTCTTGTTGAGCATTGACCCGAATTTTCCCATCTCAAGCCCCGTTTCTCTCTCTGCCTCGATTCACCTACCGATTGCCGTTCCGATATTCGCAGCGCCGTGCCCGATGAAAATCCCCTCGGGCTCAGCAAATCAACCTCAGCGTCACCACACGTTAAGGATGGGATGGCCCGGCTGTAAGTATTTGATTGCTTTGGCGGCTCTTTCATGTAGGTGAAAATGCGAAATCGCGCTTTCTTGTTATGACAACAGATAAAACCATGACGTTTGATGCTCCGATCCGTTCCTTTGGTGGGGGAGCCGGAAAAAGAAAGACCGCAGATATAGTACTGCGGTACATCAAGGGTCGGGTCAATCAAAGTGCGTGCGCCAGCACGTCCAGGGAATCCTCCCTGAACATAGCCGACCGCTCTTCAAGCAGCTCCAGTGGCCAAGATTTACGAACAAAAGGAATGACGTTCCCATATCTCGACCCTTGGTGCCGCTGGTTCAGGGTACGCCACACAGACTCGGCTCCTTCTATTTGGCTCCCCTCCACCAATGCTCGTGCCAGCAACAGCGTCACATCGTCGCCAGCGCACATGGAGACAAGACCATCATCGGTGAGCTTGCCTTCAATGGCTAACGAAGCCGAGAGCTTCTTGCCGACGAGCTCAAGTGCTCGCTCCTGCATGGTCCCTCGGTAGTGCAGGTAGTGAATACAAACGGGTTTGTTCTGCCCGATGCGCCATGAACGCCGAGACGCCTGGCGCAAAGTAAAGATCGAATAGCCGGTCTGGTAAAAGATGATGGTGGGAAAATCCAGTAGGTCCAGTCCGGTTTGAACCAGGATCGGATTGCCGATAATAACCTGAATGTCCTGCTCTACCTTTTCACTGAGCCATACTTCCCTTAACTCAGGTTTCACCTGTGAACGCAGGATCTCAGCCCGGATACCATTCCTGGCCAAGATATCCCTGAGCCTGGCCGTGATGTCCCTCGTATTCGTGTACACGCAATAAACAAAACAGCGACGGCCTTCTGAAAGTTCGTGATGAACGATGTCCAAGAGTTGCTGCTCTTTGCCATACGTCCGGCTCTCCGGCAGTACTGGGGGCTGAGCAATAACCCGATCCGTCCTAGGACAGATGATGGGATCATTTTGGAAAGGGCGATCCGGGTAGCACAGCAGACTATTGAGGTATGTTCCGAGTAGTTTGCGAGATCCTCTGACCAGCATCTCCCGCATGGCGCTGCCGACCTTGTGCTCCAATTCATTGTAAGCGGCAGCTAAATCATTATCCATCTCCACTTGCACTACCTCTTCGGTAAGCTCCGGTAAATCAAGAGCGATGTCTTCCAAGTTGAGAAAGACTGTGGAACCCATGAGGTGATTCGAGAATATGGCCGGACTGACGCCGGGCTTCTCTCGTGTCACGGTCGTCCCTTTCCGTCCCTTGGAACAGACATTGTCGTCACTGGGGTAGTATCGGGTGACACGCTCCAACACTCCATATCTGCTTATGAAGTTCATCTCTTTGCCGTACTGGACGCCGTCCGCCAACATGGCCTGGGGATTGAGCCGATAGTTGAGATAGAACAAGTGGCTTGCATAACCTCCCAATAGCGTTCCTGTGAGCGCAATGGTCTTCTTGCAGGCCGACGCCAGGGTCCCGAAGGCATTTGCTTGGGCAGTTGCAGCTCCCTTCAGCTCATGGACCTCATCGCATATGAAGAAATCAAAGTACCCATTGAGCCGCCTCTTGATGTAATCCGCTATGGAGTATCGTCGGAACCTGCTGTTGTCAGCCTGCCATAGTGGTGAGTTGCAGGCTGGGCACTTATGCTTTCTTTTTGCCAACGCATCCTGATCTATAGGAACTCCATCCCGGTCCACTACTCTTTCTCCGCAGTCGGGGCAGGTCGGAACATGTCTGCACAGATTGAAAGCAGGCCGCCATGCGTAAGAGAGTTTCGCGCGTTCCTTGCTAACGATGTAAAACCGAAGGCCCTGATGAGGTTCCTGGGGATCTATGGCCTGAACATCAGATAAACGGTTGAGTATCGTCGCCTGTGCGCCAGGGATAGTCTGTGTTACCTCTCGTGCCCACTTGCGCGTCAGATGGCCGGGGCACATCACGAGCACTCTAGGCGGATGTCCATTTTCCATGATGTATGGAACTGCT
>Ga0172371_10013640_pt1 | contig 10558 bp, 11 predicted proteins | sample Lak12m_FD_114543 | JGI IMG/M metagenome (GOLD analysis project Ga0172371, IMG submission 114543) | Freshwater microbial communities from Kabuno Bay, South-Kivu, Congo - kab_022012_12m | ecosystem: Environmental > Aquatic > Freshwater > Lake | place: Democratic Republic of the Congo: South-Kivu... | reverse complement strand
CTTAAAGATTTAGCGTGGAGTTTAGATGTTAAAGACCAGACCCGACCGTTTGAAGAGGATCAAAACAAATAAGAAATTATGGACTTCAAAGATATCATAAAAATTTCCAATACGACCCAGGATTTTGTTCCGCTAAAAGAAATTCGAAACGGCGTCGCCGTGTTGAAGGATGGTTCGCTCCGTTCAATCCTAATGGTCTCCTCGGTCAACTTCGGGCTTAAATCAAATGACGAGCGCGCCGCCATTATCACCGAATTTCAAAATTTTCTTAATTCGCTGGATTTCTCGCTCCAAATTTTCATTCAATCACGCCGGTTGGATATTCGACCTTATCTCACCATGCTGGAACAACGAAAACTGGACCAGACCAACGAGCTATTAAAAGTGCAGATTAAAGAATATATTGAATTCATCCGCTTTTTCACCGACCAAAACAACGTGATGACCAAAAACTTTTTCGCGGTTGTGCCTTACACGCCAGCGCTGATTAACTTGAAACAAGGCGGATTATTATCTCGCGCGTTAGGAAAAAAGACTACGACTTCGGCTCGCGACCAGGCCGACCGGAATTTTGAGGAAAGTGTCGCCCAATTAAATCAACGCCAAAATGTGGTCAGAAATGGTCTACTCCGCGTTGGTCTTCAAGCCGAACCGCTCGGCACCGAAGAATTAATCGAAATTTATTTTAAAATTTTCAACCCGGGCGAAACGGGTACGCCAACAATTGAAGACCCCTCGGCCAAACTTGGGGTAAATAAATAATATGAGTTTTTTTAATAAAAAGAAAAAACAGGAAAATCTCGCGCCCATTTTTCCCCAAGATATTTACCAAATGGGGGAGTTGGAGTTGAGAGACATTATCGCCCCGTCGGCCCTGCGCATTACGCCCAAGAGTTTGAATCTAGGCGAAAAAGTGGCTCGAACTTTATTTGTCATTTCTTATCCACGCTTCTTGCCCGAAGAATGGTTCTCGCCCGTCATCAATCTGGACAAAATTTTTGACATCTCCATTTTTATCCATCCACTTGATACAACGACCACTTTGCGCGCCTTGCAAAAAAAGATTGCCGAGGTCGAGAGTCAAATTATGGTCCGCGAAGAAAAGGGAATGGTACGTGACCCGCAACTGGATACGGCGCAAGCCGACATTGAGAATTTGCGCGACCAACTCCAACAGGCCACCGAAAAGATTTTTGAGGTGGGGCTCTACTTAACCATCTACGCTGACAATGACGAAGAACTGGAACGAGTTGAAAATGAAGTGAAATCTATTCTTGATTCCCGTTTAATTTACCTCAAAACCGCCCTTTTCCAACAAGAGGATGGTTTTAAGAGTGTCGTGCCTTTTGCGATTGACTATTTGGGCGTTAATTCTAAACTGAATTCCTCGCCGTTATCCAGCATTTTCCCTTTTGTCTCGTTTGACTTGACGTCTAATCGGGGAATTCTGTATGGCCAGAATCTCCACAATTCTTCTTTGGTCATTTTTGACCGCTTTTCGCTCGAAAACTACAACTCCGTCATTTTCGCCAAATCTGGTTCGGGCAAATCTTTTACCACCAAACTAGAAATTCTCCGCAGTTTAATGTTTGATACCGATGTCATCGTCATTGACCCCGAACGCGAATACGAGTTTTTGGCTGAGGCCGTTGGCGGGAGATATTTCAATATCTCCATCACCTCGGAACACCACATCAACCCCTTTGATTTGCCTTTCCCGCGCGAAGACGAATCGCCCAATGATGTTTTGCGTTCTAATATCATCAATCTGGTTGGTTTGTTTCGCATTATGTTGGGCGGTTTAACCCCCGAAGAAGATTCAATTCTTGACAACGCCATTACCGAGACTTACGCCCTTAAAGATATTACGCCCGAAGCCGATTTCTCCAACAAACCGGCACCTCTGTTGTCTGACTTGGAATTAGTGCTAGCCGGCATGGAGGGAGGGGAATCTTTGGCCCAACGCTTGCTTAAATATACCCAAGGCACTTGGGCCGGCTTTCTTAACCGACCGAGCAATGTTGATATCAACAAAAAATTCGTCGTCTTTTCGATTCGCGACATGGAAGACGAATTAAAACCGGTCGCCATGTATATTATTACCCACCATATTTGGAACGCTGTCCGACGCAATCTCAAAAAACGATTGTTGGTCGTGGACGAGGCCTGGGTGATGATGAAGTCAAAAGATGCCGCCTCTTTCCTTTATTCCATGGTTAAACGTGGACGCAAATACTTTTTGGGCGTCGCCACCATTACGCAGGACGTTGACGACTTTTTGAAATCCGAGTATGGCGGACCAATTATTACCAATGGTTCGATTCAAATTTTACTGAAACAATCGCCGGCCTCCATTGACTTGGTTCAAAAAACCTTCAACTTAACTGAGGAAGAAAAATATTTCTTGTTGGAGGCGCCGATTGGCCAAGGAATTTTTATCGCCGGCTTGAAACGAGTGGAAATTAAAATTATCGCTTCTTACACCGAGGAACAAATCATTACTTCCGACCCGTCGCAAATTTTGGCAATCAAAAAGGCGAAAGCCGAGTTTGAAGCCGCCCGCCAAGCCGACCAAATCCCAGCGCTGGCGGAAGTTAATAAATAATAATGGCTAAACAAGAAGGGAAAAAAGATAAGCCAAAATTACGAATTGGGGTTTTAACCTCTGGCTTAATGGTTGGCCTCGCTTTAATTTATGATGGGACACAAGCGCTGGTTGAGTTGATCACTTTCGGCCTTGGTGGCTGGTTAATCAACCCCCTGATCAATATCTGGTCGCTATTAACTTTTTATACCTGGTTCAAATTAAAAGGAGTTAGCTATAATAAATCGGGAAAGGTCTTAACTTTGGGGATTCCCGCTTTTACCGAGATGCTTCCGTTTATCAATAGCTTACCAGCTTGGACGGCTAGTGTTATAATAAATTTGGCCCAAATTTATGCCGAAGACATTATAGCCAAAATCTCACCAGCTAGCGCTAAATCCTTAGGTTCGGTTTTAGCTAGAAAACCAAAATTAAGCCCAGCGATGACAGTTTAAAATTTAAAATGTCAAAAAAATTTTTATTAATCACAAGTTTAATTCTTCTGGTCTTACCGCTCGGGACAAACGCTTTTGAAGAAACAAGCATTGGCAATAATTTATTGGCCGAAGTTAAACCCTCTAGTCCGGGTCCGGGAGAGCAAGTAAGTATCACTCTCACGGCTTACGGTTTCGACATTAAGACCAGCACGATTAGTTGGTACCAAAACGACAAAATAATCGTCCGCGATGTGGGCCGAAAAACTTATAACTTTAATTTGGGCCCCGTCGGAGCTCAAACCAAGGTGACAGTTTTTGTCACCTCGCCCGGTGGCCAGAAAGCGACAAAAACTTTTATTTTTGACCCGGCCGAAATCGAGCTTTTTTGGAACACGCAAACGTCTCACCCCGCTTTTTACCAAGGCAAAGCCCGCCCCTCGGCTGGCGCCACCATCCATTTGGTCGCTTGGCCCTATCTCGTCAACCACGCCGGCCAAAAACTTGACCCGGCCAAGTTGACTTATCACTGGCAAAAAAACAGCTCTAATTTAGATAACTTGTCCGGTTTGGGGAAAAACTCGATCTCAATTAAAACTAGCGCGACTGACAGTCAACTCAAAATTAGCGTCACAGCTCTAAGTTTGACCGACAAAATCAGCGCCACCAAAGATCTAATCATTAATTTGGTTCAACCCGAAATTCTTTTTTATGAAAAAAAACCGCTGACCGGAATTAATTACGGTCAAATTTTACCCGGCGAATATTCTTTGTTTGACCGCGAAGTGACAGTGCGTGCCGAACCCTATTTCCTGCCCAGCGACAATAATTTATTTTTTAAATATCTTTGGACCCTAGACCAAAGCTCCGCCGAAAGCCGGCCCGATGACCCCCTCGCCATTACTCTCCGCCCCAGCCAAAATGTTTCCGGCTCCAACCGAATCGGTTTCTCGGCTCAAAACGCTAATTCAACTTTCAACAATTCGTTTATTATTAAATATGGTTCCGGCCTATTAAAACCGCAAATTTAATCGCTAAACAAAATGAAGGTAAAAAATAAAAAAAACTTCTCTCTTTGTTTCATCCTCCTCGGATTACTGATTTTCAATTTGCCAACAGTTTTAGTTTGGGGAGCGGGAACAAATTACACCCTGTTGGAACCAACCGTTATCATTGATAAGGGTGGCAACCAGCCGGAAAACTATGGTTTGCAAGAATATCTCACCACCGCTTATTTAATGTTATTTGTGTTGGCCGTCGCCGCTTCAATTTTTTACTTAATTCTTGGCGGTTTGGAATACATTATGTCTGATATCCCGGGGGTAAAAGTGGAGGGGATGAAAAAATTTAGAAATGCCATATTAGGTTTGGGGATTGCCTTAATCTCTGTCTTATTGCTCAAACTGATTAATCCTAAATTGCTTGATTTTAGTTTAACCGGCCTTAAAGCGCTATGACCCAAAAAATTATTATTGTCATTTTAATTTTGCTCATTCTAATTTCCTTAGGGGTTATTGGTTATTTGAGTTTAGCCACGAACCAAAACCTCGATTTAAGAAGGTTCTGGCCTTTTGGCGCCCAAACTGCCGAGATAACGCCTCTCGTGCCGGCTAATTTTTTCCCGACTGCGCCCAGTACCCCAGAAACTAACCTGGTCGCCCCCAATCCAACCAACCAAAATTCACCGATTAACGAAACAGCCACGACCCAACCGACCGACGAGGACCAAATTCTTGCTGGCGTTAGCGCATTAGGATTAACCGTCGTCACCAATAACCAAACAAAAACCGAGCAAGTTTTCTTCCTGGAACGAAAAAGTGGTAATCTTTATGAAATAACCCCCACTAACGATATCCAACGTTTAACCGGCGAAACTCTTAGCGACCTTCAAGAAGTTTATTGGGGCCAAGATCGGGTCGGCCAACGACTAATCACACGTTTAACCAAGCTCAACCAAATCATCACGATTAGTGGTTTAATTAAAAAAGCCAGTAGCACTGACAGCTTGGGAACTATTAGCAACCAAATTTTGGGCGCAAATATCTCAGCCCTCGCTATTTCGCCCAATGGCAATCAATTCTTCACTCTCGAAAACACCCCGGACGGGGGAGTGACGGGCTATCTTAATGATTGGACTGGCAAAAACAAAAAAAAGGTTTGGGCCTTCCCGTTTGGCGACTGGCGTGTGGCTTGGCCTCAAGCCAACGTCATCAGTTTGACCTCTACTCCCAGCGGAAGCGAAGATGGTTATCTTTATTTCTTAAATCCGACAACCAGCGCGTTCACCAAAATTCTTAGGGGGGTCAAAGGATTAACGGTCAGTGTTACGCCCGACGGTCAAAAATTAATCTACGCTGGAAACAGTTTAGGTGGTTTTACCACTTATCTCTACAATGTCACCACACAAAAAACGCTGGCATTAGGCCTAAACACCTTGCCAGAAAAATGTGTTTGGGCTGACAAAAATATCCTTTATTGCGCTGTCCCTCGCTCAATCCCCAACGGACTTTATCCAGACAATTGGTATCAAGGCAAGGTGACTTTCGTCGATGATATCTGGAAAATTGACCTTAGCCAAAGCCAACCGCTCACCACCCTCGCCCTTCAACCAAAAAGTTCTTATGATTTGACCAATTTAATCATCGCGCCCAAACGAGGCTGGCTCTACGCCATTAACAAAACCGATAGCTCAATCCAAGCATTCGCGCTTGAATAAACGTAAGCTTGGAGGTTAGGAACTTGGAGGTTAAACCTCTGGGCGACTCGAGGTTTAACCTCCAAGCCCTGCCGATTCTTGCTTGATTTTTTTGATAACTAACGATTCGTAAATTAACGAGAAACTATTGCTGGTCACCCAATAAAGAGCGATGGCCGACGGCAAAGTGAAAGCAAAAAAAACAATCATCAGGGGCATAAAATAACGCATTTGGAGGTCAAGACTGCGCGCCATATCAGATTTAAATGATTGACCTAACTTGATATCCGCTTTTGGTTTTGCCGGCAACGACATTTTAACTTGGAGAAATTGAGTGACTCCGGTCAAAACTGAAAAAAGAATATTTTTGTTCGCCGTCAGGTCAAATAAACCCAAAAAAATAGTGTTGATTTTAGTGGGCGTCGCGACAAAAGAGTAAATTAAATCTGGGTGGAGAGTAAAACTGCTTCGAAAAACATAATACAAAGATAAAATAACGGGAACCTGAATCAAAAGAACAAAAAAGGTGGCAAAAGGATTGATTTTTTCTTGACGATAAATTTCCATCGTCCGACGCGATTGTTCTTGGATATTATCTTTATATTTTTCTTTTATCTCCTTTAATTTGGGTTCTATGGCCTTCATTTTAATCTGCGTCCGCACCGATTTGGTATAAAGCGGGAAAATAACAATTTTCACCAAAAGCGTCAAGATAATTATCGCCCAACCCAAATCCGCCCCCGGCAAAATTGCGGTTAAAAAGATAAGAAGGTTATAGAGAGGAACAAAGAGTGTGAGTTTAAAAAAAGCAATCATTTTAATTAATTTGAGCTAGAAGCTAAGAGCTTTTTGATTTCTTGAGCCATGTCGGCCGGGGAGAGCTTAGTAATATCTTTTTTGATTTGCCAAATCAGATATTGCCCCGGCTTGATTAAGTTTAAATCCTTTTCCAAATAAGCGCCAATTTTTCTCTTACTTAAATGACGGTCAACTGCGCGTTTATTGATTTTCGCCGGCGCGATAATTGCGATTCGAGCCAGTTTGACTTGGTCCGCCTGAGCTAGACAATGGACTCTTAAAGTTAAATGGTTAGACGAAAAGACTCGACTCTTCTTGAGCGCTGGCAACAAGAGGGAAGCGGGTAATCGCCGATTTCGCGGTAGCATTTATTTAGAGACAGTTAAACGCCGACGGCCTTTAACCCGACGTCGAGCCAAAACCTTTTTGCCGGTCGCGGTCTTGGTGCGCGCCAAAAAACCATGGGTTGTCGCTCGTTTTTTCTTAGAGGGCTTATAGGTAAATGACATACTTTGATAGTATAACAAAAATCTCCCTTTTGGCAAATAAAAGCGCCAAAGGATGGGTTATCCACAAATAATCCACCATATATAAACTGATTGGGGAAGTTTGCTTGTTTATCCACAATTACTATAATAGGGTCATCTTATGGAGAAGATTTTAGATAATAAGAAACTCTGGGACAGCGCCCTTAATGAAATTGAGCTCTCCCTCTCCAAAGCTAATTTTGGCACCTGGTTCAAGAATACTCACATTATTAAGGATGAGGAGGGAGTGATTTATATTGGTGTGCCCAACGCTTTTGTCCGTGATTGGTTAATGACCAAATATCACAAATTCATCTTAAAGGCGCTCCGCGAGATTGAAGAGGGGGTACGCTCAATTGAGTATGTAATCAATCGAAGCGAGGATAAGGAGGGAATAATTAAGGGTCAAGGGTCACAAGAGACAAAAAGCAACATTTTAGTTAATGACCTTGGCCTAAAAGATCTCTATATTAATAAGAAGAGTAATCTTAATCCCAAATACACTTTTGAGACTTTCACGGTTGGCTCTTTTAATGATGTGGCTTATGCCGCCAGCCAAGCCATCGTGAAGAGCCCGGGCACAGTTCATAACCCACTCTTTATTTATGGGGGCACCGGTCTGGGAAAGACCCATCTTCTCCAAGCGATTGGAAACCAATTGAAAAAAAATTACCCCGATAAAACCGTTTATTATATTACCTCGGAAAATTTTATCGTGGAACTAATTAACAACATCCAAAACAATAAAGGCAACGCTTTTAAGGAAAAATATCGCAAATATGACCTCTTAATTATTGACGATGTCCAGTTTTTCTCTAATAAAGAACATTCCCAAGAGGAGCTTTTTCATCTTTTTAATCATTATTACGACAATAATAAACAAATTATTTTTTCTTCCGACAAACCACCCAAGTTTATCCCTAATCTTGAAGAGCGTCTACGGTCTCGTTTTGAAGGAGGAACCATTATTGATATTGCCAAACCGGATTATGAGTCGCGTTTGGCGATTTTAAACAATAAATTAAAAGTGGGGGGGGTATTTTTGGCGCCGGAGATTGTGGAATATGTCGCGTCCGTCGTTCAAGATAGTATCCGCGAACTTGAAGGAGCGCTAAATTCGATTTTTTGTCAAAATCAAGCTAAAAAGAGAGAAATTACCCTTCAAGAGGTTAAGACAGTTATAAAAAACAACATTAAACCACCAAAAACTCTTTCCATTAAAGATGTGTTAAGTGTGGTCGCGACTTATTATAACGTTGAAGAGAAAATTCTTTATGAAAAAACCCGCCGCAAGGAAGTGGTTAAACCAAGACAGGTGATTATGTATATTTTGCGTGAGGATTTTAACACCTCTTATCCTTATATTGGCCAAAAATTGGGCGGGAAAGACCACACCACTGTAATCCACGCTTACGAAAAAATAAAACGAGACATTAAAACAGATTCCTTACTTAATCAAGAAGTTGAACAAATTCGCGCCCTACTTTATGTTAATAATTAGGGAAAAACTTGGGATAACTTAGGGGATGGCCAATTGATAAAAAGAGGAGAAAAAAGATTAAACTAAAATTAAAAAATAATAAACAAAATAATTAACAATTTAAGCGGGGAAGAAAAAATAAAATCGTCTTATTTATCAACCTAATTCAGACTTACCCACTTATCCCCAAGTTTAATAATAATAAGTTTCTTAAATTATAAATAAAAATACTACTATGAAATTAGACTGTGTTAAGGATAAAATAAAAGAGGGGGTGCTGATTGCTGAACGAATTGCTGGGCGTAATCTTACCCTTCCAATTTTAAGCGCGATTTTATTAGAGACGGGCAATAAGGTTTTAATAATTAAATCCACCAATCTTGAAGTGGGGATAGAGATTGAAATTCCCGCGAAAATTGACGAGGCGGGCTCGGTGACGGTGAGCGCGACAATTCTTAATAATTTTCTCTCTAACCTTAATAAAGAGGTAAAAGTGCAAATTGAGACAACTAACGATAATCTCCAAATTGTCACCGAGAATACTAAAACCTTAATTAAGAGTTTAAATACTGAAGATTTTCCAATCATCCCTAAAATTAGCCAGGAAAACGGTTTTTCAATTAATTCAACCGTTCTGGCGGAAGGGCTAAAGACAGTAATGTTTGGGGCGTCTTTATCAGATATTAAACCGGAAATTTCTAGTGTTTATATCTATAATAAAGATAATGAATTATTTTTTGTGGCCACTGACTCTTTTCGTTTGGTTGAGAAAAAAATCAATCTGGACCAAAAAATTAAAGATTCTTTCGCTTTAATTATCCCACTTAAAAGCGTGGCGGAGATTGTGCGGACGATTGATGGTCTCCAAACTAATCTTTTGGTTAGCTTTACTAAAAATCAATTAGCAATTCAGACTGATAGTCTTTATTTAACCCTCCGCATTATTGATGGCGCTTATCCTGATTATCGCCAAATTATTCCAACCGAGTTTCAGACGGAAGTTAATCTTAAAAAAGAGGATTTATTAAGTGTGTTGAAATTAGCCAATGTTTTTACAGATAAATTTAATCAAATTGATTTAGATGTTAACGCGAAGACGAATACACTAGAAATTAATTCTCATAATCAAGAAGTTGGGGAGAATAATTTTTCTTTAATTACCAAGATTACTGGCGAACCACTGCAAATTAGTTTTAACGCCAAATACCTCTTAGATTGTCTGCCTTCAATCAGTACTAGCGAGATTAAATTGCGTTTCACTGATAAAAATCACCCATTACTTATTTCGGGTTTAGGTGACGAATCTTTTTATTATTTAGTGATGCCGATTAATAAATAAAAATAATCTTTTTGTTAGGATGGAGCTCTTAACTGGTCTATTAGCTCATTATCACCAACTCTTTAAAGATAAACAACAAGAGAGTAATTTAATTTTGGCGACAATTAAAAAACAGACCAATTTAACTTTGGTGAACGAGGAAATCAAGTTTCAAGAGGGAATTTTATTTATTAAAACTAAAGCTAAATACAAACTTGAACTTATTCTCCAAAAATCGGCCTTGTTGGAACAATTAAATAACCAAGGAATTAAAGTTCTTGATTTAAGGTAGAAAGAGGATTAATCAGCGACCAGATTAAAAATTGTGGTTTTGACGAAGCTCTGGCCGGTTTGGTCATAAAGATTAACGCGAAGGATATTAGGGCCGGTCGTCGCTACGGTCAAATCGGTGGCGCGAAAAGAGAAAACAAAAGGTCTGTTTTTTACCGAATCAACCAATTTTTCATTAATAAAATAGTCGGCGCGACTTAAAGTTAAATCAGCTGGTAAAACGAGCACGGCTCTAACAAGGTCATCTTTTTTATAATTAGCGCCGGCTAGCGGTGAAGAAAAATTTATTTGATTAATAATGTTGGGGTTGTACTCAATTTGATTAGTGGTGGTGATTTGTTGGCCGTTTTTTAATTTATTATTGGCCCACCATTTTTGAATTGGATATTCCCAAAGTCTAAATTGCTGGTCGTTTCCGTGGTTGATGGGAG